>Ga0315286_10001221_pt1 | contig 23133 bp, 34 predicted proteins | sample YL17G10_0_MG_FD_205038 | JGI IMG/M metagenome (GOLD analysis project Ga0315286, IMG submission 205038) | Sediment microbial communities from Yellowstone Lake, YNP, Wyoming, USA - YL17G10_0 | ecosystem: Environmental > Aquatic > Freshwater > Lake > Sediment | place: USA: Wyoming | collected...
TAACCCAATTAGCCTGTTTAGGTGCAGGAGGTGCAGATGAAAATAAACAGGACGCTCGGCCGGATGGTGTGACAACGGGACAACCAGGCGCGTCATGTTGACAAACGCTTGGCTGGGAAAGTGACAACGAGACAACCAGGCGCGTCATGGTGACAAACGCTTGGCCGGGAAAGTGACACAACCGAGGTTGCGGCTGCTCGGAGCAGTGACAGTTGTAGCCGTTGCGCCAAGACGATGAAGTCAAGTACAACCTGAGCTACAGAGCTTTGAGTGGAGGCGTGCATGTCGAGCCGTAAATCCGTAGCAGATATCATCAACGAGCGAGAAGCCAAACGCGCCCAAGGTGACTGGAGACCTGCGTCTGGCGGTACCGAAAAACCGTTTACGACACGCACGGGCCGACGTCTGCTGTACGTCCACCAACCGAGCACCGGCCAAAGCGCCTATATGGACATGGACACGGACATCGTACTGTCCCAGAGGGATGCTGAGTTCGCGTTGGGTTTAGGTGACGCCGGTTGGGACAATTACCCAAACCTCTATACGCACAGCATCCTTATCAAGACGAAGCAGTACAACACCGACACTGGCTCGGCTCGTGTGAAGGCGTGGGTCACGAGGGGCGGTTCGACCAAGACGAACTCGATCCCGTACCCATACGAGATGAACACAACGGAACGACACATGGCCGCAGCCGTCGCTCTCGTGAAGAAATTCGGCTGGGACGGTCGCTTCGATCCAAACGGCCCCCGCCACGCTTCAACACCTGGCACGCTTGTGCATGTGTTTGTACACGGCTACCCCTGAGCGACGAGCCAGGAGTGTTGTGCCGTCACTCTACAACGTGGCGCGGGCCAGAACCAGCGTCGAGGGCTTCGTCAAGCTCTTCGCGCACGTATTTCATGCATTCTCTCTAAGGCCTTCCTGACATGCCTCCAGTGCCTCTCTTGAAACTCTTTATACGTCATCGGTCCCAAGCCGCGCACCCAGCGTTGCCATTCCTCGCGCCAACTCGGGTGGACCTTTACCGTGGCCGCGTCTCGCAGGACGATCTTCGTACCTTTCCCAAAAAGCTCCTCCGCGTAATTTGAGATGGTGTGGGCCTCGTCCTCGTTCGTGAAAAAAGGGACTCCAGCAGGCCCCATCTCGTATGTTGACCCCGTCTGCCTCCTCGGGAAGCTCTCCTCGGAACTACGCGGCGTTCCCTGCACAAAGTTACGCTCTCTGTCCTCGTGCCAGGGGCCGTTAAAATACTCAGCCTGCTTCGCCTCCCAGTACGAAACGAACGGCCCTGCGTAGATCTTGGTCGTCTCCCGCTTCCCCTTCGATGTTTGGAGGTACCACCCAGAAGTGATTGTTGGACTGGTCATGCGCCTACAACGTGGCGAGGACCGCTACCAGCGTCGAGGGCTTCGTCCAGTTCCTCAAGCGCCTTCGGCGGCGGGTCGGAGCCGATGCGCTCCCGTGCCCGGTGCTGCCGCGCATTGGCCTCTTGCAGGCGTTCCAATGCAAGGTCGAGCCGCTGGGTCACCTCTTCGTCATCCCGCTTAAAACGACGTGCTCCGTGCATGCGCTACCTCCCGATGCGTTCTGCGAGGCGCTCGATGGCCTCGGTGTTTTTGTCCGTCGCTGCGGTGATGCCTGCAACGCACGCGATCACCTTCTCAACGTCGGTCACTCGGCGCTCTTGAAGGTCGTCAACTTTCATCGCGAGCTTCCAGGCCGAGTACGTCGCCACGAGCGCAACAAGCCCGATAGGGCCGTTCGCGAGAAGAGCTTGTGTGATCGTCTCGGGCATCGGTTATTCGTAGTCGGGTCGGGGGGCTTCAGGTGCGTAATCCGTACCCACGAGTCGCGCCTCCCAGTCGTTTGCTCTTGAAATCCACCGCACAGCATCCACAAACCGCGAGTGATCGTAGTTCTGCGGACGGTAATCGTGCTCCAGCAGCGTGTCGTTGGCGTTGTCCCAGTAGGCGTCCAACGCTTCTTGCAAGCTCTTGTAATCGCCCACTTGGTCAAACGCCTCGGCGGCGTTGCGCAAGGCGATGTCGTCCACTTCTGCTATTTGCTCGCGTGAGAGATCGGAAGGAAAAGAGAACGGACGAAGAATCGAGGACCAATTTGAATCCTTCTTCGGATCCATCCCCAGTTTCCGCAACGCCGTTCCGGTCACGATCTTGACGGGGTGGTGCAGCGGTCGGTCTTCTTTTGCGTAGGACGCGGCGAGAGCACGAGACGCGAAGCCCTGGACGATGATTACGTCGCTGTTCGTGTACCCGCTGCCATCCCAAGCGTCAATTCGTGAATCTTGCGTGACGGCGTAGAACCCGTATTTCGTCCTGTTGCGCATCGGCTCACAATATCATGATCTGCGGCGGCTGCGCCCAGCGCGGGTGGAACTCCACCGCGTGGCCAGGATCCGTGATGATCGGGATGTTGTCAGCGTCGAGACCGATGTTGTTACCGTGTACGTCTGCGAGCAGGATGCCTTCTTCCAAATAGTGTTGGAGAGCCTCGCCAACCTTGTAGAGGCTCTCGTTGGAGGTCATCTCCTGCGCGATGTACAAGCAAGTCCGCAACACCATGCCGACCCTGTCCATGCCTTTGAGCCGAGCCGAAACACTGAGCGGCAAGTTTGGCACAGGCTCAGAATGCTCGTAGAGTTGCCAGGTTCTCGTCAGCAACTTCTGTCGATCTGCAACACTGCTGATCAACTTAGGCTTCAGGTACCCCTGAGCCGCCTTCGCCCAGCTTAGGAACCCACCCAACTGCTGACTGGCTTCACGCTCCACATGCTTAACCCAAGCAGCTTGGTCAGACCCAGGCACGACGTCTGCCCCGTGCGTGCGGATGAAGTCCCACTTGCCGACACTGCTCGCCTCCGTGCGCCAGAGCACGAACAACGGACGGCCTTTGTGCGATGTTTCGAGTCCGAAGATCTTCTTGTACTCGACGATGCCTGGAGTGGGTTCCAGTTCCATCGCACGAGCCACAAACCGAGCTTCGGAGATGTCGCTCGTGAGCTTGATCACGAGACCAGGCTCGTGGGTCGGCAGCACGCAGCCGTAGTGTCCGCAGCCGTACTCCTCAAAGACCGGCTTCTTGAACTTCTTCGTCTCGTGGGTGGTCGTCCAGTCGGGACCGCGACGTACCTCCTCGGTGCGCTCGGTGATCGTGCGCGGAAGCCACGAGTCTGGAACCCGGCCGTGCAGCCTCGGCAAAACGATTTTCAGGTTCTTCTCAACCCACGGTGTCTCTCCGAGAGACATCACCCTCGCCGCGAACGACGAACCTTCCTTTTGCGACCCCGAAGTCCGCTGAGAACGTCGAAGCGTTCTGATCCTGGCATGTATCCGCGCTCTTCAGGACATCTGTTGGAACGCTTCTCCTTGGCTGTGCAAGGTCGGCACCTACCCGTGTTGAAGTCCCACGCAACACCAGCTTTTCCGCAAGGATCTCTGCTGATAGTAGGATAGCCCGCAGCTTTGATTCTGCTCATGGTGTCGAGCCCGCGTGCCCACTTCGGTGCTTTCTTCTTCTTCTTCGCCATGTTCCCCTCAGTTCTTGTACCTCCTTCAACGTATCGCGTAGGCTGCTTTAAGACCACTACGTCGGAGGGCCGCTCGCTGATGGCAACCAAAAAGACCTACTACGCGACAGCACCAAGCGGCGGTGTTTACACTCGCACGACGGCGCGGACCTTCACTCACGCGGTCGTCACTGACGACATAGTGCTTGCATGGTGCGGCTCGGAAGAGTTGGCGATCAAGCAATTCGCACACTGGGCTCCCTGTGTGCGCAACAAGAAAATGCTCTGTTACTCCGTGGGCGGTGCCCACATTGTCCCCGTCAATACCACGCACCCGGTTAGCCCCGAAGACGAGCGCCTGGGAATCGAGGTCAGCGCGGGGTCACACAAGCAGGGTCTCGGGGCTACCGAGAGCGAAGACAGCGACCGAGCCGTCCGGTTTCTGGAGAGCCACAAGCCTGGGCAAGAGTTGAAGGTCGGTCGGCACCTCTTCACCGTGTGGCGTGTGATCGGTGTCACGGTGTGGCTGACCAAGGGTGGGGGTCGGAAGCTCTACCAGTTGGAACTTCTATCCTTCAAGCCTCCGACCTTCGGCGTGATCGAGATCTCAAGCGGCTCGGGAACACCTCTCGGGAAACCCCCGGTCGCTACGTTCGCGATCTGAACAACCCGGCTCACTCCGCCAGCGCGTGCTCGGCCCAGAACGCCTCAGAGGCCGCTCGTTCGCTCTCGGGCAGCGACAGGTCTCCAGGCTCACGCGGAGCCAGCGGGCCGCCGTAGGCGGTGTAGAGCACGCACGGGAAACCATCCGCCGGTCCACCGATGACGGTGACGATGCGAGACGTCGGGTCGGCGGTGTAACCCCAGACGCCCTGAGCCAACGCAACACGCACGAACGGCTTGTTCAGGTCCGTGAGCATGCGGCTCTCCCAGGCGCGACCGTTACGGCTGCGCATGGTGACCTCCGCGTCAGCGACCGGCGGGTTGCCGACCACCGGGCCGCGCAGAGCGCAAGACAGCGCCGGGAGTTCGCCGGGGAGCGGGATGGACTCAATGAAAAATGAGTTGCGCTCCTGGCAGTGGTCGAGCACGAAACGGAGGTGCCGAAGCGAGAGGTGATGGTCGAGGTGCGATTGTGGGATGATGATTAACATACCGAGAAGACGCTCAGGCTACACGAGATCTGACACCCACGCTTGCGAAAACGCAGATTGAGCATTGCGTCGAAGCTGCGTAGAGTGCGTGAGAATCACGACGGAGCAGAAGAAACTATATGCGACATTGGCGTTCAGTTCAGCAGAAACAGATTGAGGACACCGAGGTTCATCTGGTGACAGAGCCGAAAGGAGCCGTAGGTATCCTGATTCGGCGCGAGACACCCCAAGGCTTGTGGCAAGGCGTTGCGATGTACCCTTCGGCAGTACCCTCTGACGCAAGAATGCAACACGCCCTAGCGTACCAACGCTTCGACGAGTTGGAGAAGGAGGCAGATCTGGAAGACGTGATCCGCGAGTGGGGAGACCCAGAGGGTGTGGGTTTGAAAGAGTTCATCGAGACAGAAGCCGAAGCACACGAAGGACTTCAAGGTGCAGATGACCTGCCCGACCTGATTCCGGCAAAGCGGCTACTGCAAAAACCGAAAAAGAGTTCGGGCAAGGCAAAAACACAGACGAAGGTGTCGCACCCCTACGCACCCCGCAACTACCCCAAGCCCGAGGACGCCAAGCCCAACGTGATCCGGCTTCTAGACCTAAAAAGGTACGACAACATCATCGTGTCCTTCTCTGGCGGTAAAGACTCAGTAGCGTGCGCTCTGCTGCTGTTGGAACTCGGCGTAGATCCAAAACGCATCGAACTCTGGCACCAAGCCGTAGACGGAAAACCAGGAAGAGACGAGAGGTTCTGGGACTGGCCTTGCACAGAGAGCTACTGCGAAGCCTTCGCCAAAGCGTTTGGCATGAGGCTCCTGTTCCAGTGGAAGGATGGAGGCTACCTCGGAGAGTTGACGCGCCGCGACGTGCCCACCGCATCCACGACCTTTCAGCTACTGAACGGGAAGGAGAAGACCACAGGAGGGGAAGCTCGCCCAGGTACTCGTTTGGCGTTCCCTGCCATGAGTGCAGACCTTATGACCCGATGGTGCTCGGCCTACCTCAAGATTGACGTGGCAAAGAAAGTGTTCACCAACGACCCGAGGTTCAACGGAGCCCGCACGCTGGTGCTTACAGGAGAACGTCGTCAGGAGTCTGGCAACCGCGCTCGCTACGAGGACGTGACAGACTACGCCTCGACACAGACCCGCACGGTACACCAGTGGCGTGCTGTGCTCGGATGGTTTGAGCAGGATGTGTGGGAGATCATGGAGAAGTACCGTGTCCGGCCGCATCCGGCGTACTACGTCGGCTGGTCTCGCGTGTCGTGCCTGCCGTGCATCTTCGGAAACCCAGACCAGTGGGCTTCTGTCAAAGATGTTGCGCCCGACATGTTCGCCCGAATGGCTAGGCTGGAGGACAAGTTCTACGCTGCATCGCAGGCGCTACCGAAGCACCCGTGGTCTGTCGAGAATCAACGTGTGCGGTACGAGGCGCTAGAGGCCAAGAAGAGAGCAGCAGACCGACTGCATGTTCCGTCACCCTTCAAGCCCAAAGCCTTCGACGGGTACCTGAGAACAGGTGAGTCGTTGACGGAGACAGCAGAGCGCGGGACGAGCTACATCACTGCCGACATGCGAAACCACGTCAAGCTCGCCATGAGCGAGCACTACAACGTCGATGTGCTTGTCCCCTCAGACGAACGGTGGGAAACACCAGTCGGTGCGTACAAACATTCGGGTGGACCGACGTAGTGTCAGACACCCACGTTTGCGAAAAGGTAAATGGTTGGCTACGCTGGGCGTGTGTCGAACATCAGCAAGCGAGAAGCGGTGGACCGGCTCCTGCGTGTTTGGGAAGCCAATCCGAAGTTGCGCCTGGGGCAACTGCTGGAGAACGCAACGCACGACGTGTCTATCTCCTACCTGTTCGACGACGAGCTTGTGGGGTTGTTGGAGTTGTACCTACCCCCAACCAAACCCAAGCTGCTACGCACGGCCGGTGGGTAGTACGGGCTGCGTGTTTGCAGCGGTAGGTCAGCCGATTAGGTTTCGGATGGCGTCCATCGTGACGGGGTCTGCACGGAGGATCTGCGCAGGCCGGACGGCAGCGTGGGACTTCAGCCACCTCCCGTTCTGACTTGACCGCCCAAACGGGTCGGCATCGTCCTCTTCCCAGTTGGCCAGGTCCGTCTCAAACACCACGATGGACACCTTGCCGGTGCCCCATTCTTTGTGGAGAGACCAGTCCACCTTCGTGGTCCAGCGAATGGCGTCAGCGATGTCCTCAAACGCAAAGATCTCACCCCCGCCGTACCGCGCACCAGAGCCCGCCTTCACCCAATTGGTCTTCTGCATCAGCAAGAGCCCACGCTTCTTGATCTTGGCAACATTCGACGTCAGGGTGACGTGGTACAGAGTCGTCCTCTTAGGCGGCATACAAACCCCTCACGAAAGTGTCCCGAGCACCCTCGGACATAGCTGCGAACCGCGACTGCGCCGCGAAGGGGATGGCCTGGACGTGGGGCATATCTACTCGTGAGAACCGGCCGCCCCAGGTGAGCCCCAGGGCCTCGGCCTCTTCTCCGAGGGCCTTGAAGAAGGCTGGGTTTTTCCAGCCGTGGACAGCGTCGATTACATCCACTGCGGCGCGCAGGATGTGCATCGAATTCTTGATGCCAGACTGCTCGGGGCTTGTGGAGAGCATAAGAGCCCGCTGCGGTGTCCGGTATGTCTCGTAGACCCTCGGCCGAAACCCACGAGCCTCCAGGCGGCTGAGTAGGAGGCCTACGCGATTCGCGAACCCTGGAAGCAGCAAGGACGTGCTGCGATAGATTGTGTTGCCCCAACGATCACGGGAGTCGTTACTCGCACCCTGCGACAGAAACAGCAGAGCGAGCAGGCCCAGGCCGCCGTAGATCACTTTCACGTCAACCCCGTCAGTAGCTCCGTGTCACCCTCAGGGCCGATGGGGTGGGGCAGCGAGGAGCAGAAGCGGTCACACGAACAGACCGTGCAGTTGGAGCCTAGATGGTGTCGCTTTTGGTGGCCGCAAAGACACGTCTTGCGGGACTCATGGAAGAGGTCAATACCAAGGGCACCGTCGAAAGCCCCAAGGATGGCTGCCGGGTTTGCCATCAGCCTTCGCCCAGGATGCCCACGGACGCTCGCTCAAAGTGCATCCCGTCCTTGCGACTGAAGTACCCACCCCAGGCCCACCCCAGCCGCTCCGCGACTGGGACGAGGGGTAGCACGCAACCGGGCTGCCCGAGCGCGGCGGGCTCCTTGCCGAGAGGGTTCCACTTTGCGTTCACGTCTATCGCAGTGCCCCAGGCGTGGTTGCTCAGGCCCTTCGCACTGGTGTCGCTCGTGCCGCGCTTGAAGCGCGAGGCGAAGCCGCCGTTGAAGCGCAGGACGAGCGGGAGCAGTCCGGCATCCTCCCAGGCCGCAAACAGTTTCAGCAGGTCGTTGGCGGCGAGCCGGTGGAACTGAACCTTGCGCTTAATCTGAGGCACCTCGACGGTCGTCAGGTTCTTGCGCAACCACTCGGGTTCGATGGTGACGTGCTCTGGGTTGTCGGGGAGCGGGCTCGGCGTGAACGTAAAAGACCCAAAGGCCGCGCAACGCTCGGCGTGTGTCAGCGAGTGGAGGTGCCCCTCCGGTTTTGGCATCAGAGCACTGTCCATCGCTGTCACACTACCTTACGCGGGCCTGCTCAGGAAAGAGGCTCTTCGTTCCCGATACGCATCACGTCGTTCGGGTCTTCACCCTCGCCGTTGTCGTCGCTGGGCTCCTCGTCGTCGTCACTGGGCTCCTCGTCGTCGTCACTGGGCTCCTCGTTGTCGTCGCCACGGGGCTCCTCGTTGTCGTCGCTGGGCTCCTGGTCGTCGTCGCTGACCTTACGGTTCGTCACAGCTTCCACGATTGCCGGGAAGTTGTTGTTGAGGGCGTTGAGGATCTTCTTGACCATGTCAATTTCCAGCATCTTGATTGTGTTCAAGCCGCTAAACATTGAGAACATGTGTCGCAGGAAGCTCTTCTTGTCGGCCGCCATGACGAGGTCGATGATGGTCTGCGCGTAGGGGTTCCACTCCTCGTTGGCGTGCATGGCGATAACCAGATCCACGGTGGTCCCAACAAGCTCCGCTTCATCCTTCGCCGTGACGTAGCGGTTAATGAACTCCGCGATGTTCGGTGGTAGATGCTTCGGCAGTGACGTCGTCGGAGCCTCCAAGGGGGCTGCGGAAGGTGTCGGGGCCGCTCGGGTTGCAGCCGGTGCCGGTGTTGCGTTGGCCTGCAAGGCTCTTGCTCGGATCTCCAACTCTTGCTCTTCAATGTGGAGCCGCTTCATGTGGACTTCACGAGCCTTGACCGCAACAGGGTCAACCACACGGTTCTGCGCATGGACGTCCACGTTCTGAGGAGCCCGAGCCGGGGTCTGCGGGTCACGGCTGCGGATGATGGACGCTACGGTGTCCCCGATCTTGGGGTTGGACATGATGTTGCCGATTGCATCCCACATGCCCGAGCCCGCAGGGGCCTCGGTGTGCGACTTCAACTGCGTGATGGCGTTGAACATGATCCCCATGTTCTCCATCGACTTCTTGAAGTCGTCGGTGCCGCGCTCGCCCTTGACCTGATTGACCAGGCTCAGAACGTCGGCCGGAGAGAGACGGTCCTTGGTCAGGTACTCAACCAAACGGTCGTCCTGGGGCTTGGCTTCGGTACCGCGCAGGGTGCTCAACACGGAGGCCATGTTGCGAAGCTGCTCGGTAGGGTCGATGGGCGGCGGCATGGGCGGCGGCGGAGCCATCGGCATGCTGCGCGGCTTCTCCTCCAGCATCTTGGCCAGGAGCAGCGCAAGCAGGGGATCCTGGGGCTTGGGCTGTGTCATCGCGCTCACGAGCGCCGTCGCAACCTGCGTGAGGCCCGCCACCACGGCCAGCATCATGTTGTTGTCCTTCGGAGCGGGAGGGGGCGGGGGTGGATCCATCCGCGACTTCAACTCGTGCAACTCCCCGAGCATCTTGATCGGGTCGCGCTCCCGGCGCTGTTGCTCCTGTTGGTTCATAAACGCCTTGTCCATAAGCTGTTTCATAAACGATGAGTCGCTGTTCTGCGCCGCCGTAGACGGAAGCTCCACTTGGTGCATCGGTGAGAGCGGAGCGAGCAACGTGACGAAGCCCATGTCGAACTCCCGAGCATGAGCATCCACACCCGTGATCTGGTACTCACCTGGGCCGTAGACGGGCTTAATGTACTTGTTCAGGAACGACTCAATGTCCTGGGACTGCGAGAGGTCGCTGTCGGTGTACTCACCTACGTAAGCCAGAGCCCCCGTGTCCACACGCTTGTGGACCTTCGCACGCTCCGCACCCGGCAGCTTCTTACCCAACGCACCCAAACGCTTTGTGCTCGGTGACGGCTGGTTCATCCGCGAGCGGTCAGCGAAGGCTTCTTCGCGAGCGACCTTCAGCGTCGGCTTTGTAGGGATACCCTCCGACCGCTTGAACGGGTTGTAGGTTTGCTCCTCCGTGACTTGGGCAGGCTGAGTGCTCCCCGTGGCCTGGGCATTCCCTGCGGCCTGACGGGCTTCTTGTACGATGCGGTCCTCTTGCGCCTGGGCTTCGGCATCCGCCAGGGCCTGCGCGGAAGGTTCAGCGTCAGGGTTGGGGAGGTTTCGTTCTGGGCCTTCCATGTCGTTCTCCTGCGGTGTGCCCGCGACTAGTGCTTCAGTCACATTGTCCACCGTGGTGTTGCCGCGTGTGCGGCGTGGGTTTTTCTTGTCAGAGGCTGTTGCTTCAATCGTCATGTGCTTCTCCTATTAGGCCAGACGGCCGCCGGTTGCATGAACGGCCCCGACAACGTCGTGTTCGTCGAGGGCGAGGTAGTGGTCCACGAGAGTCTTGGCGTCCGCGTGCCCTGCGATCTTCGCGAGCGTCGTGATGGGCACGCCTTTGCGGTAGAGCGTCGTTAGGTAGGTCCGACGCATTGTGTGCGGCGTGAACTCCATCTTCAGGGCTTCGCGGATCTTCTGGACGGCCTCGCGGAGCGTCCTGGTTGCCAGGTGTGTTTTACGACTCGGGAACAGGAACACCTTGTCGTCGTCCGTCCTGCGCCAGGTCTGGAGGTATTGCAGGAGGATTAACGCACCCTCGTCCAAGAGCGGCACGATCCGCTCGTGCCCGCCTTTGCCCGCGAAGATCAAACACAGCGTGTCCTTGACTTGGTTGCCCTGCGTGAAAGGCGAGCGTCGAATGTCTGTGAGCTTCAAGCTCACCATCTCCTGGCTGCGCAGACCCGAGCACGGCAAGAGCATCGCGGCAGTACGCACCGGCTCCTCTAGCCGCGTACCCACGTCCAGGTAACGCCGCACGGCCTCCGGTGTCAGAATGTCCCTGACCTTGCGACGGACCTGGGGAAGCTCCGCTCGGTAGAAGTCGGGGACAGTGATGTTCTGCCGCTCCTGCAACCAACGGAAGTACCGACTGATCCCCGCAAGACGTGTCTGAATCGTCACCGTCGCGTAACCCTCGGTCAGAAGCGCCTGGGCGTACCGGGAGAGCGTGTCACGAGGAAGCGTGTGGACAGCGACCGGCCCGTAGTTCCGCTCCACCCAGGTGAGAAAGAACTGGACCGTGGACGTGTAACGGCCAGCCGTCGCGAGGCTGCGGAAGTGCGTGATGTACTTCGTGAACTGATCGAGGGTCGGAGGCACGGCCGTAGAGATAAGCATCCCCAAAGCCCAAAGCAAATTTTGCGGCGGTTGAGCACCGGGAGGGGTGTTGACTTTACACGGCGGATATGCTATTCGCGTCGTGCGACGTAGCAAAAACGCGACCTACTCCAGCGGACGGGCACCTAAGCTCTGTAAAAAATCGGGGCAAGCAGCTTACTTTCCTTGCTTCTTGTACAAAACGCCTGACCGGCGTAACTTCTCAACTTCCCACGACCTCAGAGGATCTATGCCGAGCCAACGACTACCACTCTTCGGTGGGATAATTCAGCCAATCCACGTCACTGTCTCAGCGACGACCGTCCCCATTTTCACGGCTCCGGTAGACCTTCGGTCGCCCAGAACCTATGAGCTTCACCTGTGGTTGCTGCCTGCGTTCACGCAGGCTGCGGGAGAAGAAGAGGAGTACACGGTCACTGCTCAGGACGGTGCCCTCGGAGGTGTTGTCTGGCGCGGCAAGTCGGCAGCGGGCGGTTTTTTGGCCGGGGCGAAACCCATCAAGGTTCTGGACGGCTACCCCGTCCGTGGCGGCGTCACGCTCGCAATGACCGGCAAGAAGGCAGCGGGGGCCGACAGGTACCCGGTTGGGGCTCAGATGTGGGGTTACTTGTACCAGTTGGGTGAGGGCACTGCATACAGCGGCGAGCGGCGTTTCATCGGCCGCGAAGACCTCCCAGGGTACAACGCGGGTGTACCCTTTTCGTTCGGTATGCCTTCTACGCCTGCCGCACCTGATTCTCAGATCATCCACGTTTTCGAGCCCGGTCGTCTCGATGATGTGTCGCTCGCTCTGGCGTGCCTACCCGGTGCAGCGGGGGACTTATTCTTTTTGGCTCTACTGAGCTTTGAGGATGTGAACAATGTGCCGCTGATCCCAGGACACTACGTCCCCATGCTGATTGACGACGCAGTCGGCAACCCAGCCTACCTCGGGTCAACAAACGCCCAGCCGGGACAGAACACCGGGGCGTCGAGCCCCTACTTTCTCCAAGGCATCCCCTTTGGCGCAAACCCGCTGCTCCACCACCTTCGTCTCCGGTTTGTGGCCTTAGAGGCTTCGACCGGAGTAGGCAGCGCCCACGGCTTTTTCATCCGACACTAAATGTTTCACATGAAACATTCTGAGGTGAGCCAATGACAGAAATTCTGTTCCGCCGGGAAACCGCAGACGAGCATCTAGCCGTGGGCGCGACGTACATGGACGACATTGACCTGATCACGAGTCCGCGCGACGGGCTCCTGGTGATGGTTGCGGTCAAGGCCGGTCGGCACGTCTGCCAACAGTGTGGTGACGGCTTCGACGCTGCCGACCGTCGCCTGCGCAGCGTTGAGGTGTCTCTCGCCCCAGGGAGCCCGAGGATTCTCCTGCACGCCAAGTGTGAGGGGCGAGTCCCGCTCGTCCAGAGCAAGTTCCGAGGGTTGGAAGTTCGCCGCAACATCGCGAAGATCGCACGGGCATCTGCGAGCATCGCGGAAGCCGCAGTGGACTCGGTGCGAGCACTTGTGGGAGAGTGAGCCATGCCACTCGATAGTTTTGGCGATGCGTCCGGCGCACGGGCTTCCGACTTCTCCATCGACGACTATGGCGACGGCGGCTCTATCGGGCCGTTTCAGATCATGGAGCCGTCGTACCCGACGCCTAAGTGGTTGAACCAGTACGTCTACCTCGGCAAAGCTCTGCGTGAGTGTCAGACACTGTGTACGCTCCAGGGTCGGCCGTTCCGCGTAATGACGTGGAACCGCGAAGGCTCAGGAGCGCGAGGTAACGGAGTGCCGTGCGTGGCGTGCAGGGACGCCAACGGCGGCGGCGGCGGTCGCCTTCCACGGAACAGGTCGGGGTGCGGATGCGCTGGTAGTTGTGCTCGGCCCGTGGCCGAGTTCCAACCAGGAGGCCGCCGCATTGTGTTCGACGGCCAAGGTAACCCCAAGGTGGTCGGCCGTGCCGACTACACCATCAGCCACACACCGTTCCCGCGTTTGTACAATCCGCGCGAGGCAACCCGGCCGTACATGGAAGCCATTAAGACCGGACAGATCCTCGCCAACTACTCGGGCAGGCGCGTCTTCCTCTGCTCAGGCTTCGGGGCCAACTGCACAAGCAAGTTCGGCGTACCCGTTGTGTACGTGGACCCAGGCGGTCTGGTGAAGGTTCACCCTAACCGACCTGTTGGTACGGTGCTGGTAAATCCAGTGACACCCGAGTACTTTCAGGAACTCGTTGCAGAAAGTCGCGGCCGAAGCTACTTGGGCCATGGCGCGTAAACAGTTTTTGAAACAGGAGAAGCGAAGATGGCGACAACTTTCACGTACACGCCCCTTGTCGGGGCCAACCAGATCGTACCACTGAGCCTGAACAACGGTGTGCCCACGGCCATCCCGAAGGCGGCGGGCCAGGGCGACGGTCGTCACGGCAAGATGTTGATCGCGTTTGCCCTCGACAACACGGACGGCGCGACGGTTGGAGACACAGTTGTGGACCTCGTCGTCTACAGCCCGATCCACTTCGACATCGCTGACAAGGCCGACCACGCGGCGTACTGGCCGATCTGCTCCGTGACCCCCCGCACGCCCGCAGGCAATGCGTTTCCGGCAGCGGCGATCAACTGCACGATCACGCCTTTGGAGGCGGTTGTTGAAGACCAAGTGCCGATTCGCGTGACCTTCACGGCACCCGGCGCGGGTCTTGATGTGGCGTACAACGTCAGCATCGACTTCTCTCACACGCTCGCGAGCTAGCCTTTCCAGACTGCTGCGGAGCCAACCCTCAGTGGCTCCGCAGCGTCCGTTCAGAGGGCGGGTTGCTCTGTGGACCGTGTAGCAAAGGACACGACATGGCTGCGAAAGAATTGAAGGTAGAGTTGCTCCATAACCGGCTCGGCACGGTAGACGAGTGGGCGATTACCGGCTTGTCCGATGGATCAAGCATCCCACTCTACTTGCACTTGCGTTACCCAGACACCGAGTGGCCAGAGACAGGGAACATTGAGGGCTCCAGAGAGATGCTCCAGGCTTTGTACGACAAGTGGCAGACGTCGGAAAAGCTTGAGCGAGAGAGCAAGAACAAAGGCAAACGTGAAGGTTTGGTGTTCATCACACCCTACGGCACGTTCGCAACTTTTAGCTTCCACGTCGGGCGGATCACTGAGGTGGTGGCAATTGCAAACACCCTTCAGGAAGAGAGCAGTGAAGCCCAAGGACTATTAGAGCGGTTGATCATGGCGCAGCAAGGCTTCAACGACGAGACAATGGAAGAGATCCACAAGAACCACGGAACGACATACGCTAACTGGCCCAAGCCTTTGCTGACGAAGTATCATGCAGCGGAGACCTTAGCCCATGGCACCATGCAACAGGTCTGGCAGCGAGGTGAGTGGAAAAAATGACACCGGAGGGTAAATGGCTCTCGACATATCTCCTCTAGGCGTCGGAGGACTACGGATCTGTTGACATCTACGTCGGCGACGACGGTCAGCTTCACTTCTAGGCGACAAAAACGTGGCAACCAAAAAATACAGAATTCACGGCTTCGACGTCCCTCTCAAGAAGGGCGACAAGTATTGCGTGGGGTACCTCGCAATAAAGTACGGTGTGGCGATCAGAAAGTTTACCTGCCACAAAACCAAGAAGGCTGCTGATGCAGATGCTTACCGTCGTCGTCGTAGTCGGCCTATGGTCAGGACCGTAGCCCATTGGAAAAACAGATTCTTCACAACATGACAAAGCCCAACTCGTTCACGGGGTTTGCCTCAGATCTGGCAGCTAGGTGAGTGGAAAAAATGACACCGGAGGGTAAATGGCTCTCGACATATCTCCTCTAGGCGCGGGTGGTGGGAGCCCCAGTGATCAAATAACCGAGTTGGAGCGCAGGTCGGCCGCAATTTCGGCGGCAGCCGCCAACCTCCGTCAGGGGACCAACAGTCTCCTGCAAAGGACCAGCAACTTGACGCGCCAGCCGCAGTACGACGTCCGGCTCGGCCCTGCGGTCATTGAGCCACCGAGGTTCAACGTGTCTCTCGGTCCTGCAACGCTGGAGCCCGCCGAGAGCAAGAGTGCTGTTCCCGTCTTGCTGATAGGCGTGAGCCTGCTCACGGCCGTGCTTGTGTTCTCAGGGACTCTACGCATGCGAGGGTAAGCGACCCCGCTCTGGCGTACCGCGCGTTTCCGTGAGAGTTTGCGAATGTGCAAAACGCAAACTACGCCAAAGCCCCCGCAGTGTTCCTGACTATCGACTCGGCAACCGCCAGTGGTGTTGCTCTGAGCGCGCCTGAGCTACGCGGGAAAAAGGTAGAGAGCTACTGCGCGGTAACTATGGGCCTCGTGCGCTCTCAGCGGGGCCGAGAAGGGCACGTCAACGAGGCCGTCAGTCTCGCCAAGGACGAGGGCCTTCCGCTGATCGTTGTCGGGGAGGAGTGGACCCCTCACGGCATCTCCACGGCCACCTTTGCGAGCCTGTGCGAAAGTTGGGGCAAGTGGCTCGCGGCCCTGGAGCGCGGCGGTGTGCCCGAGACCCAGATCCTGCGCGTAGCCCCCAACACCTGGCGGGCCGCCGTGTTCGGCAAGAACCGCCCGAAGACCTCCGTGGCGCTGAAAGAGCATGCGTGCAAACACGTAGAGCGCGCACTGAGCATGCACAACCTGCACCACGACCTTGCCGAGGCTCTGTGTCTGAGGCTCTGGGGCGAGCATGCCGGTGAAGTCCATGCGGTTCTCGCCGCCCTCAAGAAGCCCGACACCAAGCGACGGGCCCCCAAAAGTTCCCGCTGACCCAAGACACGGCCCGCGTTTTTGTGTCAGGCTGCTGGCATGGCGCTCTCGGTTGACGAATTAGCAGCCCCCACTCCTGTCTCTGTTGCCGAGCCGGAAGCCAAACCGTTTAACTTCGTCGGGTTGTTCTTTTTCGCGTTGTCGGCCTACGTGGTGTACGTCGTGGCTCGCGAGGACTTGCAGGGCGAGTCGGCAGAGTACCAGGCGTACCACGCAGGGCGGCGGCGAGCATGAAGAGGGCTACAGCATGTCTTTAGATGTTCTGTTGGGTCTTGCGGGCATTGCTCTAGGCCTCAACCAGATTAAGAAGAGCGCCGACCGCATCAATCAAGCGAAGCCCCAGGGAAGACCCAACGGCCTGTCGCGCTCTTTTAACCCCAGCCGCCAGGTGGACGTGACGCTCAACACACCGTCCGGCCCCGTGCGGTTGCGCACCTACCACATCAAAAACCTGGACGAGCGCATCGTCCACCTCCGCAAGCTCGTGGAGCAGGGTAAGCGCGATCCGGCAGTGTACGAGTTCGCGCGCAGAGCCGTAAACGGTAAGTGCGGAGACGCCTGGTGTACGCCCGAAAAGAACAACATGGCCGAGGCCAAGGCGCTGTTCAACGCCGTCCGAGCCAACGTCCGGTACACGAGCGACATTGCCGGTGTGGACTCCTACCAGAAGCCGTCCCACACGCTCAAATTCCGCACAGGAGACTGCGACGACTACAGCACCCTAGCCTGCGCCGCTGCCGCGACACTGGGGCTACCGTGCCGCTTCAAGGTGATCCGCACCAAAGGTGCGAGCGACTGGAACCACATTTATGCCCAGATCGGCTTCCCCCGCCAAAGACCCTCGCGTTGGGTCTCGTTCGATGCGAGCGTAAACATGCCGTTCGGCTGGGAAGCACCCGAGAGTATGGTGGACGCCTTCCGTGTTTTTCCCACTTGAAGACAACAAACCGTTTGGGCGTTGACTCGTGTAAGATTCAAGATGTATGGTTGTGCTCCTAGACCCATCGGTGGGTTGTAGAAGCTAAAACAGGCCCGTGTCCCTGTATAAAAGAAGACCGGAGGAGAAACACGATGCGAAGCAACTACGACGATCTGATGGGCCTGGACATGTACGACGAAGGCGGGATGGGCGAGTTCGTCAACGCTGAAATGCTCAAAGAGGCTTTCATCGCTGCGGGCGCGAGTGCCGGTGCCATCGTCGTCGCGACGTGGGTTTTGCCGAAGGTGGCAAACATGGAATTCTTCAAGTCCTACGAGCCGAAGAACCGCAGCAAGATCATGGGTGCCCTGGGCCTGCTCGGCGGTCTCCTCGCGGGCCGTGGTTTGTGGAACTACAACCGTGATGCGGCGATGGCTGTCATCGGCGGCGTCGGTGGTCTGGGTCTCGCGCAGTTGATCGACTCATTCCTTGACATGGACCTGCTCCACAGTGCTCCGCTCGGTGACATGCCGGGTGAGGACACGTTGTCGGCCTACGACAACTACAACACCAACGCGCTCTCGCAGTTGGAGCGCACCAACATCAACGAGTCCGCAGGCGCGTTCTCGGGCCTCGCGTCTCCGCAGATCTACAACCAGCCGCTCATGGGCACCGTCGTCAACGACCAAACTCTCGGCTACAACCCCTACATGTCGTAGGCCCGAGTCCCAACCCCAAAACTGATGCTTGAGAAGCCCCGGCTTCGACGGCCCGAGAACACAGGAGAAACAGAATATGGCAATGGTTCCAATCGATGGTCAGCCGGGTCTTTTTCGCGATCAAGAGACCGGGCAAGTGCTCAACATCCGTGACTTTCGCGAGTCCGACAAGTGGGATACAATCGCGATCCCCGCAGGCGCGATTGTCCCCGGTACGCAGTTCATCTTCTTCGCTGACATCCAGGGCAAGCGCGAAGCGGACACGAACATCAAGACGCCGCGCAAGCTGTCGTCTGGCGAGTCGATGATCCTCGACCGCATCGGTCTCTACTTCCGCCTCGCCCTGGGCAACGTCGTGACGCTTCCGCGCGACGTGAAGAAGGTCGTTGACAATGCGTTCTACCGCATGAAGATCAACGATATCTTGCAGGACGAGGGTCCGGCGATCAAGTTCCCGAGCGGGTATGGCCTCGCCGGTAACACCAACGAGAACGATGCAGGTATCGTCTCGGTTGGCGTGCCAGCTACCGCCAGCGCAGCGAAGCTGATCAAGAAGCAGATGCTCAACCAGAACCATGAGCTTGAAGGGCTCTTGCGTTTTGATCCACGTAGCTGGCTCGCGGCCCAAGGGATTCCGTACATCAATCCCGCGACCGAGCAGCCGATGCTCGTGACCAACTACTTGCACGGCCTCATCCGAGCGGCTGTCACCAAGTAGTCGTCGAGGCTGGAGACAGCGTGTTCTCCTCCTGGCCCAACGGGTCGGGGAACACGCTGTTCGCCTCTCTGCTGTGCTGTACCCTTCAACCTTGCGGAGCGCCCACGACATGCTTCCAGACGACACCAGCATCCCAATCCCACCCGGCGCTCTCGTCCAGTACTACAACGACCTGGCAGCGGGCACGATTGCTCCCGAGGACATGCGGATCGAGTCTCTGCAATTCCGAGTGCAGATCGATCCCGCTGGCAACATCCTGACCGAGACACCGGCCATCAGTCTCGTCAGTCGCTACTCGTTTGCGTTTCGCCGTCTCGTCGGCTTTGTGATGGACCCTGACTTCGCCGGTACGGCTCCGTCCCTGGTCAACGTCCAGGTACGTGAGAACGGTCGGAGCTTTGAAATTTTCAAGCGTCCCATTAGCATGCAAGCATTGCTGTCTCGCGCAGGCTCCGCGAACGTCGCAGAGTGGGACGGCGTGTACATCACGATCCCAGGCACGGACATCAGCGTGCTGTGGTCAGTGGACACGCAGCGTTGGCCGCTGCTCGTCGGCGTCACCAAAGAGTTCGGGGTCCAACTGCTTGGTGACTACGTCGCCTGCGCACCCCGGTGAACCGAGGTGACCAATGTTCGATCTAAATGCGGACCCCGGTGTAGGTAACCTCAACGTCCGAGCGTACCTCGCGTCCATCGTTGGGCCTCGTCGTGTCGTCCACGGCCAACGCGCAGTGCGTCGTGTCCCGCTCGTAGGCTCCATCGAACTCTACCGTAACCCAGACGGTAAGCAGGCTGCATACTACGAAGTCTGGCTGCCTCAAGCGTCCCTTGCGGGCCTGCCGGGTGGTGGTGCCCTGCTTGCGTTCTCGTCGTCCTCGGGTGGTGGTGAGAGCAGCTACCAGATTCTGTTGACAGCTACGCAACGGTTCTCAGGTATCCTGATCCCCACCGATGGCATCTATGCACTGGCGATTGCAGATGCCTTGGGAGCCCCACTGGTTTTGCCTGTCTCTGTCGTCATTTCTACGGTGGTGTTCTGATGTTCAACGAGCTTGAAGGACTGGGCGAGTATCTCGGTGAGTTCGCTGCGGCGGCACCCCCCGTACAAGCCTCGCGGGCCGGTCTCCTCTCGGTGAACATCAAACCCCTACAGGTCATGCTCAACCGCCTGGGGGAGCGCGTGGCCGAAGACGGCTCCTACGGCCCAGCGACGAAGGCGGCATGGCAGCGCCAAGCCCGACGCCTCCAGCAAGACGGTGTGTTTGACCGTGCGAGTAGCAGCAGCGTCTGGATCTTGCCCGCGACCAACACAGCAATCACCCAAGCCTTCATTGCCGTTGGTGCTGTGGCCGCTACCGCGCCCGCGCCCAGGGCACCGGCTCCGACCGCACGCAGAGCAGCGGCTCCGACCGCAGCACGCAGAGCAGCGGCTCCGACCGCAGCACGCAGAGCAGCGGCTCCGACCGCAGCACGCCCTGTTGCAGCAGCACCGCTACCGTCCGGCGCGGTGATCAAGAGCGTAGCCGAGCTACAGAAGCTGCTCTTCGGTGTAGGCTGGACCGCCAAAAAGTTGAAGCAAGACGGACTCTATGGAGCACAGACCAAGACAGCCTGGGGCATCTCCGCGAAGCTCCGTGGACTACCCCAAGTGTTTGAGCGCGTGGACGGTAAGACGGCCCAGGTCTCTGATGCGACCTACACCAAGATCCTTGCCGACCAGGCCGCTCCTGCGACGGTGGCGGCGGCTGCTGCGGCAGTCCGAGCGCCAATTGCTGGACCTTCTGCGCCTGTTCCAGCAACTCCCGTGGTAGCGACCCCGCAGACCGCGTCGGCAACGCGGCCCGTGCTGGAGATCCAAAAGCTTTTGCAGGCTATCGGTTGGCGAGCACGCAGTGTGCCGGTCAACGGGAAGTTCGACGCGAACGTCGCAAAGGCATGGGCAGAGTCCACAAAGCGGCGCGGGCTCAACCCGTCCATCGTGCGTATCGACGCCAGGACCGCGAAGGTCAGTGCGGCAGCGTTCGATGCAATCAGTGCCGAGGTCACTGGCAAGAAGCCCGAGGTACCGCCGAAGCCCACGGTACCTGTGTCGGCACTTCCGCCGCTGGTCCAGAAAATTCTCAGTATCGCCACCTTCTCGGTACCCACAGAGATCGTCCAGCAAGGACTGAGCGCGGGGGCGAACACCGAAGGTGTGGCGGTTACCGGCGTCTGGGACGCGAACACGACGCAAGGCTACATCCGTGTCGCCGGTAGAGCCTGGACCCCGCAAACGGTCGAGGCTTGGAAAGCGGCTCTACCCCTTCTGCTCACACCGGACGGGAAGTCCGTAAAGTTGGAAGACGCTATCGGGAAAGCTCTGCGGACGGCGGCCGGGGTGTGGCTTGCGAGGCAGCAGCAAACGCCGCCGACAACGGCCCCTATCCCCGCAGCGGCACAGCAGGCGATTGACGGACAAGACCCACGTACTTGGGGTCCAGCGCAGGGTCCAACGCAGGGTCCAAGCCCAGGTCCGAGCCCCTACCAAGGCCCTGCCCCGAGTGCGGCCCAAGGCCCCGCTCCGAGCGCGGACCAAGGACAAGGCCCGAGTGCGGACCAAACCCCCGCTCCGAGTGCCGACCCAGGTACGCCTGGTGTCACACCCCCAGCCCCAAGTGACCTATGGGGAGGTTTGGTGAAGGCGTTGACGAGCATGTCGCAACGCGCGGCCAGTTTCGACTCTGCGATTGACGCGGCAAGAGCCACAGGCGGAACGATCCGACCCGAGATCCGATCTGCATACACCCAGTGGATTGCCTCTGGTGATGTGCTCAAGAACCGTGTCGCAGACATGATTGAAAAGTCACCGGAACTCCGCTCCGCTATCGAGGCCGCAGGACAAGGTGTCGGACTGTCCGGCTGGCACGCCACCACGGAACTGGAAGCGTACCTGGGCGAACTGGAAGCAGTGGCCGAAAAGGTTTTGGAGTTGCTGCGCGAGCCCTTGTCCGTCCCTGCGGGCTTGCAAGGCTTTGCGCAGGTTCCACCTCCTGTCGTGGCAGGGGCCGTTGGCGCGGCTGCGGCGCTCGGAAGAGCCGCATGGGTCAAGATCATTCAACTGCTCAGTGTGCCTGCGGTGACGGCAACAGCGACGACACTCGCAGCAGGCTCCGTAATTCGTGACGCGGTCAACGGCGAGACCGAAGCCTATCTGAGCCACGAGGACAACCTCGCGAAGCTGCTCGCGGATGGTGCGATCACGGTCGAGGAGTACAACGCCCTCAAAAAGAACCCGCCAGAACAGAAGTCAATCATGGTGCCCATCGTCCTTGGCATTGTGGCTCTGGGCGGTTTCGCGTTATACCTGAAAAACCGGTCGGCCTGAGCCGTTCCCTGGAGGTTGCTATGCGCGGTCTTGGTGACGAAATTGCAGTACTTGAGGGCCTGGAAGGTCCGATCCCCTCGTTCTTCACAACGCAAGACGTGCTCGACGCTTCGTCCGGTGCGAACTTCTCGGGCGGCTCAAGCTTCGCTCCTGGTCTGCCGCTCCTGCCGAGCAACGCAGGCTTGGCCGAGACCTACGACTTTGAGGGGCTGGGTGTGATCCCCTCGTTCTACACAACGCAAGACGTGCTCGACCCTTCGTCCGGCGCGAACTATGGGGGCGGCTCAAGCTTCGCTCCTGGTCTGCCTCTCCTGCCGAGCAACGCAGGCTTGGCCGAGACCTACGACGGCATCCCGTTGGAAGCTATCGACGGACATTACGGCAGCACGATGGGTCTCTCGGCTGCTCCGATCCCGTCGTTCTTCACAACGCAAGACGTGCTCGACGCTTCGTCCGGTGCGAACTTCTCGGGCGGCTCAAGCTTCGCTCCTGGTCTGCCGCTCCTGCCGAGCAACGCAGGCTTGGCTGAGTCGGATCTTGAGGGCCTCGCTGCCAGCATTCCATCGTTCTACACAACGCAAGACGTGCTCGACCCTTCGTCCGGTGCGAACGATGGGGGCGGCTCAAGCTTCGCTCCTGGTCTGCCTCTCCTACCGAGCAACGCAGGCTTGGCGGGCTTGGACGCCTTCCCCGATGCGATGTTTGCACGTCGGTCTCCGCGTCTCCGCAATGCCGGTTGGATGGGTTTGTTCAAGCGCGGAGCAGGCGCGCAGGCCGTGCAGGACAACAAAAACAAGATCCAAAGGCTACAGCGTCAACTGCAACGGCAGCTTCCGCCGCAAGAGCGCAACCGTCTGCTCGTCGCTCTAGGCTCCCGCACGGCAGGGCTCAATCGGCAGCGGGCGGTTCGCGCGGCATTCTGGGCGGGCATCCACCCGCGCAGCACAGGGGGCGCTGTCAGCAGTAGCTGGAGTGGCACGACCAGCCGTTTTGCCCCGCGCAGCCCCGGTCGTTTTGCCCCGCGAAGCACCGGGGGCTTGGTCCCTAGCGGTATGTTCCGGCATTTACCCCCTCAAAGGTACTAATGTCCTGCGCTTCTTGCGAGGGCTTCCTGGGGACGTTTGACTACGGTCTGGCGGGCCTTGACGCGCTCATGTCGGACGACAGTGATCTGAACATGCTCTCGGACGGAGCAGACGTTTCAGACGGCCTGTCTTCGATTGACGCAGCGTTCCAGACCGTGGCGTCACCCATGCGTTTGGGTGGCAACGCTGCGCGTGTCGTTGTGCAGGCG
>Ga0315286_10001222_pt1 | contig 23132 bp, 19 predicted proteins | sample YL17G10_0_MG_FD_205038 | JGI IMG/M metagenome (GOLD analysis project Ga0315286, IMG submission 205038) | Sediment microbial communities from Yellowstone Lake, YNP, Wyoming, USA - YL17G10_0 | ecosystem: Environmental > Aquatic > Freshwater > Lake > Sediment | place: USA: Wyoming | collected...
GTTGCATTCCGTTCAGCAGCGACCGTGGTATTAAACCAGGTGTCGTCCCCGAACGACCAGTTCCAGCTGGTCGGGGTGTTCGTTGAGGTATCATTGAACTGGACGTCAAGTGGTGCACTACCTTCAGTCGGCGTTGCAGTGAAGCTGGCAACTGGCGGTGCCTGGGTCACGGTGATATAATCGATTTTTGTCGTTATATTACTCCCCTCGTCATTAATGGCTGTTAGTGATACGTTATACATACCGACGACCTCATAGGTGTGTACAGGGTTCTGTACCGTTGCATTCTCTCCGTCACCAAAGTCCCAGAAAAAGGTCAGAGGTTCTGTTCCAGTAGAAAGGTCGGTAAACGTTACATTGAGAGGGGCAGTGCCCAATTGCGGTGATCCGAAGAAATCCGCGATAGGGGCAACTGGAGCCGGAGTAACAGTGATATAATCGGTTTTTGTTAACGTGGCGGTTTTTGCGGGATTATTACTACTAACTGTCAGTGATACGTTAAAGTTACCGACGGACTTATAGGTATGTACAGGGTTCTGTAAGACCGATGTGTTTCCATCACCAAAGTTCCACAAATAGGTCAGCAGTCCTGTTCCAGTAGAATTTCCGGTAAATGTTACGTTGAGAGGAACAACACCGGATTGCGGTGATCCGGTGAAAGCTACGATAGGGGATGGGGCGACAGCAATTTCAAAAGCACTTGCAATGGGTATTATGGCAGATACCAATGCAAAAACAATACAAACGACTAGCAATACGTTTTTCATAGTCATGACAATAAACTATACGCATTGCAGGTATAAACATTCCCTCTGTGAAAAATCAGGATAGTCGTCGGAAACTGTATTTGTTGATTTTTGATTTTTTATTGCATTTCATCGTGAATCTGAATCAAACTATATACAAGTAAAATCCAAACACATTTGAGGTATTCGTTTTTCTTGCACATAACCAGGCCAATATCGTTAAAAATTCTTGAAAATCGAATACAAAGCCTGACAAAAAATCCACACCCCCAGAGAATTCAGTGCCGCGTAAAAATTTAAAAACCCCTAAAAAAAGTTTAAGAACCATACACGGATCACAAACACGACTCCAGACGAGTTTTTACATCGCTGCAGCGCCCGTAAAATTGTCGAATACATGTGGATGTCTGATAATATGCCTTATCCACATCCCCATTATTGAGCCTGCAGCGAGCTGCAAATTGGCGATAAGCAAAAAGTCGTACGTTACCACGAAAATCCCTTGAAAGTCGATTAAAGTGCAGGTTTTTGCTTCAGGGCTGCCACAAGCAACCTTACACCGGCTTCGATATCTTCGGTGTCAAGAACTTCCACGGGAGAATGAATATACCGTGAAGGGATACTTACGGTTGTGCTGGGGATTCCGCCTTTGGTCAGATGGATTGCTGTTGCATCCGTAGTCCCCCCGCTACCGACTTCCATCTGTACTGGAATTCCATGAGTATCTGCTGTGTCCTTAAGCCACTTCACCAGTTTCCGACTGGCGATGAGTCCACGGCCGCTGCTGTCCACAATAGTGATCACCGGACCTTTCCCCATCTCCACCGGCGCATCTTTCATCTCAATTCCCGGATGGTCACCCGGGATCGTGACATCCGTTGCAATTGCACAGTCTGGATCAAGGGCATAAGCGCTTGTCCGTGCCCCTTTGAGTCCGACTTCTTCCTGAACAGTAAAAACACCAAAAATCGTAAGAGGGGAGTCCATCTCTTTTAAGGCTTTTATCAGCATGGCAACACCGGCACGGTTATCAAACGCCTTTCCCGATACCCGGTGATAGGCAAGTTCGGCAAACTCGCGGTCCACCGTCACGGGGGTTCCAACTTCAATGCCGAGATACTCCACTTCTTCGCGGTTCTTCGCCCCGATGTCGATAAACATATCATCGATTTTTACGCCTTTCTTGCGTTCTTCCTCATCCATCATGTGCGGGGGTTTACCGCCGATGACCCCAAGGTACTTTCCTTTTAATCCATGCAGGATAACGCGCTGGTTATAGAGCGTCGGACCGTACCAACCCCCCAGAGCGACAAACCGGAGAAAGCCCTTCTCATCTACATACTTGACCATAAGCCCGATCTCATCCATATGCGCAGCGAGCATTACTTTGAATTTATTTCCGCGTTTTATTGCGATCAGGTTACCCAAGGGATCTTCCCGTATCTCGTCAACATGCCCTTTGAGTTCCTTTTTTATAACGGCAAATACGCTGCTTTCACTACCCGATACACCATGTGCATTGGATAATTTTTTTAAAAGTTCTTTGACCATATCAATCACTCATTACTTTTTGTATCCTGTCAAGAGCCCGGTTCAGGTTTTGCCGGGAGGTTGCGTAACTGAAACGGGCATACTCCGGGGAATTCACGCCAAACGCAGTTCCCGGGACAATAATAATGCCATTTTCGATAATTCTCTGGGTGAGCGCCGGCTTCATCGGCACAAATGCATAGAATGCACCTTCGGGAACCGGGAACGAAAATCCCAAAGCTGCCAGCCCTTTGCAGATGAGATCCCGTCGAACCTTATATTCGTCGCGCATCATTGTTACCGGGCTCTGATCCCCTTCGTAGGCTGCGAGAGCCGCATACTGGGAAATCGATGTAGCACACGCCTGGCAATACTGGTGTACCTTCACGCATTGTTCCACTATCTCTATAGGAGCAGCGAGGTATCCCAATCTCCAGCCGGTCATCGCATAGGTCTTGCTTGTTGCATTGATGGTAATCACATTCTCACCAAACCGGGCAGCACTCCAGTGCTGTTTGCCGTAGATGAAATGTTCATATACCTCATCGGAAACAACCGTTACACCCGCATCATTTGCGTATTCAACAAGTGCCTGGATAGATTCTTTATTTTCAACAGCTCCAGTTGGATTGGCTGGGGAATTCAGGACCATGATCCGTGCACCGTCCATCAGCGCTTTTGCCTTCTCCACATCAATATGAAGGTCCCGAGTCAGTGGCACACTTACCGGGCGCCCGCCCGCAAGGGTGGCAAGAGCTGCATAGGAAACAAATCCCGGGTCCGGGCAGAGAACCCGGTCTCCTTCACCAACCAGCGCCTGCATTACTATGTGGAGCGCTTCGCTTGCACCGGCAGTTACAATCAGTTGATCCTTATGATAGGAGAGCCCGTTCTCTTTTTTAAATTTTTCACAGATTGCACTCCTTAGTTCAGGGATTCCTGTATTATTTGTGTAGCCGGTTTTTCCTTCTAAAATCGCTTCAATCGCTGCATCCTTGATGTGCTGCGGGGTATCAAAATCTGGCTGTCCAAGACCCAGGTTGATCGAATCAGGACCCGCAGCTTCAAATATTTTCCTGATTCCGGATATTTCGATACCTTGTACCCGCTCTGCAAATTTCAATTTCATATCGTTGTACTCCTCATCTATTCGATATTTGTGTGACGGTTCTTTAATGCAATCTCATCGGTCTTGGTGATCTCCATCAGCCGGGAAATAACTGCATCGGCAAAGATCATGGATGTCGTTTCAAAGAGAGTGCCCAGTGGTGCAAACGACTTGTGATCCCCCATCATCTGCCGGATTTCAAATTCAATGGCATCATCCCCCACCTCGTCCCGGTGGTGTTTGATAATCACGATGCAGTCTGATATCTTTCCGATTCTCGATTCCGCGTTTGAAGTTATCAGGCAGATTTTCGCACCAATCTCCTTTGCTGTTTCCGCAATATCAGCGACGGTCCTAGTCCGGCCGGAACCTGAGAAGACGACCATGATATCCCCCTTGTTCAATGACGGGGTGATCGTCTCCCCGACAACAAATGCCTGCAACCCAAGATGCATGAGCCGCATGGCAAATGCCTTTGCAACGAGTCCGGACCGTCCCGCCCCCATCACATAGACACGCTTTGCTTTGAGCAGTTCTGTGATAAATTTTTCGACATCCCTGTCTGAAATTGTATTGGCGATTGCCTGGATATTTGATGCCATCAGCCGCATCATATCCTGTACTCGGTGACTTTCCATACTTCTCTCACAAAAGATACAATCACATAGTAGATGAGAATTTCGTAGTATCGGGTTCCCTACTAAAAAAACCAGTATTAACCAAGATTGCTGATGAATTACCCTTCAGAGGTAAATTTTGACGGACTTACCCGTTGACGAAACTATATCTATTCTACCAAGCAACCCATGATCAGAGGGAATACACTGATGACTGACGTCGAAATAGCGAAAAAAAAAGGTGAAGATCAATTAAAAACGATGATCACCACCATCCAACACTCACTTTCTTATGACGAAACCGCATATCACCTCCCCATTTCATTTGCCCTTACCGGAATAGCGGTTCATGACAAGAAATCAGCACTTGACGTATTTACCAGGACCAGCAGTAACCCCCTCGTTGCTTCGGAATGCTTTCTTGCGGAAATTACCGCAACCAAAGGGAAGGAACCTGCTCCCTATACTGGTTTTATCGATGATACCGTAATAAGGAAACTCGGGTACTCCCTTGTTGATGGTAGTATCCTTGGGCTTGCACTGGTTGTCGGCACCCCTCCAGGTGCAGATAGTGCTGCTGCTATCTGCCGCGAATTGCAGGAAAAGTACATGCTCACGTTTCTTGCCGGAGATATCATATCATCACTGTCCGGTGCTGGGGTGAAGCTTGGGCTTGAATACCGTCTTATTCCTCTTGGCTCGACACCAACCTATGGGGTTCATTTTGTCGATATCATTGCGCGGGTTGCAATGATGTTCGGTGGTGTTACTCCTGGTGATATTCACCGTCTCTTAACCTATGCCGCAGAACGGGCAAAAGCGATCGTGATTGTATTTCCCGGGCTTTCTGACCAGGAAATTGCTTTGATCGATGGGATGAGAGTCCTCGGATTCCCCATCCTTTCACTGGGGAACTATCAGGGCGGGGAATGGATCCAGACGATTCCCGAAGAAGTTGTTCGCCGCGGCATGGAGCAAAAAGGAATACGGGTGAATGTCACCGCTATCCCCATCCCTATGGGGTGTTCACCTGCATTTGAGGGAAAGAGCATCCGGAAGGAAGAGATGTATGTTGAGTTTGGTGGAGGGAGATCCCCTGCGTTTGAACTTTTACATATGCGTTCCGCAGACGAGGTCACTGACGGACAAGTAACCGTTATCGGACCTGAGATTGACGCGATGAAGGAGGGTGGTGCATACCCGCTTGCAATCATGATCGACGTCGCCGGGATGATGATGAAAAAAGATTATGAGCCCGTCCTCGAGAGAAGGATCCACAACTTCGTCAATTACGGGGAAGGATCCTGGCATGTTGCCCAAAGGGATATCATCTGGGTGAGGATCTCAAAAGAGGTTGTGGCAAAAGGGGTGAAGATTGAACATATCGGGAAGCTGTTGGCAAGCAAGTTCCGTATGGACTTTCCCAATCTGCTCGATGCGGTTTCTGTCACGCTTATCACCGATGAAGCGAAAGTGCTGGCAGCAAAAAAAGATGCAGAGAAGGTCTATGAAGAACGGGATGCACGTATCAAAGGCATGCGGGATGCAGATGTGAACACCTATTATTCCTGCACGCTCTGCCAGACCTTTGCTCCCAACCATGTCTGTGTCATAACCCCAGAACACCCTGCCCTCTGCGGGGCTATCAGCTGGCTGGACGGAAAAATTGCGTATGAGATAGCGCCTTCCGGTGCCAATCAGCCGATTGACAAAGGGGCGGTCATCAATTCCCTGAACGGGGAATTTGATGGTGTTAACAGATTTGTTAAAAAGGCCAGTCATGGAGAGATAGACCGGTGCTCGCTTTACAGCGTGATGGAATACCCGATGACCTGCTGTGGGTGCTTTGAGTGTATCGCCCTTATGCTACCCGAGGTGAACGGGATCATGGTTGTGAACCGTGAATTCAAAGGTATCACGCCTTCGGGGATGACGTTCTCCACGCTTGCCGGAACTATTGGCGGGGGGGCACAGACACCGGGATTTGCCGGCATCTCAAAAAACTATATTCTCTCTGACCGGTTCTTACAGGGAGACGGAGGCATCGAGCGCCTTGTCTGGATGCCCTCCCAGCTTAAAGAGGAGCTGAAAACCCGGCTGATAAAGAAACTTGCTGACCAGAACAAATCGGATCTCTTTGAAAAGATTGCGGATGAGACTAGCGCAACATCCCTCGAAGACCTGATCTCCTATCTTGAACGCATAAAGCATCCGGCGCTGACTATGAAACCGCTGGTGTGAGGAGATTGTATGGGATATGACCTTAATTTTGGCTGGAATGGTGCTATCGGTCAGGTAATTCTTGGAGCTACCAGAGTAGAAGGGGGGACAAGAAATGTATCCTACCGCATAGGCGGTGGAACTACACTTCCCTTCCTTGACAGGAACCCGTCATCCCCTTCACCGCTTGTTGCATTAGAGATATGCGATAACCCGGAATACTGGTCGCCGATCGTCAAAAATTACTGTGGTGATCTGGTACATAACGTGCATGAATGGGCAAAGACGGCTGAAACGGTCTACAAGGCTGATCTGGTTCGCCTGTACCTGACCAGCACACGGCAGCGGAATTTTTCTGATATTTCCTCTGTCGGAAAAACTGTGGAAGCCGTTCTTTCAGCGACCGGCCTCCCTTTAATTATTGAAGGCAGCAATGAGCCCAAAATTGACAGCGATGTTTTCTTAAAGTGTGGTGAGACTGCTCAGGGAGAGAGACTTCTCCTTGGAACTGCAGAGGCAGGCAGGTACCGGAGCATTGCCGCAGCAGCTCTTGCTTACAACCACGCACTTATTGCCCAGTCTCCCATTGACGTCAACCTTGCAAAACAACTCAATATCCTTTTGCGGGAGATCGGTGTGCAACGCGATCATATCATGATCGATCCCTACACCGGTGCACTCGGCTATGGATTTGAGTATTCCTATTCAGCTATGGAACGGATCCGGTTTTCTTCACTGAAAGGCGATACCGATCTTGCCATGCCTATAATCTGTTCTGCTATCGATTCGCTGACCATAAAAGAAGTCAGGGAAGCAGATCCTGCCCTGCAGGACGAGATGGCCCTCCAGTGGGAATTTTATACAGGCATTGCCGCTGCAGTTGCCGGAGCTGAGATTATCTGTGTCCGTCATCCAAAGACGGTCGGAATGCTCAAAAATGCGTTTGCCAGCATGAAAAGCGGTGCGGTTTTATCGGAGGTAAAATAACGATGGCACTCAAGGCGCTGGATGTTTACAAACTTCTGCCGAAAAAGAACTGCAAGGAATGTGGTGATCCCACCTGCCTCACGTTTGCGATGAAACTCGCCAGTGGAAAAGCGGATGTGGATCTCTGCCCGTATCTCGACGAACAGGCAAAGTCTGTGCTGGGCGCAACCACGCGACCTCCCATACGGCTTATAAACATTGGTGTGGGGGAACGGTCATTTGCCGTTGGAGAGGAATTTGTTCTTTACCGCCATGACAAGACGTTCTATCACCCCCCGGGTATTCTCTTCAAGGTATCAGATACCCAGACACCTGAAGAGATCACTGCTGTAACCCTCAGGGTCAGGGACGAATCATTCACCCGTATCGGCACCGATCTGCGGTTCAACGGTATTGCGATTGAAAATGCATGCGGTTCGTCGGATGCATTTGCACGAGCTGTTGCCACGGTCGAGGAATCAGCAGATCTCCCCCTCGTCCTGATAGCAAAGAACACTGAAGCGTTGAATGCGGCACTTATTCAGGTCGGTAGCTATCAACCCCTGATCCACGCAGCGACGAAAGAAAATTTCAGGGAACTATGTGCACTCGCCAAAAAACATAGTTGTCCCCTTGTCATTAAAGCCCATGGACTGGATGACCTCGCCGGTCTTGCAAAAGACTGTGTGGCAGAAGGAGCAAAGAAACTGGTCTTGGATCTTTGCCCGCAATACCTTGGTGATTTTATTATTGCATCTACTGCTGTACGGCAGCTTGCAATTACGCGTGCAGTTCCGGATCTGGGCTATCCGGTATTTATCGATGCCACGCATTCCCATCTTCAGGACGCGGCAATCGCACTGGGAATTGTCAAATATGCCTCAGTAATTATTACACCCCCGCTTTCTCCTGCATCTGCAAAAGCCGCACTCACGCTCCGCCAGAACATTTACACGGATCCCCAGAAACCGATCCAGATGAACCCCGGTCTGTACCGTGTCGGAACCCCGGGAAAAGATGCCCCGGTACTCCTGACGGTGAACTTTTCTCTGACATTCTTTACCCTTGAAGGTTACCTGGAGTCCACCCGCATTCCCTGTTTTATGCTGATTGTCGACACGGAAGGGCTCTCAGTACTGACCGCTGTAGCTGCAGGAAAACTCAATGAAACACTGGTGCGGGATTCGATCAGGAAATTTGATGTAGAACATGAGGTATCTCACAAAACGCTGATCATCCCGGGCTATTCCGCACCGCTGTCAGGCAGGATTGAAGAAGCAACCGGCTGGAAGGTGATGGTCGGGCCCCGCGATGCAGCAGAGATTGGGGAGTACCTGCATGAGGTGTGGAAGAAGCACGAATCCTGAAACACGGTTTTTTTAAATTTTTCACTATTTCATTTATGTCATATTCCAAAAAGTGATCAGGGATAATCACCGTAGCATATTTCTTATCTCTCTTACCAATGGTAGTGTTAAGGACCGATCATCATGCGCACGGTAACATTTCTTCCCAGTTATCGCAAAATTGACGTTCCCCGTGGCAGCATCATTCTGGATGCTGCCCAGAGAGCCGGACTGAACATCAACGTGGTCTGTGGTGGACAGGGTAAATGCGGCAAGTGTGTGGTCTATGTTCAATCGGGAAAAACAGAATTTGACCAGCAGAAATATTCGCGTTTTTTTAGCGAGGATGAACTGACCAAAGGGGCATGTCTTGCGTGTGAGACAATGGTGCAAGGCGATCTGCAGGTGCTGGTTCCCGAGAGCACTCTTATCCAGGAACAAAAAATCCTGGTCACAGGTCGGGATACCGAGATCGAGTTCCATCCCTCTGTCAGGAAATATTATGTCGAGCTCCAGCCGCCAACGCTCACCGATCCGTCACCGGATCTCACCCGGCTTTTATGGGGTATCCAGAAAAGTGGTGGCCCTGTTGCGGAAAAGATCTATGTACCGCTGGAAGTAATGCGTGAAATTCCCACGCTTCTTCGTAACAGTGACTGGAAAGTTACCGGGACAATTGCCCTTGTTCCGGGCGGCTACCGTCTTATTGATCTCCAGGAGAATGACACGTCAAAACGCATTTATGGTGCTGCAGTAGATCTCGGTTCTACGACGGTGGTTGTCTATCTCTGGGATCTGGTCAGCGGCAAGGTAGTTGCTGTTGCCTCGAACTATAACAGGCAGATCAGCTGTGGTGAAGATATTCTCGCACGCGTGAATTTTGCCCGGAAAAACGGGCTTACAAAACTCCAGGCTCTTGCTTCAGAGAGCATCAATGCAGCACTAACCTCTGCTTCAAATACTGCGGGTATTGATCGTGAGGATATTTATGAAGTGGTGGTAGCTGGTAATACGGTGATGACGCACATGCTCCTCGGTATTGATCCAGCGTATATCATCGCAGAACCCTATGTTCCGGTGGTCCAGCGGGCGCTGTCTGTCGCGGCATCAAGGATAGGAATTGCCATTAATCAGAATAGCGGGCTCTTTGCCTTTCCTGCCGTCAGCGATTTTATCGGGGGTGACATTATCGCTGACATCCTTTCCTGCGGTATGCATGAACGCGAAGAGATTTCGCTGTTGATTGATATCGGCACCAACTTCGAAATTGTGCTCGGAAACAAAGAATGGATGTTTTCCTGTGCCGGTGCTGCCGGACCGGCACTGGAAGGAGGAGAAGTGCTCTTTGGGATGCGGGCAAATCCCGGTGCGATAGAGAAGATTACGGTCAATCCTGTGACTCTCGATCCCACCTTCCGTACAATCAACAATATCAAACCACGGGGCATTACCGGATCCGGATTAATTGACCTGCTTGCAGAACTTTTTTCAGCGTGTGTCATTGACCGGACCGGACGGATAAATACCAGCATAGAAAACAAAAGAGTCCGCACCGCCCCTCACTACCCGGAGTATGTTGTAGTCTGGGCCAGTGAGACCGATATCGGGAAAGATATCGTGATCACGGAAAATGATATCAAAAACCTGATTATGAGCAAAGCCTCGATTCATGCTGCCTGTGTAACGCTGATGAAACAGGCGGGTGTGACCCGGCACGAGATCGCTACCATCTATGTTGCCGGTGCATTTGGCAATTATCTGGACAAGAAAAATGCGACAATTATTGGGTTGATCCCGGAGATAGACGCAGATCGGATAGAAAATATCGGAAATGGAGCAGTGACGGGTGCAAATCTTGCGCTTATTAACCGGAGGGAACGAAAAACCCTCGATGCTATTGCCTCCCGGATCGCATACATCGAACTCAATGCGGAACCTTCATTTATGGATGAGTATACTTCGAGCACATTCCTGCCGCACACAGATTTCACGCTGTTCCCGATGGTCCAGAAACTCATAGAAACCTGCCGGCTCAGGAAAGGCTGATCGCATGGCAAAAATGATCCCTTCACCCCATTCTCTGGCAACGGGTGTTGGTGCACTTCCCCATACGGATCCTGTGTCAGCCTGTAATGATGTTCTGGATATATTCCCCCAATTCCCGTATGTACCCACGCTCCCGGACCGGGGGCAACTGGAAAGTATTGTCTTTAACGATTCCGAGCAGTTGCCCGGAAGGATCATAAAGGATGACCGGCTTCTTTTTGACAGTACATCTGACCAGACTGAAGCAATGGAAAAGGTATACATGGATTATGTTGAAGGCAATTATGCCTCCTATGGACTCCGGAAGGAATACGCATCCGGTTTCATCGAAATGATGACCCATACCTTTTCTCGTGCGAAGGTGTTGAAATGCCAGGTGACCGGGCCGGTCACATTCGGTATGCAGGTGGTCGATGCAAACAAACGCCCGATTTACTATGATGCGCAGCTTGCTGATGTGCTTTCGAAAATGATTGCCCTTAAGGCACGGTGGTGTGAGAGTGAGATGAAAAAACGAACCGGCGTTACAGAAACACTCATTGTTTTGAATGAGCCATACCTTGCATCACTGGGATCATCAGTAGTGCCGGTTGATAAAGAAACGGTAAGAGCAGGCTGGGAGGACATTGCTGTGCTGGTTGAAGGTGGGCTAGGCATCCACTGCTGCTCGAATACGGACTGGGAATTCGTGTTGGGGCTTAATCCTTCAGTTATCTCCTTCGATGCTTACGCGACAGCAAAAGAGTTCCTGTTATTCGCAGATTCCATAGTCACCTATATGGAGCAGGGTGGTGTTGTGGCATGGGGGATTGTCCCGGCAGAATACAAAATCTTTGCCACAGAAAACCCCGACTCCCTTTATCAAAGGTACCTTGCTATCAGGACCCGGCTCTGTACACGCATGCCGGAACACCTTTTTGATGCGCAGTCCCTTATTACGCCCAGCTGCGGGATACGGTTTGCTGACCGGAATGGTGCCCTTGCCATCATGAAAACCGCAGCGGAGATCTCCTGGCGAATAAGGGATAAAGGAACCGGAGCATGACCCTGCGTCAGGACTAACCAGGACCTATCATGCAAAAATATCCCTTTACTATCGCCCTGTCAGGAAAAGGAGGGACCGGCAAGACAACGGTAAGTTCCCTGCTGATCCGTTCGTTTATTGATCTGGGAGAAACACCCGTTCTCGCGGTCGATGCAGACCCGAATGCCAACCTGCATGAAGCGCTTGGTGTACCTGTCCATGAAACACTGGGAAGCATGAGGGAGGAGGCATTCACCCGTCATATACCCCCGGGCATGAATCGCCATGACTATGTCAGGTTCCGGTTTCGTCAGTCTCTGGTCGAAGCAAAGGGTTTTGATCTTGTGGCAATGGGCCGTCCGGAGGGGAGTGGATGTTATTGTTTTGCCAATGACCTGTTATCAGAGTGTATGATTCAGCTCGAGCGTGACTACCGTTTTATCGTTATCGATACAGAGGCTGGCATGGAGCATATCAGCAGGGGCACGATCGGGAAACCGGATATGCTGCTCATTGTGAGCGATCCCGGTGCACGGGGATTGCGTACAATTGCTCGTATTAAGGAGATCGCAACGCAGCTGGGGCTCGAACCGGGACGAATTCAGATTGTTTTTAACCGTTTCAAATCAGGTACTGCACCGGTTGATATTGGCAATGATATACCTATAGCCATAATTCCTGATGACCCCCTCATCGAAGCTGCGGATCTTGCTGCCACACCGGTTTCACAGATTCCATTTGACAGTCCGGCCCGGGTTGCTGTGCTGAATCTCGCTAAGAAAATCCAAAAACGTGCGCACGAAAGAGACGAAAAACCAGAATAATTTTTTTTCAATGCTCATTCTTTTTATCTTTTTTTATAAAAAAATTATCAGTTAAAAAAACACGGAAAAGGTAAGGTAACCATTTTCTCGTAAAAAAGTCAGTTATAAAAATATTGCCACAGCAATCGTTGTTGTCCAGAGACCGTTTTTATCTCCCTCAGCCGACTGGCAGACATTCTGGGTTTTGATGATCTTACCGCTCGCTTTATAGGTCTGTTCGCGCTCTGACCATGCAGCATTTACATCAAATTCGATACCCAGCGTTGTTGCAAGCATGGTTGCCGCAAGGTCTTCGGCATATTCTCCGGTCTTCTCCTGTGTTTCACCAAAGGCGTGGTGTTCGGACAGGTAACCGTATTCATCGGAATCACTGGGGAGGGCAAGGCCAATTGCGGATGAGACCAGACGGTTGGGCTCGTTGGTTTCGTTCCTTGCCATAACACAGAAAGTAATGCCGCCAGGTTGGAGGCACTTCAATCCTTCCGGCTTTGATGTCTGTTTACATTTCGGCGGAAAGATGCTCGAAACGTAGACAAGATTACATTTTTCAATACCGGCCTTTCTCAACGCAAGTTCAAAGGATGCAAGACGGTCTTTATGCACACCAACCCCCTTGGTGAAAAAGATCCTGGTCGGAACATACATAATTTTTTATTGTATCTTTTTATTTCTTTAAGTTTTGGTCAAAAACGATGTAAAAACAAAAATACACTGGTTTGATACAGGATAAATACCAATCGCGCCAGTTTTTTAATCCTTATGAGATTTTAATGATTATATACGGGATCTGAAGAATTACTCAATAAAAATCGAAGGTTCACACGATTTCACCGCATTTCTCAGGCTCTCCTCAAAGGTGAAAATTTCTAAAAGAGGTAAAACGTCACTTTATACATTAGCTCAGCGGTGGTAAAATGGGACCGGCACTGACCTTTTGCTTCTTATTCGTGTGATTTTTATCCTTGCCAAAACAAAATTTACGGGGCCAAAAAAGAGATTATTCTGGTTTCTCTCTAAAGTCCATAAAGAATTTCAGGCAGATCAGCAATCGCATCAATGACAAAATCTGCCGGAACAGGTGAACGGTCGTCAGAGAACCGGTCCCCATACCGGGCATACACCGTTCGGATGCCCAGAGTGTGGCCGGGCTCGATATCCCTCCGCGGACTGTCACCGATTAACATTGCCTCATCGGTACCGGCTTTCATCATCTCGAGCGCAAACAGGAATGGCTCCGGTGCCGGCTTTTTTACTTTTACCATGTCGTAGCTAACCATACAGCAGAAGAACGGCAGCAACCCGGTTTTTTCCAGACGACGTGTCGCATCACGGGAATGAGCGTCAGTAACAATACCCATATCATATCCCTGTATTTGAAGCGATTGCAGTGTTTCGGTTACACCTTTATAGGGGTAAATGTGCTGAAGTTTTACGGTCTCATACAACTGACAGGCTTTTCGAAACAAACCATCAACAGGAATGCTCCTATCGTTCATGTACTGGCGGATATTTTCATGGGATTCAAATCCGTGGGCGGGGGTTAAAAAATAGGAGAACAATTCCTCCCCGTCATCATGTCCAAGCTTCTGTACCACTGCCTGGCATGCGGTGATCTGTGCACCGACAAGGTCAAACAGGGTGTTGTCCATGTCAAATAACAGGCACTTGATTGGTTTTTGAACACTATTTGTTACCATTCTTGCTCTGTTTTAGTCCTGATTCTCTATGAGCATTTGGGTAATGAACATTACCAATGCAAACATTTGCCTTGTCGCGACATCGTAAGGATAATTATTTATAGAAGATTATGATATTCTGTGCTATGAAATCCTTACTGTTTTTGGTTTGTGCGGTTTTGTTTGTAGGCATTCTCGCAGCAGGATGCACAACAACACCGGCACCAGTACCGACACCAGTGACAACAGTACCTACTCCCGTACCCACACCAGTCATTGTTGTAATCTCAGGTCCCCTGACGGATCCGGCACTGACCGGTAATTGGAATTTGAAGGGAGGAATGATTGGTGCCGGGACCATGCCCGTGATTCCTAATGTCCAGATCACCATAACATTCAACAATGATGGGACCTTTACTGGTTTTGGAGGATGCAACAATTACAATGGAAACTACAAACTTACCGGAAATACCACGGAATTTGGAAAAACCATTACCATAGGGCCAATTGCATCAACAAAAATGTTCTGCGCTGATACGAGTGATCTGGAATCATCGTATCTTGCCAATCTCCAGAATGCCAAGACCTACTCTATCCCCAACAATACGATGATAATCAGAACTTCTACTTTAAACCAGCTATCGTACATTAAGGTCTAGGATAGCATAATCACATTTTTTTTGTTTTTCATTCAAGAAAGTCTTCATCTGACGTTAAACTCCCGGTAGTTTTGACATTCCCTACTCCATGTCCGGATACACCGATTCTGCAAACTATGAATTCTGCGTCCGTTACGATGAGAAACTGAAAGCGTCCACACCTCCATGTGGGGGGTAATTCAAAAAAAATACGAAATACCTAGTGAAATGAGAACCGGTGCCAGTGTTAGCATCGTTTGCCAAGGCAGCTTCTCTCTCATTCAGAAGTCCGATGTCGCCGATGAGTTTTTTTATCCTGTCATCAATCGATAGCATAAGAACCTTGACCCGGAATCAGCAGGGCACATTCTTACCTCATTGCGGATTGCATCACATACGCTATGCCACATTCAGGGTGATTTTCCGGAATTCACTGTATCAAAAAAATATGCATAACAGGTTTGCGCTTTTTTTGTGTATTCATCGCAATCCTCATCGATATCAAACCGGTACATACACTGGTTCATGATACACCACGCGATTCCATTTGCAAAATCTTCATTCTGGTGCAGGAGTTCATGGTTATAGAATTTTTTTGCCAGGTAATGCCCGATTTCATGAGAGAGGACAAATTCAATATTTTTTCTTTTACTGGTTACAATGATCTGATGATGTATCTCAGGAAGTACCTTGCCCTTTTTTCCGGATCCTTTTTTGTCTCCTGTATTGTCAGGTGTATTTTTTTTATATTCGTGCGATTCAAATTGCGGGATAAATCCCAGTATCATATTTTTCCGTTTGATTTTATCGTTTTTTTTCTTGATTTCACTCTTTAGTATCCATTTGTGGGGATCCGGAACTACCGACACCTCAATTCCTTCATGTCTGCAGAACCTGAACAGGATGGATAATTTTCGCCGCAGGTGCTGCTGTTGATACCGCACATATGCAGCATGTTTCATGGTCGTTCTATACGAGTGTAGGAGTATAAAAGACCCAAGGTTTGGGAAAAAGAGAAAACCTGCAAATAATCTGTGGTCTGCATACTCTCTCTTTTACTCACCCTATGAAAAGAACTTGGCACCTCAATGAGGATTTGGGGATTTTCAATTAAAAAATATAAATCAAAGATTTAACCACAGAGACCCTATAGAGAAATTGATTACAGGCTGCCCTTCATGGACGATATCTATCTCATTGAGATCCGCCTCGCAATGACAAAATGGCGGATCAGGGAAACAATTTCTTATATCGGCCGGTTATTCGCTATAGAAGGTTTCCTTGAACGTCATCCGCATGTCACGCTGTTTGGGCCCTTTACCCTGAATGAAGGTGTCAGCACCCGTCAGCTCATTGACACCATCGGTCAGGTGGCAGCCGGGTATGACCCCCTCCCGTTTACCATTGACGGGTGGGAAATGCGTCAGGGAATTCATGGTAGTGTGATTGCAGTCCCGGTCAGACCATCAGATCCCCTAAAAAAATTCACATCTTCGATAGCCGACATGCTGTCCCCCATCACGCACAGCCACAATATATGGGACGCCCATCCTGACAGCAAATGGTTTCACGTGACCGTAGCAAACCGGATGGATCCACTCCAGGCATCGACAGTTTTTTCTGTACTCACCGGCCGACAGCAGGAGGAATCCCCGACGGGAATTCTTTTCAGGCTGAAACACCTGCTGCGGCGTGTGATCAGCAGCAGAAAAGAGCACGCAGTCCGGCCGGTCACCCTGTATGATGCAGGACTCAGGATTACGGTAATGCAGGGGGAAGAAATCCTCACTGAATATGATCTTCTGGAGAAACGGTGGATCACGGGTGATCACCGTCATACCAGTAAATCCTGGCAAAAAACCCTCGCGCTCTTCCGGCAGCAATCGGGATTTGAACGATTAGATCCCCTTCCTTCGCACCCTGAGGATATTTATCTGATTGCTGATCTTCATCTCGGCCATGCAAATATCATCCGCTACTGTTCACGCCCGTTTCTTGTTTCCGATGTCCGGGAAATGGATCATGTGCTGATAAAAAACTGGAACTATACCATTTCTCCCGCGAACCGCATGTATTATCTGGGAGATTTACGGTATGGAAAAGATGCTTTGTCCGCGCTGCAGTACCGGCAAAAACTCAAAGGTCACATTACCTTTATTGCAGGGAATCACGATGATCGGGAACTGGCCGCAGTTCCCTCATCCCTGCTTGATTACGGTGGTTTCCGGTTCCTGTTGGTCCATGATCCTACCCATAACCAGTCAGCATTTGACGGCTGGGTGATCCACGGTCACCACCATAACAATAACCTCCGCCACTACCCGTTCATCGATTTCGAGCACCGGCGGATCAACGTGAGTGCTGAAGTAATCGGCTATATCCCGGTGAACCTGAAGGATATCTGTGAGCTCATACACGACCGTATATCCCGGGGAGATACGACACCGATCCTACTGAAGTATCCCCATAGTTCGGAATGATGGGACATTTCACTCCGTATTTTGTCCGGTTCATAACCTATATACAGACCAAGAGTGTAATTCCACGATAGAGGGGTAGATAAAATGTTGTTCGAACGGATTGTTTCTGAGGGTATAGCCCATAATTCCTATCTTGTAGGATCAGGGGGCAGGGCAGCGGTGATCGATCCGCGCCGGGACTGCGATATTTACCTTGAGATTGCCAGCCGGAATGAACTGGTTATTACCCACATCTTCGAGACACACCGGAATGAGGACTACACCATCGGGTCGCTGGAACTCAAAAAGCGGTGCGGAGCGGAGATTTTTCATGGTGCACAGATGGCGTTTGCCTATGGAACAGCAGTAAAGGAGGGTGATACGTTCACGCTGGGGTCGCTGGTGTTGTCGGTTCTGGAGACGCCGGGGCATACCGAAGAGAGTATCTCCCTTGTGCTGCGGGACACTGAGGTTGCTGATCAACCCTACATGGTATTTTCCGGCGATACGCTCTTTGCCGGTGATATTGCCCGGACTGACTTTTTCGGGCAGGAACGAAAAGCGGAGATGGCAAAAAAAATCTATGATAGTATTGCACATAAAATCCTGCCGCTTGGTGACGGGGTGATCCTCTGTCCCGCACATGGGGCCGGGTCGGTTTGCGGTGGCGAGATCGCTGATCACCCTTTTTCTACCCTTGGCTATGAAAAAAAGACAAATCCCGTGCTTGCATCAGGCCGTGAACTTTTCATCTCGCGGCGGATAACCGAATCCCCGTATACCCCTCCCTATTTCCGGCAGATGGAAACCTACAACCGGGATGGTGCACCGATCCTGCACCGGTTACCGGACCTGCACCCGCTCTCGGTTCCCGAAGTCAACCAGCTCAGGAAATCCGGTTGCCAGATCATCGATATACGGTCGCCCACCAGTTTTGGTGCAGGCCATATCCCGGGCAGCATCTCCATCTGGAGGGAAGGTCTTCCCACATTCATGGGCTGGTTCCTCGATTACCAAAGACCGATTGTCCTTGTCGATGACTTCAATCTGGATCTTGACCGTGTGGTCCGCCATTGTATCCGGCTTGGTTATGACACTATTGCCGGGGTACTCTCCGGAGGATTTCCTGCATGGACCAAAGCCGCGCAGGACATAGGAACCGTGCCAACCTGTTCTGTCCAGCAATTAAAGGAGCGTCTCGACAAAGAAAATCCCTTTATTCTTGATGTCCGGGATAGTAAAAACTGGCGTGCTGTCGGCCATATCCGCGGTGCCAATCACATCTATATCGGGGAACTACCCCGGCATCTTGATGAAATCCCCAAAAATGAACCAATTGTGGTCTATTGCGATGCCGGCTACAAAGGGAGCCTTGCGGCAAGCATCCTTGCACTTCACCAGTATCGCAACCTGACCAATGTTCTGGGAGGAATGACCGCGTGGAAAAGGGCAGGGTTCCCGGTAGAGAAATAATTTTTTCTTTTTTATTTCTTTAAAAAAAATTAATAAAGTTTATCAGGTCACGTTGGGAATTCCAATGGTGTAAGTCTATGGACATCTTGAAAATCCCGAGAATGGAAAAACAGGAATATGATCGGCTTATTGAAAAGGGATATGTCTGCCGGATCGCGTTCCAGGGTGAGAAATATCCCTATATCGCACCATTCCTTTATGTCTTTGATGGATCGTTCCTCTACTTCCTCTCCACAAAATACGGGAAAAAGATCGAATATTTCCGAAAAAGTCCGTATGTCTCCGTTGAAATTGAGAAATACACAAAAGACCTCTCGTCATACATGTTTGTGACACTCCAGGGCTACCTCGAGGAAGTCCACGACTCGATAGAGAAGAAGGTTATACGGGAAAAATTTGTTGATTTAATTGTTGAGAGGAACCTCTCCTGCAACATCCTTGCAGCGCTGGGGCACTCCCCGCTGGATCCCCCGGCTGCGATCGCCGAAGAGGAGCGTTCGCTGGTCTGGAAACTGGTTGGGGTCAAGGATCTTGTTGCATTGAAAAATCTCTGATTTTTTTTGTTTATTTGCCTGATTTCACGCATCCTAACAATGCAAGCATCTGATCTGGTTCTGTTATTGGCATGGCACAGGTTTGGCCAGTGCAGATATACGCAGTTGCCTTTCCTCCCGTTGCCTTCAGATTGCTGGTGAAGGGTGCGAGGCTGGTAAGCAGGAGATCATGTTCACCCGATTGCCTGCAGATAACCAATACGCGAGGAAGATAGTGATCCCTGAGTCCCTTGATCATTGCCCTTGTATCATCAGCATCCCGCTCACCAACAATAACAACATCACGCATGGGTCCAATCGCACTATCGAGAGCGCACAGGAACCATGCATGCGCCGAAGGTGACTGGTGCACAGCTGATGCAAAACAGCGTGAAAGTTCTGACGCCCGCTGTTCGTATGACGCATCGCCCGTGAGATGGCTCAGCCTCACCAGATTTTCAAATGCAACCGAGTTACACGACGGGATTGCCCCGTCATAAATCTCCTTTTTTCTCACCAGCAGGATTTCGGCAGTATCCGCTATCGTGAAAAAACCTCCCTGCACCTCATCCCGGAAATGTGCCAGGAACCAGGTGTTCAGTTCATGAGCGGATGAGAGGTAAACTGGCTCAAAGGTGGATTCATACAGTTCAAGTAAGGCTTTGATGATGAATGCATAATCATCCCCAAATGCCGGGATCGCAGGTTCACCGTCGCGATACCGGTGCAGGAGCCCACCGTCTGTAGTACGCATGCGGGTTAAGACAAACTGCATGGCCCGCCGGGCTGCTGCAAGGTACATCTCATTGCCAAATGTCCGTGCAGCCTGTGCAAGCGCTGCGATAAAAAGGCCGTTCCCGTCAGTCAGGACTTTATCATCGAGTGACGGGCGGGAGCGCTGCTCTTGCGCGGTAAAAAGTCTGGCCCTGATGGATTCGAGCCGGATCTCAAGATCGATTTCTGCTATGCCGGAAGATGATGCCACCTCGGCATTGGATTTTGTTCGGTAGAGAATATTCTGTCCTCTGCCGGTTCCTGTATCCTGATAATTTCCTGCAGGTGTTATACCAAAGACGCGGGCAGCAACTATCGCATCATCCTTTCCCAGGATCTTCTCGGTCTCATCGGTTGTCCAGAGATAAAAAGCGCCTTCACCCCCGGCACTATCCGCATCCTCTGCAGAGAAAAAGGCCCCCTCAGGCGAGGTGAGGTCGCGAATAACATAGGATATAATCTCTTCAGTAGTTTTCCGGAATGCAGGATTGTGTGTTGCCTGATACGCTTCGGTATATGCCATCACAAGGAGTGCCTGGTCATACAACATCTTTTCAAAGTGCGGCACCCGCCACTGAGCATCCGTTGAATACCGGTGAAATCCCCCGCCAACCTGATCAAAGATACCACCCCTGCGCATTGCACCCAGTGTCTTTTCCACCATGGTAAGCGCCCGTGTAGTGCCCGTCCGCTTCCAGAACCGTAACAGGAAAAGGAGTGTATGCGGGGTAGGGAATTTGGGTGCACGCCCAAACCCACCATACTCTGCATCGAATTGCAAAACCAGTTCTTCATAACACTGATGGAGGAGTGAAATATCCGGAATATCATCATGGTGCGATTCCTGTTCCTTATGAAGAGCAGCTGCAATTTCCTCTGCTGATGCAACAAGATCATTGCGCCGCTCCTGCCAGGATCGGGATATAAGGGGAAGCAGGTCAGTAAGTCCGGTCATACCAAACCGGCTTTCTTTGGGAAGGTATGTTCCGGTAAAAAACGGCTTTTTTTCCGGTGTCAGGAAAACAGTGAGCGGCCATCCTCCTTTTCCGGTCATCATCTGGCAGACTGACATATAGATACTGTCAATATCCGGGCGTTCTTCACGATCCACCTTGATGCAGATAAAATCCTTATTCAGTAAGGCGGCAACACCGGTATCTTCAAAAGATTCGTGCGCCATGACATGACACCAGTGACAGGTGGAATAACCAATGGAAAGGAAGACGGGTTTATTCTCCCTCACCGCACGGGTAAACGCTTCGTCCCCCCAGGGATACCAGTCAACCGGGTTATCCGCGTGCTGGAGAAGGTAAGGACTCTTTTCGTGGATGAGCCGGTTAGAGTGTTTTTCCGGTGCATCGGGAGCTTGATTGGGCAAACGTTGTTCCGGCGTCATAGCTGCTCATAGGCAGTCAGAGATAATGAGACTTTCAGAAGCAGCCTAAAAAAACGGTGTAATTATGTGTGAGCTGATTCCAAAGAGCATAGGTACTTGTTGAATGGACATGCATGCAGAACCGTTTCTCGCAGTCGTTTTGATGGGAACAGGTGTGATAGCTATTTCCCTGGCGCTGGACGTTCTCTGGGCCCGGGTAATCCCCTTACGATCTTTTTATTATGGTATCCGCGCTCCCGGTGTTATCGTTCACGAATGCAGCCATATTCTCGGATGCCTGATCACCGGCGCAACAATAAAAAAAGTAGTGTTTTTTTCAGAAAAGGGGGGTTCTGTTACCCATACATCTTCAAAAATCCCCTATCTTGGCGATGTAGTGATCAGTACGGCACCCCTCTTCTGTGTACCTCTTGTACTGGCGGGATGCACGTGGGTGTTTTCGCAGTATCTTGGCTGTGTGTTCCCGCCCCTGCCCATGGGTGTTGATTCAATGGATGCTCTTTTTGGACTGTTTATAGGAATCATCGGAATGTTTACCCGGAATCTTATTGTCCGGTTCAATCCCTGGTTCCTCGTCTACCTTTACCTGACGCTCACGCTTGTACTGTCGCTTGCCCCGAGTGCGCAGGATATGAAAAATGCAGCGATCGGGATCGGCATCATTACCCTTGTGGGCATACTGATCCTCGGGAGTTCTCTCCCCCTGGCGGTTACTCTGCTGGAGGGAATCATCCGTCTTGTTGGGATCGGTTTTGCATTCGGTCTCATGTCGGTACTTCTCGCGCTGGTGATCTCATCTCCATTGATGGTCTGGTATGTACTCAAACGCTTCTGATGCATGCCGGGCATAGCCATAAGATCGGTATTAATTGATCCGGAGGCAATTTTTCTGCATACATGACACACGAGTCTCCCAAAGATCGCACCGCGGATAGTGAAAATGGAGCCCGTCTCACCCCGGTGATGCGGCAGTATTGGGAGATCAAGGAAAAGTATCCGGACACCGTCCTGTTTTTCCGCATCGGTGACTTTTATGAGACGTTTGAAAGCGATGCGGAACTCATTTCGCGGGAACTGGAAATTGTTCTTACCTCGCGCTCAAAAAGCGGCGATAACCGGATCCCCCTTGCGGGTGTGCCCTACCATGCCGCGGACGGGTATATCGCCAAACTTGTCGGTAAGGGATACAAGGTAGCCATTGTCGATCAGGTCGGGGATACCAAAAACACCAAAGGAATCGTAAAACGTGAGCTGGTACGGGTGATCACTCCTGGTACGGTGATCGATTCTGCAATGCTTTCCTCATCGGCCTCTTCCAGCCTGCTCGCACTCTGCCCTGATCTGAAAAATAATCTCTGGGGAATGGCGCTTCTCGATATATCAACGGGGGAATTTTTTGTTGCGATGGCAGATCACGACCCCGGCTTCCAGAATATCCTTTCTGAGATTGCCCGCTACCGCCCGGCAGAATGTATCCTACCTTCAACAGTTCCTGACGAGCTGAAGGAACGTGTCCGGGACCGGGGGGTTGTTGTTACCCTCTTTAAAGACGAGGAGTTCTCCGAACAGCGGGCACGACGTACCCTTCTGGAACACTTCCATGTGGCCTCACTCGCGGGGTATGGATGCGACGGGTCTCCTGCAGCCATCGGGGCGGCAGGTGCAGCGCTTGCCTATGCAAAAGAGACGCAGAACTCCCCGCTCACCCATATCAGCAGTCTTTTTTTGCGTTCATCGGCACAGGGGCTGATGCTTG
>Ga0315286_10001223_pt1 | contig 23131 bp, 19 predicted proteins | sample YL17G10_0_MG_FD_205038 | JGI IMG/M metagenome (GOLD analysis project Ga0315286, IMG submission 205038) | Sediment microbial communities from Yellowstone Lake, YNP, Wyoming, USA - YL17G10_0 | ecosystem: Environmental > Aquatic > Freshwater > Lake > Sediment | place: USA: Wyoming | collected...
TCCCATCACAATAAATACAGTTGATTGGGTAAACGGAGCAATGTGGAGTGTTCCCAGAACATACACAAGATAGGAAATGACTGCAAACCCAACTGCTTTCGCAAAAAGGTATCCGCGGTCAAACCACGTAGGAAAAAGCCGTTTTGTCAGAGGAAATGCAGCAGCACCAACGAGAAACAAGACGCTCCACCATTGAAGAACAATAAATATGTCATCAACAAACATGTCATAATGATACAATTAAATGATGAAAAAAGAAATCTATTTTTGGATTATCCTCTCAACATTTTCCTTTCTCTTTGCTTCCTGGCTTATGTTCCATACGTTCTCGTATGACGGAAAAAGTTCATCTATGCTTATCGCACCAAAAGCATGGAGTGATTTCGGTGCACATATTCCGCTTATTCGTTCGTTTTCACTGGGAAATAATTGGCCGCCGCAAAGTCCGTTATTCCCAGGTGTTCCGATCCGCTACCACTTCCTATTCTATTTTCTTGTTGGTATGCTTGAAAAAGCAGGACTTCGTATTGATTGGGCGCTCAATATTCCCAGCATCATTGGATTTGCTGGACTTCTGGTTCTCATTGCTATCGTGGCAAAACGATTGTTTAACCGTTGGTCCGTCGCAGTCCTCTCCATTGTTTTGTTTCTTTTTAACGGCTCTTTATCATTCATCCGTTTTTTTCAAAAACATCCATTGTCTTTCCACTCATTACCTGATATCATTTTCAATTCCGCATTCCCCTCATTCGGTCCATGGGATGGGAAACTCGTTAGCGCCTTTTGGAATCTCAATATTTACACCAATCAACGTCACCTCGCGTTTTCTTTCGCTCTCGTTCTTCTTGGTATAGTGCTTATTTCTGGAAAACGTACAACAGTAAACCATCTTTCTTTTCAATCCATAGGTATTGCCTTCATTATGGTAGTTCTGTTGTTCACAAACCAAGCAGCAGCACTGATAGTCCTCATATGGTTTGCATGGATTTTTATCTTGAAGAAAGAAGCACGCATACCGCTTGTTTTTGCAGCATGCATTTCGCTTCCCTACCTACTGATACTGACAAGTATTACAGAACCATCCGGCAGTATAAAGTTCAATCCGGGATACCTTATTCTCAAACCATTGACTATACCGATGTTTCTTACGTTCTGGTGGCAAAATCTCGGATTTTCTATGGTCACCATTCCTCTTGGTCTTCTCGTTGCTCCCAAAAAAGTCAGGAATCTTTTTATCATCCCCCTCCTTATTTTATTTATTGCTCCTAATATATGGCGATTTTCACCCGACATGATCAATAACCACAAATTCTTCAATTTTTTCCTCATCATGGGCAATATGCTGACCGCGTATCTCCTCGTACGTCTTTTTGAATGCGGGCGTTCAGTTCACAATTCAGATATATTTGCTGATAAGGACGGGTACGTAAAAAAAATATTGAACGTATTCTGTCGACTGTTAACCTGCATCTGTTTGTTTCTTCTGACACTATCCGGCTTCATTGACCTATTTCCTATCATCAATGATCGGGCAGGGCCGCTGTTAGATATCCCAAATAACAAAGACGCAGTATTTTTTTTGAAACATACTGACGCTCGTGATATTATTCTTAACAGTACATGGTTCTATCACCCGGCGTCACTAGCCGGAAGAAAAATATTTTCTGGTTTTTCCTACTTCACTTGGTCATATGGATATAACCAAGGATCTCGCGAACAAATCCAGAAACGTATCTTTGCAGCACCAAACATAAACGAGGCGTGCCAACTCCTGAAAGCAAATGATATTCGCTTTATAGAGCTTTCAGATAGACCGGAACAATACTTGACAATTAATCGATTACTCTTTACACAATCATTCATACGGGTATACCGCAATAACCAATCCGGAATATCCGTATATGATGTCATAGCATCCTGTCAAAAATTATGAAAAAACGGACACGATATATCCTTTGTGGGGTTGTCGTTATCGGCATAGCGTTGTATTCCCGTCTCACAGGCCTCAATTGGGATCAAGGAAGCCATCTTCATCCGGACGAACGGTTCATCGTCATGACTGTGGAGAACCTGCATTGGCCGGATAAACTCAATCCGAATTTTTTTGCGTATGGCAGTCTCCCACTATATCTCCTTAAATTTGTAGGATTCCTCGGCAGCTTCATAAATCCAGAATTTGCCACCTTCGATAAAATCAATCTTTTAGGACGGGTTTTGTCTTCCATATTTGACATCGGTACCCTCATTCTGATTGCTCTTATCATAAAAACAATTGCAAAAGACGTAAAAATAGCAATTCTCGCTGCTATTTGGTATGCATGCTCCGTATTGCCAATCCAGCTAAGTCATTTTTATGCTGTGGATACGTTGCTTACATTCTTTATAACAGCTACGTTATATGTTTTAATTCTTTATGCAGCGCAATCGACACGACTCCGCACACTTGGAATTGGCGTATGTTTTGGATTAGCCATTGCAACAAAAATCAGTGCTGTCCTACTTCTCGTTCCGATTGGAATGACAATGTTGTTTTTATTCCGCTCTCGACGGAAACATTTTCTTATTCAAATTCCTCTCATTGGCATATCAGCACTCATTACATTTTTCATGTGTCAACCATTCGCATTTCTGGATTTTGCCACCTTCAGCCGGCAAATCATGGAACAACAGGCCATGACCAAGAATGCCTTCGTATTCCCCTATACGCTTCAGTACGTTGGAAAAATTCCCTATTGGTATGAAATTAAAAATATCTTCCTTTGGGGACAGGGGCCGATATTAGCAAGTATTTCTTTCTTGGGTATTGTCTATGGAACCCATGAGGCGATTCGAAAAAAGTGTCTGTCGTTTGGAATCATTCTGTCATTCTTTTGGATTTATTTTTTCACCGTCGGAAAGTTTGCCATAGGATTCATGCGGTATATGTTACCTGTTTATCCTATATTAACGATATTTGCAGCTATATTGTTCAATAAAATTACTCATGTATCAAAACTGCGTCATAATTCTGTTCTCTATATAATTGTTACAATTGGTATCGTTATTTGGGCACTTTCATTCCAAACCATATATCAAACACCTAATACGCGTTCTCTTGCTACCGATTGGATGCTCACCTATATCCCACGGGGAAGCTCTCTGGCGCTGGAACATTGGGATGATAGGCTTCCACTCCGTTATGCATCTCAATATGCAATACATGAACTGCCTCTGTATGACCCAGATACCAGACAGAAATGGATGAATATTAATATGATTCTGGACAAAACAGAGTATATCGTCATTGCAAGTAACCGACTCTACGTGCCTCTTATGAAAATGACAAACTGTGATCGATTGCCCGATGGAAGATGCTACCGCAAAACCGCAACGTATTACAAACAATTGTTTGACGGAAGTCTTGGCTTTAAAAAAATAGCCGAGTTTTCATCGTACCCAACCATTCCCCTTCTCAATATTCCTATCGATGATAGTTCTGCAGATGAGTCATTCACTGTGTATGATCATCCGAAAATCTTGATTTTCCAAAAAACAGAAGCGTATCGGCCGATGCCGTTAGAAGAATAGTTTCGCCAGTTGCAGAACTCCTTGACTCCACGGGGTCCGATGAGAAATACCGATCGTGTGTTTGAAACTCGATAGATTATCCAAATACCATTGATAATTTCTCAGAAGGGCTTCTTTATTTGAATACCGCGGGGTATATCCCAACTTTTTTGCTTTTGCTATGGACACATATGAATCCTTCCCTGCCGTCTCATAGATCCATTTATATACAGGAGAAAGATGGAGCGCTTCTAATATCCGTAATGCCCATATAATGGGAGCGTCAGGAAGGCATATGATATGTTTCCCGAATCCTGCCATAGTAAGCACGGATTGAAAATCTTCTTTCATTGTGCTGAATTTTTCTGCTCCTACATTAAGTTCCTGATTGACAAGATGTTTTGGTTTTTTGCTACAAAGATAGATAAATTGGCACAGATCCTCCACATCCATAAGTTGATACCGATGTTTTCCGTTCCCTAATATCGGAAATCCGTGTCCACTTTGTGCCCAATCATACAGCATACCGAATATCCCAAGCCGTTCGGGTCCGACAAAGGTTTTTGGCCGAAGGATTGGCACGCATACACCTCCCTTTCGGGCAACAACACACGCTGCTTCAGCCTGAATTTTTGCCTCACCATACGGACCAACGCCTACGATTTGATCGTATTCGTATATCGGATGATGATCAGGAATACCATATACCGCTGTAGATGAAATATAGATGACCCGGTCAATGTGATATTTTTTTGCGGATGCCAACACGACTTCAGTCCCCAGAACCTCCGTGCTATAAATATCTTCTTTTGAATAAAGCGGAAGCGCTGCTGCACAATGCACGACAATATCAACGCCTTTCATTGCAGCGTCAACATCTTTTCTGTTTCTCACATCACCCAACACTATTTCAATACGGTCTTTTTCAGGATAGTCAAACGGAGCTATGTCCAAAGAGCGCACACGACAACCACGGCTAAGAAGATATCGGACGAGATTGATACCTAAAAATCCGGATCCTCCGGTGATAAGAAAACGTCGCGAATCTTTCATGAGTGATTTATATATAAAAACAATTTATTGAGTATATCATAAGCCTGTTAGTAATAACGAACGAGGTATAAAGACAATGTCTGTCGTAAACTAATTAATTACTCCGACTTATATAATGCTTTCAAAGCCTCTTCTGGAGAAACGAATTTATTCGGATACGGATGACAGCGGTCGAATATATTGTATATCCAATAAATACGCACCGCGGTACGTCGAGACAGATGTTCTGCAATATCAAGATTATCTTCAATAAAATAATCCAATTGTAATTTCTTGATCATTCGTTCCTTATAAAGATGTGGCTGCTCATTATTCTCGTTGGCATAGACCGCAGTGAATATGTCTTGTAAATTTCTCTTCTTCAGCCATTTAGGAATTTGTGCATCAAGATATCCATATCTTCCGCTAACGATATACGCTTCAACGTTCTCCTCCTGCACAAGTTGCCGAAGGTATCTCATGCCACGTCCAGGAAAAAAACTGCATTGGTGCGGTAACCAAAAAAGAAATTTCATAAATGGCGTTGTGGGGATATAAAATTCCGTAGTTTTTTTCTTGATGATTTTTTGTTTGATGAACGTAATGGGCGCCCGGACTACCCGAAGTGGATTGTACGCAACCACGCCATCAAAATCCAGACCGATGCGAATTTTTTTCTTGTGTTTGGAATGATTCATAATCGGTGTTTAGGCAAACACATACAAAATAATGACCAGGACAGAACCCCAAGCGCATACAGAAAAAAGAAGCGGAATATCAGTCTTAAGCGTTTTTTGAAAATTTCCTTTCGTATCGGTATATATTCGTTGCAAAAAACGCATAATGCCATATAACACAAATGGAATCGTCACCATCAGCCACTTTCGTTCAGCTCCGGATATGCCGCTGACGCGTAAATTGTCAAATGTAAATGTTGAAAGAAAGGTAAAGTATACATACGAAAGAAATGTGGCTGTTGCAAATACCGTGACATAACTATCCAGTAATCGCACGGTATATCGATCCATGATAGCTTCTTTTTTCTGCATATATTCATACCGTCGTTTTCCAACAGCTACAAGAAGTGACAATGAAAATGCAGAAAGAATTAACCATACAGAAACATGCACTCCTGTTGCAGCTTCACCAATATAGAGACGCAAGACATACCCAATAGCAAGCACAAAGATGTCAATAATCGTGATGTGCCGAAATACAAATAACAACAAATAATGAATAAGCGCGTAGATGGCAACAGCTATAACAAACGTTGTACCCAGACGCATTGCAATACTTATGGCACTTATGACAAGAACTGCCCAAGTAGCCCACCCGACAGATGTGGGAATGGTTCCAGCCGCAATGGGACGAAATTTCCGTATTGGATCTTGCTGGTCTCTTACTTTATCAACAATGTCATTAATCACGTAATGGGAGGAGGATAAAAGACACAAAGAACAAAATGCGATGAGTGATCTGGTAAATAATACAGGGACAAATAAATTTTCAGTAAATAAAATCGGAATAAATACAGCAATATTTTTTACCCATTGCCACGGACGAAGCAAAATGAATAGTTGTACCCAATAAGACGAAATAATTCCTCTTTTCATGGTATTGATTGTCTTACAGTATATCGTTGGCAGTAAACAAACTCAAGATATAACATACGTGATACAATCCAAATTATGCATATCGCAATTATCGGTGGCGGTGTCACAGGTCTTACAGCTGCGTATGAGCTAACCAAACGCGGTGAGAAGGTCACGGTGTTTGAAAAGGACCAAACGCTCGGCGGACTTGCGTCCGGGTTTCGTACGCCATCATGGGATTGGCATTTGGAAAAAACATATCATCATTTTTTTACCAGTGACAAAGCGATAATAACTCTTGCCAAAGAACTGGGTATGGAAAAAGATTTGATGATTCTTTCCCCCACTACGTCGGTATACTGGAATAACAAACAATATCCCTTTGATACTCCAATCACTATTCTGAAATTTCCCGGCATCCCTTTTTTGGATCGCCTCCGCACGGGAATAACCGCTGCCGTCATGAAAATAAATCCTTTTTGGAAACCGCTGGAACACGTGACGGCAAAACAAATATTTCAACCGTTAAATGGAAATGCCGCATGGAAAACAATTTGGGAACCGCTACTGGGTGCTAAATTTGGTCCGTACGCAAATGATATTGCAGCATCATGGCTCTGGGGACGGTTGTATAAACGAACACCACGCTTGGGATATTTTCGCGGCGGTTTTTCCCATTTTGTTGACGTACTTGCAGCATCGATAAAAGAACAGGGTGGAATCATCAAAACAAATACCACCGTTACCAGCATTGACAGGAAAAAATTTGATGCCGTTCTTTTCACAGTTCCATCCCGCGTTGCAACTAAATTAATTACATTTCCGGAGGACTATACCCGTCAATTATTGTCTATTCCCCATCTCTGGGCGCAAACGCTCATCTTAGAAACCGACAAACCTCTGCTGGAAAAAACGTATTGGCTCAATATGAATGACCGGTCATTTCCGTTTATTGCCGTTGTCCAACATACCAACATGATTGATAAAAAGAATTACGGAGACCGTCATATCGCCTACATCGGCAATTACTTACCGGACAATCACCCGTATCTTTCTATGAACAAAGAACAATTGTTGAAAACATTTATTCCGTATCTGAAAAAAATCAATGCGAAATTCACCATTCTCAATTCATTTTTATTTACTTCCCCGTTTGCACAACCCGTTCATACCACAATGTATTCAACGCGTGCACCAAAACTGGAAACTCCCCTACCGCATGTGTATCTTGCGAATCTTGATTCTATCTATCCATGGGATCGGGAAACGAATTATGCAGTGGAACTTGGTCAAAACGCAGCAAAAAAAATTCTTTCAATTGACAACGTATAATCTTCGCGTTACAATCGCCCAACGATAAGATTTAATCCAAAAAAATCTTAAAAACGCACAATCATTGTATTTTTAATGGGGAATAGTTTGTTGGGCAGGCAAACTATTTCCCAATCAAGAATAGAATATGAGCGTTTTTTATGGGAAAAAATTCGCGTGAAATTTTACCGCTCTACCAATCTCCGTGAAATATATTAGCTTCAAAAAAATATTTGACAATAAATATTAAGATTAGGTATTCTGCGGTATAAGGTGTTGCGTACGGCAATACCGATAAGAAAAAGCATTACTATTCGTAGCAAAAATCATTCGCAAGAATGACCCAAACCCAAATCTGCTAGCGGTAGTGATGCTTTTTTAATGCGTGTACCAAACCCCACAAAAAGACCACCTCATCGGTGGTCTTTTCCCCCAAATCTGCTAGTACGCTTGTTGTTATAGTGTAAATACGGGAATGCTGATTCCCTTTTTCTTCAGTTCGATAAACTGCCGACGCACTTCTTCTTCGAAGCGCTGACGCTCACGAACAAGTGGAGAAACTCTCGATTTCGAGTTCTCCTCCGATTTACTTCCCAAACCCATCTGCTTAAGCAGTAGTTTTACTGACATAACTCTATTCAAAACCTTTTTTTCGATATTGTCAAGTCCCATAGGAAATTATCTTTATAAAAAACGTAGTCTTATAGTTTATTTATTGATAAACAGATTATTACTACGCTCTATTTAATTTCTTGGATATGTATGTGGATAACTTTGGGAGAAGTTTACTTGAAACGAGCGAAGAAAAGTTGCCCTGCGGGTGTTTGGTGGACTTTGGTAATGATTACCACGATCTCCTGCCCTACTTTATTTTTTGTGTCTTCAACAACGACCATCGTTCCATCAAAAAGATATCCTACTCCTTGTTGTCGTTCTTTTCCTTCATGGGTAATTTTTATTGTTACTTCTTCTCCCGTAATAAGGGCAAGTTTGAGTGCCTGTGCAAGGTCATTGACATTCATAACCTTCACTCCTTGCGCACGGGCAACCTGCGCAAGATTAAAATCAACCGTTAACAACCTGCATTTCCACTCTTTTGCAAGACGAATAAGCTTTTGGTCAACATCTACCACGTCTTTTTGCGCATCAGAGATAATTTTGAGTGTGACTCCGGGATTATTTTTTTGATTTTTGAGCGCATTGAGAACTTCGAGTCCGCGCCTCCCTTTTGCTCGACGAATGCTATCAGCGCTATCTGCAATGTGTTGCAATTCTCCGAGTACGCTTTGCGATACCAATAGTGTTGCTACAAGAAATCCGCTATTGACTACTGGAAAAATCCGACCATCGATGAATATACTGGTATCAACAAGTATTGGGTATTCCCCTTCCGGAATCACGGTTGGTTTAACTTCAACTGTTACTTGTCGTTGAAATGGCCGCGCAGTAAGTTTTCCAAGTGCTGTTAGGTTCTTCACAATCTCCCGGGCAAGTTCTTTGGTAAATGCTCTGGTTGGTTTGACCACTGTTTTTATATCAGGCTGTGGTATTATTTTTTTCATTCGGCTTCATTGTACCATGAAAACAAATGGAAAAAACTGGAAAAAATCAAATAAGAAGATCAATACTTGCTTTTCATAATATATATATGATATATACAGGACACTATGCCACCTGTTGAACGACTATCAAAATTAATTGAAGGCAAAATTCCTCTTGGAACACCGATTCCTCCTGATTTTGAATATGGTGCAGACTTTCATGAACTTACTATTCGATTTAGCACTGTTCCATTAAGTCATAAACTTCCTACGTTATTACGAAATCTTAATGAAGGGATTCCTCCGGAAAAGCACATAGGAATTAATGATGTTATTGAAGCCAGTCGGCCTTTTGAACATAAACAGATACGGTGGCAATCTATCCGGCTGTATGATGAAATAAAAGGCACTGGAAGCAATCCAACAGGATGGGAACATTTATATATGGGGAGCAGTATTGACCATGTTGATATCGCCCTTCACATAGCACGAATGGGATTAGATGCTCAAAAAAAGCATAAAGCAGTGATCAATAGAATTCTCACCGGTGGATATAAAGCATTAGACGTAAATCAACTTATTGAAGTGAATGAAATTATTAGCCAACTACTCACTCAAGAAAAAACAAACATGACGGTCACTGCTAGACAATTCCGAATACATACGCTCGACGCTATTAGGAAGTTACCTGCGCATTTAACTACGTCGTATTACTATCAGGGGCATGATGGACAAATTATCTCTGTAGCAACAGTATTGCAACAATTACCGCCCCATATGTCCATGAGAAGACCTGTTCAATGGCAAGAAGTATACGACCGGGCAAGTCAATTGGATATTCATAATCTAACAGTTCAAGACCTACAACGTGGACGAGCTATCATCGATTTATTAAGCCATGGCATGGGATCGTTTAGTCAGGGGTTCATCCAGTTAGCAAAAGGCTCACAAGGATAACAACACTACTGCAATTGTGGGGATACGTATTATTTCAACCATTCATTGACCGCTTTAAGATTTTTCGCCGTACTTAAAGACAATACCGTCGTAAATCCAAGGCGTTTCGCTTCTTTGATACGGCGTTCTTCTTGACCTACTCGCCTGACTTCTCCAAGAAGCCCTAATTCTCCAAAAACAACGGCCTTCGGATCAACCGCTTTATTCTTGTACGAAGACAGAATTGCCATAGCAACCGCTAGATCTGCTGCTGGTTCGGTAAGTTTGAGTCCTCCGCTGACGTTTACAAAAACATCACTGGTTCCAAGTGGAATTCCAAGGCGTTTAGATAAAATAGCAGTGATGAGTTGTAAGCGGTTGTAATCAAATCCATTAGCTACTCTTCTTGGTATAGGAAGTTGACTCGGGACCACTAATGCTTGAATTTCAACAAGAAGTGGGCGTGATCCTTCCATCACAACGGTAATTACTGAACCAGGTACATTCTTTACTCGATCCTGCAGGAATATCTCGCTCGGGTTTGCTATCTCCTTTAGTCCTATTTCCTTCATTTCAAAAATTCCGACTTCTTCAATGGGTCCAAACCGATTTTTGAGAGTTCGAAGAATCCGTGCATCAGCATACCGTTCTCCCTCGAGATACAACACGGTATCGACCATATGTTCAAGTACTTTTGGTCCGGCTATCTCCCCTTCTTTAGTAACGTGACCAATAATAAGAATGGGGGTACCGCGTGATTTTGCAAACAACACGAGTTGTTCTGCACAATATCGAATTTGCCCGACAGATCCAGCCATTCCATCAAGTTCTTGCGAAGACATCGTTTGAATTGAATCGATTAAAATAATACCACGTACAGGGTTTTTCGTAAGAGCCTCTGTAATACCCTCCAGCATGATTTCCGCTAACACCATGATGTTAGTTCCATCTACATGCATGCGTTTTGCCCGCAGTTTTATCTGTTCTCCTGATTCTTCTCCTGAAACATACAAACCGCCAATAGCAGACAACACATGAAGAAGCAGTGTTGATTTTCCTATCCCAGGGTCCCCAGCCAAAAGTGTTACAGACCCTGGGACAATCCCCCCACCCATTACGCGGTCAAATTCCATAAATCCGCTTTTGAGTCTATTTTTCTCAATGTGTTTTACTTCAGAGAGTTTTTGAGGCGTTGCTTGGTTTACCCCGCGTAGTCCCGAGTCTTTCGAGGGACGAAGTGGGGCTTTCACTGTTTCAACCAACGTATTCCATTCACCACAACTGGGACATTTTCCATACCACTGAGGAAATTCAGCGCTACATTGCTGGCAAACGAATGAAGTACGAAATCTCATAATTACCGATATCCAATCGGTTTTTCTTTCAAGGTCATGGACAAACTGATTTTTCTTTTGTCCGGTTGAATATCTTCAATATTGACGGTTATCTCATCCCCGACTTTTGGTTCTTCCCCTGGGGAGATTTTACTGATATGAATCAGCCCATCCACTCCCGGAGTAAGATTGACGAATACGCCATAGGGAGATACCCGGGATACTTTTCCTTTGACTTGCGTATCTTTTTCAAACATATCCAAGACATGCTCCCATGGATCTGGTAACAGTTGTTTGAGTGAAAGGGTCAATTTTCCGGATTTCTCATCAATACTAATTATTTTCACTTTGACTGTATCGTTGGCTTTGAGATATTGCTGGGTGTCTTCGACTTTCTCCCATGCAATTTCTGAAATGTGAATGAGGCCTTCAATATCTTGTTTCTCTCCATCTTTTTCAACAGTAAACTTGGCAAACGCGCCAAATGGGACGACACCGGTAACTTTTGCTTCCACTGTATCTCCTACTTTTACAAGTTCCAGTAGTTCCTTTTGTTTGGCAAGATTTGCTTCTTCAGTCATTGCCCGTTGGGAGAAAATCAAGCGATTTGTTGCTTGATCCACTTCCATGACCTTAACTTGGATTCGGCGCCCAACCATACGATCAAGCTGCTTGAACGTGTTGCCGTCAAATTGGGACTGTGGGATATATCCGCGAAGTCCGACACAATCAACGAGCATACCTCCGCGAACCAGCTCTTTGAGAAGCACTTCAATGGGTTCGCTTTCTTTCTGGTGACTGGTTAAATCCAGCCATTGTTTTTCAAAAATACTTTTGCGAAGCGATAGGACGGATTGTCCACGATCGTTTTCCGGAACAATGACAAGTGCCGTTACTTTATCGCCAACTTTGAGTGCCATGATGGTATCTTTGTAGGTCTCCAGTTCCCGATCAATGACCACCCCTTCGGTTTTTCCGCCGATATCAATGGTAACTTCTTTGTGAGCAACCCGTGAAACGATTCCTTCAACGGTATCACCTTTTTTCACCCCTTTAAGGGAATATCCTGTTTGTGACAACAGGTCGGCCATCGTGGTTGCTGTCGTCTTCGACAATCCCGCGGAGCTTTTAGCGGAGTGGGACGAAGTGGGGTTTTTATCTGACTTTTTCTTTGGTGCCATGCATGAATACTTCCTTTCTTTCTAAGATAGAGGCTATTATACAGGAAACAAAGCTATTTTCCAAGCCAACAAAAAAACCGCTCCACAGTTCCCCAGCTTTGACTTATCTTCCCAGGATCTTGCGAACCAAGTATTGTCAGCGCTAATGCGTTTCACTTCCGAGTTCGGGATGGGATCGGGTGGTACCACACTGCTCAAAAAACTGGAGAACTCTAGAGCGGTTCTCATCGCTATTATATCGAGTAATTACACATAAGGGGGAATCAATTCCCACGCAATTTCAGATCATTGGGATTTGAACAAAGTGTTTCCTTTGTTCTCCACAACTTGGATCGATTAGTACGAGTAAGCTAAACGCCTTACAGCGCGTACACTCCTCGCCTATATACGTTGTCATCTACAACGGATCTCATAACGATTCTTCATCTCGGGGTGGGCTTGGTGCTTGAGATGCTTTCAGCACTTATCCCTTCCAGATCTAGCTACTCTGCGATGCCGTCTCTCTGGACGACAACAGACACACCAGGGATCTGTTCCTCTTGGTCCTCTCGTACTGAAGAGAACTCCCCTCAAGAATCGAACGCTCACACAGGATAGAGACCGACAATTATGTTAACGTCGTTAAAAACGACTCTGCATACATTTCTGCTGCAGTCTGTATGTCGCCATACAGTTCGGACTATATCTTTCCGGCAAAGCCGGATCTGACGTATAGTCTCTGAGGGTTTCCGCCAACTGGCGGATCTTCCCTGCTGATAATCTGCACGTAACGATTATTACGTAAAAATACGTACGGTACGATACTCAGAGTTTCCAGCAAATAGTCAAATTTTTCCCAATATTGGGATGCTTTCAAAAATATAACAGTAATAATTCTCGAAGGAGTTTCCAAAAAACGTCTGAAAGCGGACAGCTCTTTATTAGCGCATTGTAATGCGCTAAAGTCTTACTGTCTCACGACGTTCTGAACCCAGCTCGCGTACCCTTTTAACCGGCGAACAGCCGGACCCTTGGGAGCTCTAACCTTCCGCAATTACTTGCGGGGTAAGACTATTCCATCACCTTATATCTGTTGTCACCAACTGATATGTCAGGTGCAAGCCGTATGATTCCCTGATAAAACACGAGAATCTCATTTGCCCCGCAGGAAGCGAGACAAAATCAGTCGTTAGAGGAAAGATGTTCTTGGATCTTTGAAGCGTAGTTCTTTCGTCTTCCAAACGAACGAACGTTATACCCGCTTAAAGTATCTGCTAATTGAGCTACAGCAATCAAATCTTCTTTTGTATTAATCACCGTCGAAAGGATCTGTAAAGCAAAATTTATTTGCTTCGATTTTCCTTTCATATAGGGCTGTAATATCATAAGAAGTTCTTTGCATTGATGTTGATCTTTTAATTCCCAATCATAGGTTGTCCTATTTTGGCGAATATTTCCAACACCAAGCGCTGTTTGTACCCATTGCAATAAATCTGGATATTTCTGAGTGAGTTGTAAACACACTCTCACTCGAAATCCAAATTTCTTTTCATTATGTGATTCTATGCACGCCATAATGGCGCCGTCACAATCAAAAAGTCCAGCAATGTATGCTCGATTAACTTCAGAACATCCTTTTCCTACGGAACCAACCATATAGAAATCAGAATACCAGAAAAATCTGGGACCTGCAAATATATGGCCTCCTCCGTTTTGAGCTTGTTTATTACCACACCATTTCTGATGAGGAGAGAAGGTAAATGTTTTCTCCACCCCCAGGATAGGATGAGCCGACATCGAGGTGCCAAACCGCCTCGTCGATATGGACTCTCGGAAGCGATCAGCCTGTTATCCCCAGAGTAGCTTTTATCCGTTAAGCCCGAACCCTCCCACGAGGGTATCGAGGATCACTAACACCCGCTTTCGCGTCTGCTCGACATGTACGTCTCGCAGTCAAGCCAGCTTATCGCGTTTGCACGACCCGTCCTGGTTTCCATTCAGGATTAGCTGACCTTTGTACGCCTCCGTTACACTTTTGGAGGCAACCTCCCCAGTTAAACTGCCCATCAAACAGTGTCCTTCTCCTAGATTTTTATGTAGGAGTGAGTAAGATTCATTCATTTTAAAGAGTGGTATTTCATATTTTGCCCGAAGGCTCCCACCTATTCTCGACAGTTAAAATAAAATCCTCAGTGCTAAATTACAGTAAAGCTTCATGGGGTCTTTTTGTCCATGTGTGAGTAGGCCGCATCTTCACAGCCATTTCAATTTCGCCGGGTAACAGTTAAAGACAGTCACTATGTCATTCTACCTTTCGTGCGGGTCGGAACTTCAATTCTGAAATTCTCAAAATTAGACTATATCTTCACTTCATCAAATGAAGAAGGTATTCCTTTGTATATTTTCGTGTCCCTGATGTGTTCATAGTAAATGCGATATTTAAAATTTCTTTTATTGTCGCTTTTTGTATATGAATTCCTTCATGCATCATTCCACAAATTCTTGCAAATTTCTCAAAATCTTTCTTTTTTGAAGAAAGTAAAGGAAACGTGCGAAAATGTGGAATAATACTATTTTCCAAATTCTCTAAACTTCGTACTTCATATTTATACGTTTTATCCGATGGGTTCTTTCTTACGGTTCCACATCGAAAATATCGTACAAATAAGTCTAGAACTTCTCGTCTATCACCATTTTGACTGACCGAAAAGCTTGGTCTTACTTCTATGTGAGTATTTAGTTTAGATCTTGGAGAAAAAGAGACACAAAAACTTCCTTCACCATCGGCGTATCCAGAAAGATACATACCAATGTTTTGATTCCGTGCTGGCGTCTTAGGCATATAATAATTATATACCTCTCGTCCTGGCCCTGTAGCGTATTTGAATACGCTACCGAGTTAGACTCAGTCGTTACGGGGCTCTCGACATTACATCGAGGCTTCCCTCGCTGTCATCCTGATTTTTCATCAGAACTCCACCGATATAAGCCAGTTTTTTCTGTCGGGTTTGCTCGACCTCGCTTGCCCGACAAGGAATTTCGCTACCATAGAACAGTTCACGTTGTTACAAGCTCTGATTGATTACAGAGTCTCATGATCGCTCATGAGGTCGGACTATATCATTCCGTCCGCCAACTGGCGGAGCGGAGTCGACATATAGTCTCTGAGGATTTTTCTCTTTATAAAAAGAGAAATCTTTCCTGCTGATTGACTCCACCGAACAGATTTTTACCAAAATGGTACTGTCGGATTCACGAGTTGTTCCAGCATTTAGTCGACTTTTACAACTACGACTTGAGTTCATAGTTACTGCTGCCGTTCACCGGAGCTTAAAAAGCTAGCTTAAAAACTTGCGTTTTGTTTACCAACCTTTTTTAACTTACCGGCACTGGGCAGGTGTCAGCCCCTATACGTTGCGTTTCCGCTTCGCAGAGACCTGTGTTTTAGTTAAACAGTTGCATAGTGTCGTTTACTGTGACCTGGATTACTCCAGGTAAGGTATCTCCAATAAGTTACACCTAGTTTTTGTTGCCGAGTTCCTTTAACTGCTGTCGCCCGCTTGCCTTGGTATACTCTACCAGCGCACCAGTGTCGGTTTGCGGTACGGATACAATGTGCTTCGTAACGAGACTTTTCTCGAATAAAAAACTATTGCTGTTGCCCTTGTCTTGCGACGCAGACTTCCCCATGTTCTCAATTAATCATGAAAACGGATTTACCAATCTTCACTGTTTCGAACATTTAAATCAGCCGGTTGGCTGACAGCAACACATCTTTCATTGTCACCCCTTTACGTCTTAATCAACACATCATAGTAACGGAATATAAACCGTTCTTACATCGAGCTACGCCCCCAAAAGAGGCCTCGCCTTAGATCCGACTCACCCGAAGTCGACGAACGTTGCTTCGGAAACCTTGCGCATTCGGCATGAAGGATTCTCACCTTCAAACGCTACTCATACCGGCATTCTCACTTCTATCCGCTCCAGTCAGCCTTACAGCCTAACCTTCACAGCAAATAGAACGCTCCCCTACCACGTACCTTGCGGTACATCTTAGTCTTCGGCAGTATGCTTGAGCCTCGTTCATTTTCGGCGCCACAAATTTCATCCAGTGCGCTGTTACGCGTTCTTTAAAAGGTGGCTGCTTCTGAGCCAACTTCCTGGGTGTCTTAAATTCATGACTTCCTTAACCACTAAGCATACATTTGGAGGCCTTAGACGTAAGTCCGGGCTGTTGCCCTCTCGACACACGCGCTTAGCCGTGTATGTCTGACTAACTTTGATATCACGAAAAGTATTCGGAGTTTGATTGATGCACATTCCTTGCGAAACATGTATCATTCAGTGCTCTACCCCTTTCGTGAATAAAAAGCCGCTATACCAAAATATATTTCGGGGAGAACCAGCTATCTCCAAGTTCGATAGGCATATTACCCCTAACCACAAGTCATCTCACAGATTTGCAGCTCTGACGAGTTCGGGCCTCTTGTTTGATTTCTCAGACATTCACCCTGCTCATGGTTAGCTCACCTGGTTTCGGGTCTATCCAATACGACTAACGGTCAATTAGACCTCGCTCTCACTACGCCTCCTCAAGTTGTCCTTGATTAAGCAAAACGCCGTATTGGGTAACTCACCGGTTCATTCTTCAATAGGCACGACGTCACCCCGATAAATCGGGACTTCGTCTGTTTGTTAGCTGACAATTTCAGGTACTATTTCATTCCCCTTCCGGGGTACTTTTCACCTTTCCCTCATGGTACTTGTTCACTATCGGTGCTCTCATGTATTTAGTCTTGGATCGTGGTGGACCCAGATTCCCACAGACCCTTCGTGGTCCATGGTACTTAGGAACTCTTTAGGGGAACAAACAATTTCAAATACACGACTGTCACGTCCTGTGGTCACCTATTCCACGGTGTTCTTCTATCGTTTGTTACATCCCATATCAAAAGCCCTACAACCCCACATCTTGCGATGTGGTTTAGACTGATCCGCTTTCGCTCGCCGCTACTGACGGAATCTCTCGTGATTTCTTTTCCTCGGGTTACTTAGATGTTTCAGTTCACCCGGTATCCCACGAGTCGCTATCTCGACCTTTCGGTCGCCTTAACGACACGCTATCCCGTTCAACACGGGATGGATTGCTCCATTCGGAAACCGCCGGATCAAAGGATTATAACTCCTCCCCGACGAATATCGCTGTTATATGCGTCCTTCCTCGGCATGAGCGCCCAGGGCATCCATTGTCAGCTTTATAACGTTGCAGAGAACAAAAGAGTCATATTTGCATATGACGCCTTGTTCAAAAAAAACTCCCAACGAAATGACATCGTATGGGTTTGTATTCCCCCTTACGATGTAATTACTCATTTTTCAAAAAAACCTGTACCTTCCATTTGTCCTATATATATGGAAGATACTATTTGTGATTTTTTAAAGAGCGATTCGCGCTCTTGTCGCGAGAGTAGGGATCAACAGTATGTGGTCCCTAGTCACGCGAGGCGAATACATTTCTTCATTGGACCGTATCGGGTCCACGCTTGGTGGACCTGACCGGATTCGAACCGGTGACCTCAGCATTGCAAATGCTGCGCTCTACCAGCTAAGCTACAGGCCCCGTACGGTCTAAACAAATTTGCGTTCAACCAGTCCGCCAGCTGGCGGATTCGGGCCCGATCAATAAGTCCAAAAACGTCTGAGTCAATGTGCAAGGGGTATTAAAAAACCCCGCTCGTGCGGGGTAAAAAAACCAATTCAAAAGAAGCTATGACATCCACGGAAAAAATCCGCTTGTCTTTCGGTTATATGGTAGGTAGCTTCTCATGAATAAATTTTGTTCTTTTAATCGGAAACTCATAAAAGAACAAAAAATGTGCTCCGCATCTTGAGCAACTGTATATTCTACGGGTGTTTCGGTATCTTGTCAACCGGGAAATCACCTCATCGCTTTGACAATCCGCCCTAAGGCTACAGTCTCATAAAAACCATGCGTATCACGGTGGTGCTTTTAAGGATTGACTCTATGGGCTTCCTCAATAAAAAACCTAGCAAAGTTTTTCGGCGATAGGCGCATCGCCACAAAATCAATTATGCCTGATTCTATGCCTTTTAAACCCAATTCCCGTAGTAATGTATTACATACATTCAGCGCTAACGAGTGATTCGTTTTAATAAACATTCGGGCATTCACGCAATACTGGTAGAACCTGGCAAAATTCTCTAACTTTCGATTCAAAGGAAGACGCCTATGCACCCTCTTTACTGCATGTGTCAGTGTTAAATTTATCATATGGAGGTAGTCCGGGTAATACCTAGGATGAGGATAGATATGCGCTACGGACTTATTTACCCATACATCTTTTGGTAATCCATTCCGAGCAATCCCTGGCAAGAACAATATCCGTGTCCCTAGTGGGCGGTATTTGTCACCGTATAGCAACGCCTTTTTTACAACATCATCAATGACCATTGGAGTATGCGCCCTCTGGTTAGTAATTTGTATTGTTAATATCTTTCCACTCATACCTGGTGTAAATGTCTGTTTTTTGTGCAGTGCTGTAAACCATGAAAGAAATTCATCGTCGTTCATCCCCTTTTCAATCTTTGGGATACTCCGTAACAAAAAAATTGCTCCTCGAATATTCGCTTTCATGAATCGAAAATCAGATACCAAGCGCCTTGGCTTAGGCATATATCCTGCAAAATAATGAGGCGCAAGCCTATGGTATTTTTCCCATCGGCCCTCGGTATCGCGCGGCAACCCTCGCCAAAATTGTAGAAGCTCTGGATCGCCTAATCGACACATTTGTAACATCCGAGAAAGATGGTTGAGGAAGTCAGATTGTGAACGATGCCTGTTCATACATTTTGTTACTAGATTTCCCACTCTTTCACTTCAGTTTTTCTGCAAAACTCGTCAGCGGGATTATACTTATGGTTGATATAAAACACCATGATAGTCGGTTTTAGCGCCAAATATCCGTGCCAAGTATATGGAGGGATGATTAACGTTTTATGATCTTGCTCATCCAAAATTACCTTTTCTTCCTTACCCGTTTTATCTATCAAACGAAATAAAACCTTACCCTTTACGATAGCAAAATAATCAAATTGCCTTTTATGCATGTGAAGCTCTTTTGGAATAATGTGAGGCTTGTGGATAGTAAAATTTACATCGCCGGAAAGACCGGGAATAATATCGTACGTGCCGGAACGGCGATAATCTTTATGCAGTCTGTGTTTATGAAATTTCATATTGTTCATGAAGCCTTAGTTCCCCTATATAATCTCGCAATGCGTCACCCCATTTTCTGAGCGGCTGTATCCCTGCTGCTCGTAATTTCCGACTACCCAGTACTGCGTGTAAAGGCCGTTTTGCCATACCGTTGCGCTGTAAAGAATGTATTGGCTTAATAGTTGTTTTAATATTCATTAGCTCGAACGCTCGCGTTGCTACTTCAAACCATGTCGGTCCTCCTTGATTTACTATGTGATATATCCCGAAAGGAGGCAATTTATAAATAAATTCGTTAATTTTGCTCGCTAGATCTTGTGTATAGGTGAGTGACGTATATTCATCATTGACCACTTTGATATGTTTATTTTGTTTTGCTTTTCGCACCATTAAGGTAATAAAATTATATCCTTTACTGCTTGGGTATCGGCCAAAAAGCCCGGCGGTTCGTATAATATAATTTCTTTCTGTCCCAATTTGTGTAAGAAATTCCCCAGAGAGCTTCGAGGCGCCATAGACATTTATGGGGCTAGGTTGGTCGTATTCAAAGTACACTTGTTTACCACCACTAAACACGTAGTTAGTGCTAATATAGAAAACTGTAGCTTTAATTTTCTGAGCTGCCGCAGCGACATTATACGCGCCAACCGCATTTACCTCAAACGACTTTCTTGGGTTAATTTCGCACTCTTCCGTTTTGTGAAACGCCGCCGTATTCAGTATAACGTTTGGTTTATGCATTAAAATAACTTCGGCACACTGCTTTTGTGAAGTTACGTCTAATTGCTGATGGTTCATCCTAATAATTTGAAAGTTGGTACCCAATTCTCTTATCAGATCCGATCCTAACTGTCCCGATGCTCCAATAATCAATATTTTCTTATTCATAATTTTTAAATTTTTTTCCTTGTTTACTTTCAAAATAGCTTTTGTACCATGCATCGTTATTATGAATACTTTCGTACGGGTCTGAACCTTTCTCTTCTAAATGTTTCCAGATTTCCAAAAGAGCCGATTCCATAGTTCTACTTGGTGTGAAACTGAAAACGCTTTTAAAGAGAGAGTTATCCGCTGAATAGTTCCTCGCTATCTTTGGCGGACCCTCATGCGTTGTAATTTTCATTCCTTTTTTTCTATAAATGATATTTTTGATTTCTTCCGCAAGGTCGCTAATCTTCCAATTTGTATCAGCCACGTTAAAAATTTTCGCGCCGACACTTTGAAGTGGTAATTCTAATCCTTTGATGTACGAATTGACCACATCCTGAATATCGATAAGTGGTCTCCAAACTCGACCACCGCCGTCGAGCGTTAGCGCCTGCTTACTGAAAGCGTCTCTTGTAAATGAATTGAAAACTAAATCATATCTCATTCTGGGTGAATATCCATAGAGTGTTCCTTGTCGAAAAATTATTGGTCTAAAATTCTTATCGACTAATGCTAGGAGTGCTAATTCTGATGCCCTTTTTGTTATGGAGTAGCTTGATATCGGATTTACATCAGCTTGTTCGTTATATAATGGTGGCTTCAAATCAGTATTAAAACTAAAATAAATAGAACAGCTTGAAGCATATATAAACCGTTCAATGCCAATCTTTTTTGCAAATCTGGCAAGCCTTTCTGTCGCCGCATAATTAACCGAAATAGTAAGCCGAGGATCGTATTCTGACGTTGGGTCCGTTGAAAATCCGGCTAAATGGATAATCGCATCAGTGCCCGTTAACATTTTTGGCGTAATGTGCCTTATGTCTCCAGCAATTAGATCAACTTTATCTTCAATTCCCCTCAAGGATGTTCTGCCAAAAATTAATCTGTCATAAACGCGAACACGGTATCCGCAAGCTAATAATTTTTGTACCAAAACTGAACCAATATATCCAGCGCCACCAGTAACGAGCACGGTTTTCATATTTTTACGAAACAATTTCTACCTTTCCTATTGGAATAATAAATTTGCCACCTGACGTCAGATATTTCTCCTCTTTTTTCAAAATGGCATCTTTATAATTCCAAGCTAATAACAAAAAAAAGTCGGGTGGAATTTTCCTTGCATTTTTTATATCTATGATAGGGATATGAGTGCCAGGTGTGAACATTCCTATTTTTGAGGGCAGTTCTTCTGTTGCGTAGTCTAGAACATCTCGACCAATATCATAATAATTGAGAAGCGTATTACCCTTAGCAGGAGCACCATATGCTGAAATTTTACTGCCTTTACACTTAAGTTTATACAATACCCTTCGTGCTTTGTTTTTTATTGAAGCAATCTGCTTTGCAAGTTTCTTATAAGAATTCAACGAATTTAACCCCATTGCTAGTTCCTGTTCTATGAATCTAGATACTGAATTCGAAACCTTGTGCTTACCTCTGTTACCTACAAAAACCCTCAATGATAGTCCTTGTACGTGGTGTGCCTGGACATCAAAAATTTCCATATCGTATTTATCCATTAGCATCATTAGGGGCCTCACTGCTAAATATGAAAGGTGCTCATGATATATTGTGTCAAAGGAAAGATTTGTAAACATATCTATCAGATAGGGCGCTTCAAAAATAAAAACACCATCTTCATGAAGTAATGTTTTTACTCCTTGTATAAGGTCGTGATGATCATTAATATGCGCAACAACGTTGTTTGCGATGACCATATTGGCACGACCATATGTTTTAACTATCTTATGAGCTAATCTATTACTAAAGAAATCAGGGATAGTAGGAATACCTCTAACATTCGCTACTAGGGCAATGTTTTTAGCGGGATCGACTCCTAAAACTTTTATTCCGTATTTTTTCACCTCAGCTAAAAGTATGCCGTCGTTACTCCCTATTTCTACTACTCTCCCTTTTTTTGAAGGAATAAACCGAGTAATAGCCTCATCTATATATTTGCTAAAATAACCTGACAGTTGAGGCATTGGCGATGAAAAATAAACGTAGTGACTAAAGAGGGTTTGTGGATCAATAATATGCTGCAACTGACAAAGATTACATGTCTCACAAAAAAGGACTCTTAATGGATAACGCTGCTCTTCGTCCTTTATGTCTTTTTTTTGAACAAATGCGTTGGCTAAAGGCGTTTTTCCTAAATCTAGGAATAGCTTTAAACGACTACTGCCACAAATGCGACACTTTCTCAGAGTCGTAACCATTTATCACATTATAGCTTCTTATAAGCCCGCGTCAAATCTTAACGCTTTTAAAATCCGTCCCAAAGCAACCACAAACGCAGACGTCCGTAGGTCTGCTTTGATGTTCTTGGAGGTTGTCCAGATATCATCTACTGCTTTCTCCATTTTAGCTTTGAGTTTGGCATTGACTGCTTTTTTGCTCCAGTGCTGGCCTTTCAGGTTCTGTTCCCATTCGAAAGCCGATACTGACACTCCTCCGGAATTGGAGAGAATGTCCGGGATAACCGGGATACCCCGCTTATATAATATGG
>Ga0315286_10001224_pt1 | contig 23128 bp, 22 predicted proteins | sample YL17G10_0_MG_FD_205038 | JGI IMG/M metagenome (GOLD analysis project Ga0315286, IMG submission 205038) | Sediment microbial communities from Yellowstone Lake, YNP, Wyoming, USA - YL17G10_0 | ecosystem: Environmental > Aquatic > Freshwater > Lake > Sediment | place: USA: Wyoming | collected...
AGACCTATTTTAAAATCCTGCAAACCCCCCAAAAATGGGTACTTTTGGGGCCAAACAGCAACGAACTCAAGCGAGGGGGTAGCAGAGAAGGGTAAAGACAAAAAATCCGAAATTCGAAGCAAATTCTAAATTCGAATTATCAAATTTTTCAAAACTGGGAAAATGAGGATTAACTTCGGCGTTTTGTCAGGAGTAAGACACCGAAAGCGAACCCCGCACCAATTCATTATACCGTAGTGATAACAGGAGTAATTGAATCCCGCACCAACGTGTTATTGAATAAAAAAAGGTGCGGGATGAATATCAAATAGGTGCGGGACAGGCAGGGCAAGGATTTTGGATTTTACCGTGAGGATTTTCGCAGAACAAAGCAGCCGAGAGAAAGCAAAAGAATTGTTGCGGGTTCGGGAACGATTTGCGATTCCTGAGCTATTGTGGCGACAGAAGCCCTGACAATATCAGAAGCAAATAAGTAATCATACATTCCGCCGGCCCGGCCGTCGCTCGCATCCTGCGAACCATGGTAATAGGCGTTGCTGCCGCCCCAGATTTCATTGGCGGTATTCTCGAGGATTCCAAATGCCGGGAGGCCTGCGCTGATAAATGAGGCGTGGTCGGAAGCATTCCAGCTTTGCGTATATGGAGAACGCCCGTCCATATCAAGCGAGGGGACATAGAAGTTAGCGGTGTTAAGAAATATATTTGACCAGGTGAGGCATTGGTCGTTATCGGCGGTGAGTAAATCGGCGTCAGCAGGCTGCGTCGGGTCATTGTCCCAGAGAGGCCGCAGAATCATATCGAGACAAATCATTCCTGCGATGTTTTCATTGCCGGGTGTTACGACATTGCTGACGTAATCCGAACTGCCGAGCAGTCCGTCTTCTTCGGCGTTGAAGCCGATAAAGCGTATGGTGGAAGCGAAACTGAACCTGCTCAGGACTCTTGCCGCCTCGAGTATTCCCGCGGTGCCGGAGGCGTTATCGTCGCCGCCGGGCCTTTCGTCGCTGCCGAAAGTATCGTAATGCGCGCCGACTATATAGATTTTTTCGGGAGTGGATTTGCCCGGCAGTTCGGCGACGACATTTCCGTAACTGCCCTGAACTGTTACATCAAGACCCATCTGGCTGAATTTGTCGCTTAGATAAAGGGATGCTTCCTGATTGCCGAGCGAACCGCCCCCGTTCCAGCCGTCACGGTTGCGATAGCCCTGGTTGTAGGCAGAGCCGCCGTATAATCCTAATCCCATACTCTGGACGGCCTGCTGATACGTTTGGTACTGCTCCTGCGAAACCTGGGCGGTAATCTCCTGGACTGTTGCAGCATAGCCGTGCGAGCATGTCAGAAAATATAGTGCCGCCGCTATGAGCATAATCACTGCGCAAAGATAATGCACCTGTCTGGACATTAAAAATTGCCTTGTAAAGTAAGATTCTGTAAGTTTCTCAAACTCCCCTTATGCTTGTATTATTATAGCATAATTTTTAGTAAAAATCAATAGGAATTGAAAAGGCATAACGGGGCAGGGGACGGCGCTTTTTCGGAGGAGTAATCATATCGGATATGTCTTTATTAATATCATTAAAAAACAAGCCCACATCAGGGGCTATAAACCTTTGATGCGGGCCATTTATATATTTTATCAGCGCTGGATTCAGCGCCGTCTAAGGGTTATATCAACGTTTTCTTCTTAAAAGCAGACCGCCGAGAGCCAATAATGCAATCGTTGCCGGCTCAGGAATAATCGGCTCACCAATGCCAACGGCCCATTCCTCAAATCCGTCGGCACCATTCATAGTGGCACCGAACATTGAATACAGATAAATATAATTCCCTGCTCCGATAAATACGCTATCCGGAACTAAGAGAAGCATGTCACCTTTTCCGCTTCCCGGATTCAGGTTGTAATCCAGCTTAACGTAATTGTCCCCGCCTGCATCAAGGTTGTAAATTGGCGCACCGAAGTCCGGGTTCGTTAGATACCCTGTAAGATTACTCACGGATGCCATGTGTATCATCAGTTTATCAAGCGACAAAATAGGATGTGTCGAATTTTGATTGATGTCCAGCCAGAACTCTCTGTAATTTGTCCCGTCCAATGCAGCGATCGGAATTTCGCTTAACAATAGTGCTTTAGAGTCAGATGTCGTGTCAAATTCACGAACACCAGTGGTATTATAACCGTGTTGAGTTCCACCACCCTTACCCTGAATCCCGACAAATGCGTTAATTCTCCCCGAACCCATTGGCCCTGTATCAGACCACTGCATGAATTTGGCCCCGTTAATATTTTGTATTGCCCCAATAGAAGTGAGATCATATTCAACAGCAGCCTGCACTGAAGCCACCATTAAAGCAACTCCAAGAATAACAAATAATTTGTTATTCTTATTCGTCTTCTTCTTCTTCCCTTGTTCTCTCATTACTCCTCCATAAAATCCGTCGTCTAAAACACGAAAGATGTCATACTTACGGATTTACGGTTATTTTAATTACTCATAGAATAAGGTTTGTCGGTAGGCATTGTCAATAAAAAAATAAAAAATTTTTTAAAAAATCTTTTATAATGACTAATATGGATTCTGTATGTCCTATTTAGTGTTACTTTTTATTTTTATTTGCAACAAACTTTTGCTTTTGTTTGTTAACGGAGCTTCGCTGCTCCTGCGGACAGGGACAAGCCAGAGAATCTTCTGACTATCACAGACAAGAAAGGTCTTTTTTCGCTGGTCAAGGTCAAGTTTTACAGATGTTATGAATTTGCCAATTTTTTTGGATACACCCGGACCAAAGGGTTTAAATCTATCTCCCTGCAGTCTGCATCGGGCAACCAGAGGCGGTTTTATCTGCTGAAGGTCAAACCATTCGATGAAATTATTTTTGTTCTTTTTGAAATTTTCGATACTGAGCTTATCAGCAGATAAAATTTCGGTCTCAATAGTCCAGTCGGCAAAACAAACACTGCCGGGTATTTTCAACTGGACGGGTACCGGTTTTTCAGCAGGGGTTTGAGGATAGCCCAGGTAAAAACTTTTTTGCTGTTTTTTAATGACAGTTTTATCGGGAAGCTGCAGAATTTTGCCTGTTCGGCTTTCAGTCAGGAATTTTATAATTTTATCATAATGCTCACTCGTGATTTTCTGCAAACCGATGCCGCAGTGCTGCAAAGCATTTTGAATAATTTCCACCTTCAACAAAGAAGAGTAATCATTAAATTTATCAGTATCTATAGATACTGAACGCTCCGACTGTTCGACAATACATTCCTTCCAGGCCGCTTTAGCCTGTTTTTCGATTTTTTCTGAAAGGGCAAGACAGTGCTGAGACAAGATAAAAAGCAATTCAATGAGATTGGCCCGACTTTGTTTTTGTATCATCGGCAGAAGCCGATGCCTTATGCGGTTGCGTGTGAATCGGCAATCAAGATTCGTGTGGTCGGTCTGCCATTCGATATTTTGCGATACGAGATAATCTTCAATTTCTCTTCGGTCCAGGCACAAAAGCGGCCTTATAAAAGTCATACCGTTTAAAACCGTTTTCGGCCGAATTGCTGCAAGACCCCTGAAACCCGTGCCCCGCAGCAGGCGATGAATTAACGTTTCGGCATTGTCGTTTTTCTGATGAGCAGCGGCAACACAGGAACAATTGTTTTTTTGTGCTATAGCAGCGAGTTTTTCGAGCCTTAAAAATCTGGCGGCTGTTTCAATTGAGAGCTTATTCTCCCGTGCATACTTTTTTACATCAACTCGCCGGATTGTTACCGGCAGATTGTGCATTTGAGCCAGAGTTTTAACAAATTCCTCGTCTTGGAGGCTTTTTTGGCCGCGTAACTGATGATTTATGTGGGCGATATGAAAATCATTATTTATCCTGCCGGAATTTTTAAGGCCGATGAGGATTTTGACGAGCGAGACTGAATCCGCGCCGCCTGAAACTGCCAAAAGGACCTTTTCGCCATCCGGCAAAAGGTTATGAAGGCTGATAAAGTTTAAGACTTTTTGTTCAATTCTTTCCGACATATTAACCAGACCTCCGGTAAAACCGGGGGCTAAATAAAAAAGGCCTGTAATCAGTTTACAGGCCTGGTTTTTAACGATAAAGCAAAAAAATGCTTATTTAATTTTTTCAGATTTCGGCTCGGCTGTCAGCTCATCAATTCTCTGGTGTATCATTTTTGTGACGTCGTTGTTGAGATATTCTGCTTCCTTCTGGAGAGATTCTCTGTAGAGCTGCAGGGCCTGGTCTCTTTCAAACAGCTCATAGTCGAGAAGTTTTGCCGCTCTGTAGCGCGCAGGATACGGAGCCTGCGAGTCCCATTGAAATGCTCTTTTGTAATACAGCACGGCAATCGAATAATCCTTAAAGAACTCGTGGATTTCGCCTGCCAGATAAGCCGCATCGTCTATTTTGTCGCTGGCCGGGTAATCTCTTATCAGCTCGTTGCATTTGTTGAGAGACCGCTGCATTTTCTTTTTGCTGACAAATACCGGAACAGGGAAAATAATATTTGTATGTTTATAAATATCTAAAGCATCATCATAGAGAATATTTGCCCTCGGTATGGAATCTTTCGCCGTAAGTTTATCGCCGGCGACTTCGGCCTGGATAATATAACGGTAGCGAGGCGCCGAGTCCAGCGAAGAAAGCTCCCTTTGAACCCACTCGAGTTTGAGCTGATTGCCGCTCTGCTCATAGAAAGATTTAAGCTTTTCAAGCACCTTACGATAGTCAAGCCGCTTTTGCATAACTTCCTCTGCAATGGCAATCTCCGCAGAGGCTGATGGAGTCATCTGCTCAAAAACATCCGGTCCCTGCTTTTGTTCCATAAATCGCTTATGATTTACGCCGAAAACGGTAATTGCAAATGCAAAAAGAATAAAAGCTGCCGCGAATGAAACCTTTTTCATTGTTAAATCCTTTCAACTATTAAACTGTTGTTTTTCCTTATTTTTTTACAACATTAACAATTTATACCTCATTGTCAAGGCCAATTGAAGGGATATTTTAAAGGTTTTTAGCATAATTTTCCGAAAAATTAACGTATAATGCATTTTATGGCAGTAATAAAAAAGATATTGAAGTTTTTGACAAGCCTTCCGAGCATAATTTTCGGTCTTGTGATATGTACCGCATTTCTGCTGATTGCTGTCGGGATTTACCGCGGGGGGACGGCGATAAATGCGCTTCTGACGGAAAACAAGACACTCAAAAAAGCCCTGACAAACCTTACAGATGAAAACAAAATCGGTTATGCAAAAATTATCAGCCAACAGAAGGACAATAAAGGAAACGTAATAAGCACGACATTAAAGTTTGTCGAAACCGCCCGGGACAACGAACTTGAAAAGGTCCTCGAAAAAGAATATACGATTGAAGGAGATGTTGTTCATTTCGATGCCTTGATTGTCAAGTTTTCAGACAAGCTGGTGATGGACGGCAAAAAGAGGAGCCTGTATATCTGGCGGCGGATTTACGGCGAAAAAATGACTCCGGAGGCGGGTTTCCCGATAGAAGAATTCGGCGCAGAACCCCGCAGATATGCCGACCTTCTTAAGGAACTGCCCGTAAAAAAAAGAGAAGTATTCTGGTCGAGCATCTGGGAATTGGCAACTTCGCCTGACAAACTGGCCCAATACGGCATCACGGCAATCTACGGCACGGTTACATATACGCAGTTGAAAGAGGGATTAATATACATCTTCCGAATAACGCCCACGGGACAGCTTTATCCTGAGGTTATTCCTGAATTTTAAAACGGTGCGATTCTACCATTGAGCATCGCCGTAAGGGCCGACGGGGCCTTGTGGTTTTGGTTTCGGGCGGGATTTAATAATCGCTTCTGCAATCGCGATATCAGCCTTTGTGGTGATTTTGATATTCGATGAGTCAGTCTCAACTATCGCAACCTTGTGCCCCAGCGATTCTACAAGCTGCGAATCATCGCTTATTTTTGACTTATCAAGTTTGCTGAGATTGGCATAGGCTTTTTTGAGCAAATCTTTTTTAAAAACCTGCGGCGTCTGAGCTTCGTAAAGGCCTTTGCGGTCAACGGTTTCGATAATTTTGCCGTTTTCAACTTTCTTCAGTGTCGCAACGATGGGGCAGGCGAGCATTGCCGCTCCGGTCTGGTCTGCGACTTTAAAAACATCATCGAGCCATTTATCCATCAGGCAGCAGCGGACGGCATCGTGAATGGCCACGAGGTCGATATCGTCCTGGACAAGTTCAAGTGCTTTTGCGACGGTTTCAAATCTTTCTGCTCCGCCGATACAGAGTTTTACGCCGTGGAAACTCAGGTTTGCGCCATGTGTGATTTTGAACATTTCCTCATCTTCGGCAGGAATTGACATTATTATTTGTTTAACGTTGTCTCTGCCGGCAAAGAACTCAATGCTTCGCAGAAAGGCGGGCCTGCCGGCGACGCTGGCGAATTGTTTTTTCTTCGCTGCTTCGAGGTTGTGGAGCTGTTCTTTAACAAATCTTTTACTACTGCCCGCAGCGCAAATAATTACCGCAATATTCATTTTCTTTTACCTTATATTAGACACAGATTAACACTGTTTTTTTAATATTCGATTCCTTTTCTTGCCTTTACATTTTTTTTAAATGGATGTTTTATTTCTTTCATTTCCGTTACGATGTCTGCAAGTTTGATAAGCTCCTTTGCTGCATTTCTGCCTGTGAGGACAATTTCAACCGATTTTTTCTTCGATTTAATTATGTTTTTTATACATTCCGCAAAGACAAGTTTCCTGCGGCAGCAATATATAATTTCATCGAGGATTATTAAATCGTATTTCCCGTTTTGGGCTATTAGCTGAATTTCCCGGCAGGTCTGATTTATTTTATCGCAAACCTGCATTAACGTTTTTTTGTCCTTTTGCCTTTTCAAGTCCCATTTGACATCGATGGCTTTGATTTTTATCGGCAGTTTTGACTTTGCGAGGGCTTTTCTTTCGCCGAGTTTAAGGGCAGGGGGTTTGAGGAACTGATAGATAATGACCTTTTTACCCCAGCCTGCGGCGCGAAGCGCAAGGCCGAGGGCGGCGGTGGTTTTGCCTTTGCCGGAGCCTGTATAAATATGAACTAATCCTTTTTCTGCCATAACGATATGATAAGAATGAAAAATTAAAAATGCAAAATGAAAAATTTGGCATGCTTTTAAGAGCTGTTCTTTGCTGCCAGACAGAACAGGTTGGCAGATTCGAAATGTTTGAGGTCCCAGTTAATAATTCGGTTAAATAGCTGATAGATGGGCCGAATCCGGCGGAACGGGTAGATTACATTGCCAAGCGGGCGGCTGAAAAAGCCGGCGCCATCAAATTCCCTGACCGCGAAACCTTCCTTATCGAGGAGTTCTTTCAGATACCGGCGGGAGAAATGCTCATGCCAGGCTTTTTTGGAGGAGATATCGCCGATGAGGCCATCGGGATTTGAACTGTATCGCCGGTCGTAATCCTGACGAGAATGAGTCCGGCAGTAATACCATCGATGCAGCCTGGGAAACCGAAACTTGAGATTCCCCATATCAAGGCATGAGAAGAGATATTTTCCCGGAACGGTAACAATGAGGAGTCCGTCATTCCTAAGCACCCGCCTTAATTCTCTCAGCAGCTCAATTTGTTCATAAACATGTTCCAAAACGTCCATCAGAGTAATCGACTGAAACTCCCCATCTGCGAAAGGCAGAGGGATTGTCCGGGAAATATGGAGTATCTGCAGGTCGGGGTGTTTTCTATTTGCTTGGGCAGCAGCCTGGTGTGAGATGTCCACTCCGACGCGTCGCGCAATCTTTTTGCTGTCAAGAGCCCGCAGAAAGGAGCCGTCACCGCAGCCGAAATCCAGATGGGCCAGACTACCGCTGGGCACATGCTGCCATGCGAAGCCGTGGCGGCTGCAGCTGTAAGGGTTGCCAATAGTAATTTTCGTATGCATTTGCGTCAGTCCATAAAACAGACTTTCAGCCTGCGTCATTTTTTCTTCAAAATTTTACAAAAATCTTTGCTGAAGGCAACACAAAATTTGACCGCTGCAAAAGAGCAGTGAAACGGGCGAACGGCAGAACGGTCGAGCCGATATATCCTGACAATTTTTTTCTACACGGCAAAAAAGCCAAGCCAGCAGAACAGGCCGCCAAGTATTATTACAACGGTTGTCCAGACTGTCAGGAATTTTGTCATCTGTTCCTTGAAAATATTAGTAATCTTAATGGATACCTTCGGCAACACAAGCAGAAGCAGTCCTTTTATAAGGGCTATCCAGCCGATAATCGTAATGATAATAGGCCAGTCTTTGACCCAGATATTATGGAACGTTACCAGAAGGTATCCTATCAGCAGTGCAACAAGGCCGCTTAAGTAAATGGCCGGCGGATTTTCCGTAAATGCCGCGATAAGTTTTTTGTAAAAGCCGGGATTGATAAGTATGCCGAGACCGACAGCAAGATATGTAATTCCTATGATTTGGAAAATGTGTGCATCTGCCATTTTTTCTCTCCTAAAACATTTTGTATTCTTATAATTATCATCCAGATTTCCAGCGAAGGCAATACAAAAACCCTGCTGCCGACAGAATACTGTAAAATTTCTGCGATTTTTTGCTTTAATCGGCTACAAAATTGTTTATAATTTCCACAAAATTGTGATTATGACAAATTTGTAGCTTTCAAGGAGGATAAGATGCCAAGAAGAAATGATGTAACGAAAGTAATGATAATAGGTTCCGGGCCGATAGTAATCGGCCAGGCCTGCGAATTTGACTATTCCGGCACACAGGCATGCAAGGCCCTGCGGAAACTGGGCTATCAAATCGTGCTTGTCAATTCCAATCCCGCCACCATTATGACCGACCCCGGTATGGCTGATGTTACTTACATCGAGCCGTTGACGCTTGAGGCTATGACGGAAATTATAAAGAAGGAACGGCCTGACGGCCTGCTGCCGAATCTCGGCGGACAGAGCGGGCTTAACCTTGTATCAGAACTGAGCAAGGCAGGCGTACTGGAAAAATACGGCGTCAAAGTCATCGGCGTAAATGTTGATGCAATCGAACGGGGCGAAGACAGAATCGCATTTAAAAATACAATGAACAAGCTCGGCATCGATATGCCGGAAAGCGCACCGGCATATACCGTTGAAGAAGCTGAAAAAGTCGCAGAACAGCTCGGTTATCCGGTCGTTATCCGGCCGGCATACACGCTCGGCGGGACAGGCGGCGGCCTGGTTTACAATATCGAAGAACTGCGGGTCGTAGCGAGCAGAGGCATCTCGGCAAGCCTTGTCGGGCAAATCCTCGTTGAAGAATCCGTGCTCGGCTGGGAAGAGCTTGAGCTTGAGGTTGTTCGCGACGCGAAAAACCAGATGATTACCGTTTGCTTCATCGAGAATGTCGACGCGATGGGCGTTCATACCGGCGATTCATACTGCACCGCTCCGATGCTTACCATCGACCCTAACTTACAGAAAAAACTGCAGAAGTATTCTTATGATATCGTCGAGGCGATTCAGATTATCGGCGGAACAAATATCCAGTTCGCACACGACCCGAAAACCGGCAGGGTAGTCGTTATCGAAATCAATCCGCGAACAAGCCGGTCGAGCGCTCTCGCCTCAAAAGCCACCGGTTTTCCTATCGCTCTGGTCTCGGCAATGCTTGCGGGAGGTTTGACGCTCGATGAAATCCCGTACTGGCGAGATGGGACGCTGGAAAAATACACGCCGAGCGGCGATTATGTCGTTGTGAAGTTTTCACGCTGGGCGTTTGAAAAGTTCAAAGGCATTCAGGACAAACTCGGAACGCAAATGCGGGCCGTCGGCGAAGTTATGAGCATCGGAAAAACATATAAAGAAGCCTTCCAGAAATCAATCCGGTCGCTGGAAAACGGCAGATACGGCCTGGGCTTTGCAAAAGATTTCAATAAAAGAAATCTATCTGAATTGATGGAAATGCTGAATGAGCCGACAAGCGAACGGCAATTTATAATGTATGAAGCGCTGCGGAAAGGAGCAGATATCCAGGCTCTTTACGAAAAGACATATCTCAAACCATACTTCATCCGGCAGATGAAGGAACTTGTCGAACTTGAAGAAGAAATTCTCAAATACAAGGGCAAGCAACTGCCCGACAAGCTCCTGACAAAGGCCAAGAAAGACGGTTTCGCAGATAAATATCTTGCGCAAATTCTCAATACAAAGGAAGAAAAAATCAGAAAACAGCGGACAGGCCTGGGCGTTGTCGAAGGCTGGCACGCGGTGCCGGTCAGCGGTGTCGAGAATGCAGCATATTATTATTCGAGTTATAACGCTCCGGATACAGTCGGCGTAAGCAATGAAAAGAAAATTATGGTTCTTGGCGGCGGGCCAAACAGAATCGGACAGGGCATCGAATTCGATTACTGCTGTGTCCACGCGGCATTTGCGCTCCGTGATTTAGGTTATGAAACCATAATGGTAAACTGCAACCCTGAGACGGTGTCCACCGATTACGATACGAGCGATAAACTTTATTTCGAGCCGCTGACCGTTGAAGATGTTCTGAGCATTTATGGGAAGGAAAAACCAATCGGCGTAATTTGTCAGTTCGGCGGACAAACGCCTCTTAATATCGCTGCGGAACTCGAAAAGGCGGGCGTTAAAATACTCGGCACTTCGGTCGAGAGCATCGACCTTGCCGAAGACCGCGACAGATTCCGGAAGAAAATGGATAGTTTTGATATCCCAATGCCCGCTTCCGGAATGGCAAGCACATTCGAGGAGGCCGCGAAAGTTGCCGCAAAAATCGGTTATCCGCTGATGGTTCGGCCTTCTTATGTCCTTGGCGGGCGAGGTATGGAAGTCGTTCACGATGTCGATATGCTCAAGAAATATGTTGATGCCGCCGTGGGTGTTACGCCTGAAAAACCCATACTGATTGATAAATTTCTTGAAAACGCTATCGAGTGCGAAGCGGACGCTTTGGCCGACGGCACTGACGCGTTTGTGCCTGCCGTGATGGAACATATCGAACTCGCAGGTATTCATAGCGGCGATTCCGCCTGCGTTATTCCGCCGATAAGTATTCCGCAAAAACATCTTGATACTATTTATGAATATACGCGAAAAATAGCAACGAAGCTTAACGTCGTCGGTCTTATGAATATGCAGTATGCGATTGCGAATGATAAAGTTTATGTTCTCGAAGCAAATCCGAGGGCATCGAGGACTGTGCCGCTGGTCTCAAAGGTCTGCGGAATACAAATGGCAAGACTTGCAACGCAGCTAATGCTCGGCAAAAAGATAGCAGAGTTGAAGCTAAAACCGAAAAAGTTCCCGCACTTTGGAGTCAAAGAATCGGTATTTCCGTTTAATATGTTCCCGGAAGTTGACCCGATACTTGGCCCCGAGATGCGTTCGACCGGGGAAGTGCTCGGAATGGCAGATTCGTTCGGCCTTGCGTTTTATAAGGCCGAAGATGCCGCAAAGCAAACTCTGCCTTCAAAAGGCACTACGCTTATTACCGTAAATGACGCGGACAAAAAAGAGGCCGTCGATGTTGCAAAAAGATTTGAAAAACTGAATTTTAAAATTCTCGCAACCAATGGTACCGGTAAATATCTCAGAAATAACGGCATAAAAACAGAGTCAATTTGCAAGATGCAGGAGGGCAGGCCAAATATCCTCGATGCGATAAAGAACGGTGAAATTCAGCTTATTATAAACACGCCGGCAGGCAAAACAAGCCAGTATGATGATTCATACATCCGCAAAGCAGCAATAAAGTATAAAATTCCTTATATAACAACCATTGCTGCTGCGGTCGCAAGCGCAAAAGGCATCGAAGCCATTCAAAAAGGCAAAGGCAAAATCAAATCTCTGCAGGAATACCATGCGGAGATTAAGTAGCTGTTCTGTTTATGCCGCCTGCGGCCTTAAAAGGCCTTAAAAAAAATGGATAAAAATTTGTTGAAGACGCGAAAATACTTTATATACTTAACTCTTTCTCATTGAAACACAGCCTAAAAAATTTCCTCGTATATCTACGGCTGGATGTGTAGAAATGAGTAAACAAATATTAGCATAACATATTTATTGTCAAGGAGTTAAAGACTTGTTTTGTATGTGAAGAAAGGAGGCGATGAGCCGGGCAGTAAGGATGGAAAAATGAAAACATTAGTTTTTCAAGTTTTATGAAAAAAGTCGTAAAAACAAAGTAAAAAAATAATTTGAATAAGGAAACTGAAAAATGAAAAAGTTGATTACGTTAACTCTTGTAATAGCATTGGTTGCGTTTTTGTCTGTCAGTTTTGCCAAGGCCGCTGATGCTAATGCACCCAAGGCTGAGTCAGTAACAATTAAGGGCAAAATCTCTGTGACCAAAGATGCGAATGGGGTTATCACAGCGGTAAAGCTCCACAGCATGATGAAGGGAATGATTATGATTACCCTCGATGCGATGGGCAAAGAGCTCGGCGAGAAAATGGATGGTAAAACAGTGGAAGCTACCGGCGTGGAGACGGCCAAAGACAACGAAAAATGGCTGACCGTTGAAAAATACACCGAAGTCCAGAAACCCGCAGAGAAACCCAAAGAGCCTACAGAGAAACCCAAAGAGCCTACAGAGAAACCCAAACAGTAAATTGGAATTTCGTATAAATCAAACTCCACAGAAGAAAGGGAGCTTTACACATGATTTCCCTTTCCTGTGGAGTTTGTTTTTTGTCCTTGATTTTTGGTTTCAAAATCCGTAATTGAAGAATAATAATTGATACCTGATACAATGATTTATCTGTGGTTAATCCTGCTCATAATCCTCAATGCCTTCTGGCTGGGTTTGGTATTTTTTTCGCTGCCGGGCAGCTGGCTGATGATTATTACGGCAATCCTTTTTGCCCTGTGGCAGAAAAACATCTTCAGTATTTATACTATCATAGCAGCGATTATTTTTGCATTGATAGGCGAAGTCCTCGAATTTTTTGCCGGTGCAGGCGGGGCAAAAGCGGCTGGCGGCGGTAAAAGGGCGATGGCAGCGGCTATATTCGGCACAATTGTCGGCGCTGTCATCGGCACCGTATTTATTCCTGTTCCGGTTTTCGGGACGCTGCTTGGTTCTGCTCTCGGAGCAGCTGCCGCAGTTTTAATTGTCGAAAGAAAAGCAGGAAAAGAATTAAAACAATCACTCAAGACCGCAACAGGGGCAGGGCTGGGACGATTTGTCGGGTTAGGCACAAAGTTTATAGCAGGGGTTGTCATCTGGCTGATTTTTACAATAGCGGCGTTTGTAAATTAGTCGTTTTGGCCGGTATGGTCTTTTCTGAATTTCCTTTCTAATGGCGGCAGCAGCAGCAATACGGTCAAAGTCAGGAGAGCGGCGACAATGGCCAGAAAATACATTCTCGAACCACAGGCCATACCGATGCTTGCTACGACCCATATCCCGGCGGCGGTCGTAAGGCCCTGGATGCCGATTCCGCTGTGAATTATCGCACCGGCACCGAGAAAACCAATGCCGGTTACAATCTGGGCAGCTATTCTGCCGGGGTCAGAACCTGAAAGACTCGTTGAAATAATTGTAAAAATACACGAGCCCAGGCAGATAAGAATGTTTGTTCGCAGGCCGGCAGGCTTGCCGTGCAGTTCCCTCTCAAGTCCAATCGCACCGCCGAGAAAGGCAGCAACCAAAAGCGAAATAGCGTCAGGCCAATTGGCTTCCATGTTAAAACTCCTTTAAATTCCTTACACAGATATGATACTGAAAATCGGGCGGTAAACAAGAGAGAATTACTTGACCTGTCGGGAGATTTGTGTTTTAATATCCGGCCGAATAACCTTTTAAGGAAAAGGGACGAGAAATGAAAATCAGCAAAAGGGCACAGGCTGTTCCGCCGTCTGCTACAATGGCGGTGGACGCAAAGGCAAAAGAACTCAAAGCCAAAGGCGCCGATATTGTCGGCTTTGGAGTAGGCGAACCGGATTTCGACACGCCGCAGTATATCAAGGACGCCGCAATCGCGGCAATAAAGGCAGGAAAGACAAAATACACGGCCACGCCGGGCATACCGGAACTGAGAAAGGCAATTGCTGAAAAACTTCTGAAGGAAAACAACCTTAAATACACGCCTGAACAGATTATCGTAAATATCGGGGCAAAGCATTCGGTATATGAATCTATGCAGGCGGTGCTCGATGAAGGTGATGAGGTGATTTTGCCTGCGCCATACTGGGTGACGTATCCGGAAACGATAAAGCTGGCAGGAGGGATAATGAAGGTCATCCAGACCGATATATCAAACAGTTACAAGATTACGCCGCAGCAATTGAAGAATGCAATTACGAAAAAGACCGCAATGGTGCTTATAAACAGCCCTAATAATCCCGGCGGATTTACTTACACGCCTGACGAGCTGAGAGCAATCGCAAAGGTTTTGGAAGGCACTGATATTATAGTGCTCAGCGATGAGATTTACGAGAGGCTTGTTTACGGCGATACGAAATTTGTGAGTTTCGCTTCGCTGAGCGAAGATGCGTATAAGCGGACAATTATAATAAACGGGTTCAGCAAAACCTTTGCGATGACGGGCTGGCGGCTGGGATACACGGCGGGACCGGTGGAAGTTATAAAAGCGATGGACAGACTGCAATCGCATATGACGCAGAACCCTGTGAGTTTTGTGCAGGCGGGCGCTCTTGTAACATTCAGCGACCCGAACAACGAAGTTGAGAAAATGCGGCTCGAATTTGAGAAACGCGCCAAATATATGGTCCAGCGTCTCAACGCCGTCAAAGGCGTAAAATGTCCGCAGCCGACAGGAGCGTTTTACTGCTTCCCTGATGTATCGGCCTATTACGGCAGGACAATCGGCGGGGCAAAAATTCAAAACAGTATGGATTTTGCCGCGGCACTGCTGGAACAGGCCGGTGTGGCGCTTGTGCCGGGCGGGCCTTTCGGCTGCGATAAAAACGTGCGATTGAGCTTCGCAACGTCAATGGAACAAATAACAAAAGGACTTGACAGGCTGGAAAAATGGCTAAAAAGTTAGTATTTTGTATTTTTTATCAAACACCCGTATGTCGGCAGTCGTCTATTAGGCAGATTTTGGAAATTTAGGCGCAATGTCAAGAGTATGGCGGCCCCAAAAAGTATATGGGAATGACGACAGAAGAATGTAAGGAAATTATTTGTCAAAATTATAAGGAAATTTATCGTTTTACCCTTTATCTTACCGATGACCCAATTGCTGCAGAAGATTTAACTCAAGAGACATTTATATCTGCCTGGACAAGTGCAGATACGTATAAAGCCAAAAGTTCGGTTAAGACATGGCTGCATCGCATTGCTTTTAACAAGTTCATAGATTCAAGACGAGAACTCAAACGCTATAATATGCTGTTAGACAGGTATGAGAAAAGCAGAGTCAGAACTTCAGATGGGTTTGAGCCTCTGCGAAAGATTATGGCTGATGAAGATTTGGGTTCTTTATACAAAGCTATACATACGCTGAAAGAGCCTGATTACGTATGTATCGTATTGCATTATATCCAAGGGCTGAGTTTTAAAGAAGTGGCCAAGGTACTTTGTAAGCCTGTGGGAACTGTAAAATGGCAGATAAGCCAAGCGATTAAAAGACTTAAAGATTATTTAATCGACTAACCATAATAAATATGAGTCAGGATAGGAAACAGAATCCGAAAAAAGAGATGTCTTTACAGATGTTAGAAGAAAAGCTGCGAGCTCTTTCCAACATTGATGTACCGTCAATGCTTGAGACTAAACTTCTGGCTCAAATTCCAAGTGGACAGTTAAATGTGCAAAGACATCTTAATTATCGCTGGTTTGAATTTTGGAGCTGGGGGCTAAGCGCTGCTTTTGCTGCAGCATTAGCACTGGGCGTCATTTTGTTTCATCATTCAACATTGTCAACTTCGAATGGATTTGTAGTTGACCCTGTAGAAATGCCTTTCAGCCACTCGATGGTAAAACAGAACAACATGAGTTATGGTATTATGTCTATGTTGGGCAGCGAACCAAACTTTAAATTAAGTAAAGAACCCAATTCCGGTATAGAGAAAGGTTTGTAAATGGTCGAATTAAATGAAATTGGTAAAAAACGTGCCCTTTCAGGCTGGCCCATGCTTATTTTCTGGTGGGCGATGATAGTGTTTGCCCTGCAGGCATCAACGCATATGGTCGGTGCGGGCGATACATGGGTGGCTATGGCGTGCGGAAGACATTTTATAAATCACGGCGTCAATACCGTCGAGCCTTTCAGCGCAAATTCACACAAGCCCGGCCCGATGCCGGAAGAAGTGAAAACCTGGCCAAAATGGGCACAGTGGGTTACCGAAAAGGTCGGACTCGACACCGTTAAATTCTGGCATCCCACCGGCTGGGTCGACCAGAACTGGCTGACGCATGTGTTTTTTTATTGGCTGACGCATCTGTCGCCCATCGCGGATGCTGAAACATTCGATAAGTCCATCGTAGGACAGAAAATCAGCTATGACAGCTTAGTTTACTGGAAATGCGCCCTGTATATCGTTACTATCATAGTAGTTTACTATACCACGAGAATACTGGGGGTAAATCCTGCTCTATCGGCTACTTTTGCGTGCTTTGCGCTGTTCGTCGGCAGAACGTTTTTCGATATCCGGCCGGCAGGATTTACAAATCTGCTCATCGCAGTTCTTTTGTTTATTTTTGTCCTGACGGTATACAGGAATTACCTGTATATCTGGCTGATTGTGCCTATAACAGCATTATGGTGCAATCTGCACGGCGGCTACGTTTATGTATTTGTCATCCTTGTTCCATTCATCGTGCTGCATCTGCTGGCACTGCTGCCCAAGAGAACTGCGATGTGCATATATTACGTTCTCGGCTGGCTGTTTTTTTACACTCTTGCCGTCAAGTTCCGCTCACATGAATATCTTGAAAGTATCGCAAAGCCCGCCTCGGTGGGACTGTTTTACTTTGTTCTGATTCTGATTGCGGCAAGTATCGTTCTTGCAAATCTGAAAAATATAAAAGCGGGGCTCTTCCAGATATATCATATTGCCGGCACATTGATAGTTTTTGTCGCAACGTCAGCCATGTTCTATCCTCAAGGTGTGGAAATGCTGATGAGGCAGCAGCTTACCAGAGATTATATAAACGACTCCAGAATCGCCTTTTTTGCAGCATTCATCGGCTTTGTAATCATAGCAGTGCTTCTGACGGCATTCAAAGGCAGACTTAAAACGATAAGCTTCAAAACATGGTGGCATACCGTGGCCGCCGCAGTTGTCGCATTTATAGTTATGATTCTTGCAAATCCGTTCAGGCTCACCAACCTGACACATACGTTTGTTATTACTTTAAGCGAAAACGCCAAGCTCTGGAAGACGGTCAATGAATGGCATCCCGCCTTCGAATGGAACAACCCCGTAGGCGATGAAATGCCGTTTTTGTATATGTATATAGCCGCCTGGGTGCTGCTTGCTTTGTGGATTGTCTGCCTTCTGTTAAAGCCTCAGGTCAATGTGAAACAAACCAAAACCAGGACAGCGGCGGTGCCGGATACAGGACAATATGAATGGCCGATGATAGATTTACCTCTTATGGTCATTGCATCTCTTACGGTCTTTATGGCAGTGGGCTCACGAAGATTTATACCGATTGCTGCAATCGCAGCGTGCCCGATTATGGCGATGTTTCTTGACAGCAGCGTCAAAATGATTGCCGCACTGACGGCGCGCAAAATCGGCAAAAATACAATCATACCGGTACCTGGTGTATTGCAGTATTTATTTGCAGGCGTTGCTCTTGCTGCTATAACGTTTTTAACTGTCTGGTGGGGATACTGGTATAAAATTGTTTATCTTAGTCCCTGGCCGGACAGCTACTATCTGTCCAGTGTGTTCATGCGAATGTCGGCCTCTTACGCCAAACCGTTTAAGGCCTGTCAGTTCGTAAGAGATAATCATCTCAGAGGGACGGTCTTCAATTACTGGACTGAAGGCGGTTTCGTCGCGTACGGCCAGATACCCGACCCTAATACGGGCAAAACACCTCTGCAGCTTTATATGGACGGCAGGGCGCAGGCTGCATATAACACTGAAACTTATCAACGATGGATGCGAATAATGAGCGGCGGAGACCCTGTCAGAATGGCGCAGAGCGCGGGCAGGGCATTGGCTGCTTCAGATTACCAGGCTGTCGGCAACTGGCTTGATAAACAATTCCATCAGGAAAATGTCAGTGTTGTTTTTATGCCAAGCTCGCAATTGGACACAGAGTTTATCAGAGGGCTTGACACCAATCCGAACTGGCGAGTCGTATACATGGATGAGGAACAGCGTATATATATGGATATAAACTCGCCGCAGGGCAAAGAGATATATATGGGAATGTTTTCAGGTCAGACAAAATATCCTGACGAGATCACAAAGCGGTTTACCATGGGATATAATCTTTTACGAATGCAAAGCGAGGAAAACGCCGGCAAAGGCGGTGAACTTCTGGCACAGGCATTTCTGCTGCAGCCTTCTCAAATACTTTCCATTGAACTTATACATGCTGCAGGCTATTATCCGAAATTTCGAGACAATGTAGCTGGCATTTTTAGCCGATACTTTGATGATTTTGTTAAGAAAAAACAAACTTATGTAAAGCATGACGGCTATCGTGAAAGAATCATAGCAGCAATGCTGGCAGGGGATTATCTTGCCAATATAAACAGCGGCAATCCTGAACTTGCCGGTAAATACAAGGCACGCGTAAAAGAATTTGCAATAGAACAACAACTGATTAATCAGAATACCCGCTGGTAATTTTCAGGGACTGGTATGAATACAGGTCCGGTTACATCATTGTCCGTCTTTTTCCCCTGTTATAACGAACAGGACAACATCGAAAGAGTTGTAAAGTCGACACTTGATGTTCTTACGGCCCTGAAAATAGATTATGAAGTCATTATTGTCAACGACGGCAGCAAAGACAAAACAGGCGAAACCGCCGATAAGCTGGCGGAAAAGTATGAACATGTAAAAGTTGTTCATCATAGCGTAAATCGCGGTTATGGCGCAGCGCTGCAAAGCGGTTTTAGGGCGGCGACAAAAGAATATGTCTTTTATACGGATGGAGACGGACAATTCGACATCAAGGAATTGCCGATGTTTTTCAAATATACGGCTGATTACGATATCGTGACCGGTTATAGAATTAAAAGACAGGACAACCTGATAAGAAAATTAAACGCCTTCTGCTGGACGACTATGGTAAACCTGCTGTTCGGAATGAAAATAAAAGATATGGACTGCGCTTTTAAACTTTATAAACGCAGGATATTCGATGATATTAAAATGGCAAGCAGCGGCGCTTTGATAAATACGGAAATATTTGCGCGGGCGAAAAATAAAGGGTATAAAATATTCCAAATCGGCGTTCATCATTATCCAAGAACAGCGGGGACGCAGACCGGAGCAAAATTAAGCGTTATCCTGCGGGCATTTAAAGAGCTGTTTGCCCTCTATAAACAGATTAAAAGCGACAAATAATAATGCAATTTCAGACGAGCAGCCAGTTTACACGATACGACCAGAAGGTTCACATCTATTCGCAGGCCTTGCTGAATAACCTTGCTAATCTCAAAAGTCTGTGCAAACCCGAAACAAAATTTTGCGCCGTTATAAAAGCCAACGGCTACGGACACGGTATCAGAGAAATCGTAGAAATATTAAAAAAAGGTCAGGTTGACTTTTTTGCGGTAGCCAATGTCTACGAAGCTGCTTTCATCGCCGATATTGCCGGCCAGACGAAAATTCTGATACTTGAACCCGTACATACCGCATACAGCAGCGAGGCTGTGCAGTTATGCGCTCAGAAAGGCTTTCATTGTGCCGTTGTTGACGACGAGGCTTTAAAATTCGTTCAAAATTGTCTGCAGACCGCATCAGACAAACTGAATGTCCATATAAAAGTCGAAACTGGTATGGGCCGCTGCGGAATAGAGGCTGCAAAAGCCGCCGAATTGATAAAAAAAATCCGCTCCCTTCCCAACGTCCGGCTGGCAGGAGTATATACGCACTTTTCAACCGCGGCGGAAAAGAATATGACCTTTGCCGAGCAGCAGCTTGAAATATTCAGGAAATTTCTTTCCACGCAATCCCTTCTTGCCTGCAAGGATGTAATTATTCACGCTGCCAACAGCGCCGCTATGCTCAATATCCCGGAGGCGCATTTCGATATGGTTCGCTGCGGAATTGCGGTATTCGGCTGGGTCGAATACCCCGATATGCTCAAGATTAAGCTTGAACCTGCGATGAAATTCGAAGTGCCGATAGTCCAGATTAACCACTACAAAAAAGGCCGGACAGTCGGTTACGGCAGAACATTTACCGCCCAGCGCGATACGAGCGGGGCAATCGTTCCGGTCGGTTACGCGGATAACTACTGGCGGCTGTATTCAAACAGGGCGGTGATGAAAGTGGGAGAAAATTACGCAAGGGTTATCGGCAGGGTTAGTATGGATAAAACCATAATTGATGTTACCGATATTCCAAATGTTGCCGTTGGACAGTATGTGACGGTGATTGATAATGACCCGGCAAGCGAATGCAGCGTTTACAGGCTGACTGAACTTGCAGATACGATATGCCACGAGGTGCTGACTTCGCTGCCGAGCAGGGCGTTAAGGATTATCCATTAAAAGTTTATTCAGTTTTCCTATTGCGAATGCCGCAACGTCTCTGTGGTCAAAGGCCGTATTTTCCGGCAGTTTATTTATATCAAACCATTGTGCCTCTGCGGCATCGTCTCCGCTTTTGATTTTACTGTCTTTCGTAATACCGATAAACGCGACGGTTATATTTCTGCCGCGAGGGTCTCTGCCGCATCTGCCAAAGGTGTGTAACTGTGTCAGTTTAACGCCTGTCAGACCGGTCTCCTCGGCAAGCTCCCTTGCGACGGCATCTTCAAGCTCCTCGTCCATATTTACAAACCCGCCGGGGAAGGCCCATTGGCCTTTAAACGGTTCATTGCCGCGCTTTATCAGGAGCACTTTAGGGCTGGCGCCGCTTACGTCAAAAACCACAGCGTCAACCGTCAGCATCGGCCGGGGCCAGTTGTAAACGTATTTCTTATTTTCAGCCATACCGGAATCTTAACAAATTGAAGGGGAAAATAAAGACAAAAGACATTTGATAAAAAGCCGTATTCGATTAAAATACCAGCCAAATGAATTCTTTTTCTAAACAAAAAGTCGCAGAATTAAGGCTTGCCGATAACTGGCAGGGCCTGACAGTTGAAAAATGGTCGAACCTTGTTTTCGAACCCGGGAAACTTATAGAAAAACCGGCCCGGGTATTCAAATCGGAAAACGGCAAGGCCGCTGTATTAAAACAAATTGAAAGCAAAGGCGAAAAAATTTTATTTGTCGTCAAGAAAAGCACCAGTCATGACCGTTTGAAAAATCTGGGAGATTTATTCAGACCTCCAAAGGCCGTAAGGAATTTTCATATTGCACTTGAATTAAAGAACAGGGATATTGATGTTGCCGAGCCTGTGGCGGGATTATGGCGCAAAAAGGGAATTCAGTGCCTTGAAAATATCTATATAACCGAATTTTGTCAGGGCAGTTTAAATTTATATGATGTTGCCTTTGGTAAAGATGCGGAAATTATCTCCGGATTCCGCGCACGAAAAGCTGTTATACAAAGGGTGGCTGAGCTTATCGCAAAGCTCCACAAATCAGGCTTCTGGCACAGAGACCCCAAGGCAGGGAATTTTATCGTATATAAAAGTGAAGATGGAGCATACAAGGTTAAACTTATTGACCTTGACGGTATAAAGCGAAATATTTTCAGCCGGCAAAAAAAACATATCAGGACTCTTTCAGGACTTGCAGAAACGCTGATTCGCTTCAAGGCCGTCAATTTCACCGACCTGTGCAGGGGCTTTCTGTATTACTGTAATGCGATGGGAATAAGCGGCGATGAGGCCAAAGAGCTTTTCCGCAAAGTCGAGCGTGCAACTGTTGCTGCAAGATTGTTAACGATAGTTTCGGATTCGTATGAGCTGAAGGAAAAATGACCGGACAGATTAAAAAAATCCTCATAATAAAACCAAGTGCCCTCGGCGATATCATTCAGGCCCTGCCTGCGGCCTGTTCACTGGCGGAAAGTTTTCCCGATGCGCAGATAGACTGGTTTGTCAGGCCTGAATACGCACCTCTTATTGAAAACCATCCTTGTATTCATAAAATCGTAATTTTTTACCGCAGGGAACTCGGCAAATGGTGGTGCAGTCCGAGCGCTTTTGCGGAACTTGTCAGACTCATCAAAGAGCTGAGAAAAGAAAAATATGACGTTGTTTTTGATTTTCAGGGCAGGTTTAGAAGCGCAATTTTCGCGTGGTTCAGCGGCTGCAGGCAGAGAATCGGTATGGCAGGAACGCAGGAAATCACAGGCTTGTTTTATACACGCAGAATTGCTCAGTCGTCGGTACATCTTGTGGATTATTTTCTCGATATGGTCCGCAGCGCAGGCGCTAAAATTGGAAAAATTGATTTTGAATTGAAACCGCAGCAGCAGGCAATAGGCGAAATACAAAAAATACTATCCGAAAACAAAATCAATAAAGATAATTACGCTGTTTTTGTGCCCGGAGCTACTATTGAAGCGAAAAAATGGCCGGTAGAAAATTTTGCGGCTCTTGCCGGCAAGGTTTATAAAAAATACCACTGCAGTATTGTTGCCGCCGGCGTTGAGTCTGAAAAAACAATCGCCGACGAACTTGCGGCAAGGGCCGGCGTGCCTGTGGCAAACCTTGCAGGCAAAACAAATATCCGGCAGCTTATCGCGCTCCTTGCCGGCGCAAAAATTGTTGCCGGTAACGATACCGGTCCTGCGCATATAGCCGCCGCGTTAGATGTGCCGATGGCGCTGATTTTCGGATATACCAATCCTTTAAGAGTTGGACCTTACGGCAGAAGCGAAACCGTTGCTGCCGTAGATGCGGACAAAAGGGGTAGTTTAGTTGAAAGCACAAATCCTGCTCATGATATAAAAAATGTAACTGTCGAAAGCGTCTTTGAAACAATCAGCAGGCAGCTTGATTAAATGAGCGAAATGAAAAAAAATAACAACTCCAGAAAGAAAAAATATCCGATATTGCGTTTCCG
>Ga0315286_10001225_pt1 | contig 23122 bp, 18 predicted proteins | sample YL17G10_0_MG_FD_205038 | JGI IMG/M metagenome (GOLD analysis project Ga0315286, IMG submission 205038) | Sediment microbial communities from Yellowstone Lake, YNP, Wyoming, USA - YL17G10_0 | ecosystem: Environmental > Aquatic > Freshwater > Lake > Sediment | place: USA: Wyoming | collected...
CAGGCGCATAGACGCCTATGTTCCCTCCCCGCACCTGGAATACCTGTCCGGTTATACCCGCCGCTTCATCGGTGGCCAGATAAACCACGACTGGCGGCACAGCCACCGGGTCTCCAAGCAACCACTTCTGCATCTGGTCTATAGTGGTATCTGGGCCGATCTTTAAACCGGCCATCTCCACATACTGGCGTAGCTGCGCCTCCGGAATGACAGCCGTCATTCTGGTTGCCGCAGCCGGAGACACAGCGTTGACAGTGATATTGTATTTTGATAGAGCTAAGGCAATAGATTTAGTGAAACCAATTATGCCCGCCTTGGCAGCGCTATAGTTGGCCTGCCCCGCGCTGCCATCCGTTCCAGCTACTGAGGTAAAGTTTATGATCCTGCCACTCTTCTGTTCCCTCATCCGTATGGCTGCTGCCTTGCAGCAAGCGAAGTGGCCTTTAAGATGTACCCGGATAACATCATCCCATTCTGCCTCAGACATGTTCCAAATCATGCGATCGCGGAGGATACCAGCGCAGTTAACCAAAATATCAATCTTACCAAAGTTCTTGACAGCAGTATTGATGATGTTCTCTCCACCTTCCATAGTGGTCACAGAATCAGAGTTGGCCACCGCCACGCCACCCGCTTTCTTTATCTCTTCCGCTACCAGAGAGGCTACCTGAACATCATTTCCACTCCCATCAACTGCTGAACCCAAGTCATTGACCACTACCTTGGCGCCCTCGGCAGCCAATGCCATTGCCACCTCCCTTCCCAACCCTCGCCCCGAGCCTGTAACAACGGCTGCCTTACCCTTTAGTCTCTTGCTCATATCTACCCCCTACAGTAATTTCTAATATTTCTTATATGATTGCTCGCTGTACTCTTAAATAACCCTATTTGTTCATTAATATACTCTACCAGTAGCCAGGGGCACGCGATTATACTCAAACTCATTCTAGAAGAGAGTCTAGTATTACCGCCAGCATATAGTTCATTATACAGCATTCATTATGCGTCTTTAGAAATCCCCCGGATGAGCAGCCTTCTTTTTGAACCACTGAGATGGTGAGAGCATAAAGCCAATTACAGAGAGCCTGAACAGAGCTTTCAGCACTATAGCTATGTCTTTGAAGCTCAGTGCGACCCTTACCTTCCAAACTACGGGATCAGTCGTCCTCACCTTAAGTATCAGGTAATCTCCCTGGCATTTAAGCTCCTCAACATCCGCCGCCATTTCTGTCTTTCCTAGACCAGTCGATCTGAATAACATCCTAATCTACCTTTTCTCACACGCTATATGTATTGTTGTTTGCGTGCGTTGGTGACTATTTCTGGCTCCTGCCACCATTTCTCTATTCCGCACTCCTCTGCTATGGTGTTGGCACAATTGTAGCCCGGCCCCCAGATCACCAGCCCCCCTGGATAAACGCAAGCCCCTCCCAAGTATAGGTTCTTTATTGGAGTGACGTTATTGGAACAATCCTGGTTAGGCCTGAGAAACCCCATCTGCAAGGGGTGATAAGCACCCTGCTTGTAAGAGCCTTTAACCATGTTAGCAAACTTATTTTCGATATCTGCCGGTGTGGTGATGTATGTCCACAATACCTTATCCTTGGTGATGTTGGGAGCATATTTTTGCAATATTGCAAGCCTTTTGCTGGCCCACTCCTCCTTCACCCGAATGGACAGCCATTTGTCAGAGCCACCATCCTTCCTGTTAAAGGGCGCCATTTGGGAGATAAGGCCACTAGCCCTTCCCTGGGGTGCCTGGTAAGGATCATGTATGCTGGGGAAGCAGCAATTGAAACCGGCGTTCTCCGGCAGTCCGCCCGCCCGCATGGCCTCCCAGTGATTTTTCAGTTCCTGAGGATTTTCATATCCTAAAAGGTAAATGAAAGACTTATTTATTTCTGGATTGGCAGCAGCCATTTTAAAATTGGGGGGTTCTGCCAGAGCCAGGTGCAGATGGCACAAGCTCCAGGCATCCCACTGCCAGATGTTTATCATGTCCACGAAGTCCTTCTCCAGCTTGTCCTTGCCCACATACTTAAGGAAGGTCTGGTGGGTATCGAGAGTACTGACCACTGCTTTGTCGGCCATGATCTGCGTGCCATCCTCTAGCTCAACCCCCTTCGCTGTCCCCTTTTCCACAATGATGCGTTTAATCTGGGCGTTGGTCCTGATCTGACCCTTGTTCTCAAAAACCACTTTGAGCAGGGCATTGGAGACCCGGTGTGAGCCTCCTGCCACCAGGCGATAGTGGATGGCACGGTTGAGGTATAGTGGGATAAGATAGCCGACACCGGATTGGTCATAATCCAGGCTCCAATGGCAGCATATGTAAAGCATCAGGGTCCTAACCATATCGTTTTCAAACAGCTCGTTAACGACATCTTCAGGTGTTTTCTCGGACATGCTGGTCAGATGCTTACCTAGCTCTGTCCTTTCTGCTTTGAATGCCATGATGGGAGCAGCCTCCGGTTTTATGAAGGTCATTGGCCCGATCATGTTCTTCATCATATCGTCATAAAGACGCACCATCTCGCGGTAGCTTTTTGCATCCTTTTGCGAGAACTGGGCGATGGAGGCACAGGTCTTGTCCAAATCTCTGTATAAGCAGAGGCACCTACCATCGGCGGTAGGCATAGCCCATTGAAGATCAGGCCAGATATGCCTGACACCGTACTTCTCCTCGATCTGGAAGTCCTGGTAGACAGGGGCATAGTCCACCATCAAGTGGTATATGGCATGGGTATTATGGAAAAAGTCAGGTAGGGTGACCTGCTCTGTGGCCAATCCTCCTCCTGCTTCAAACCTTTTCTCCAGTAAGAGCACCTTTTGACCAGCTTTGCTGAGATATGCGCCGCATTCCAGACCATTGGGGCCTGATCCTATAATAATCACATCATAATGTTGTGCCATTTCTTCTCCTTACTCCCGTCTACTTAACTGGCCGCTGGTCTCGGACGGTAGTAACAAAACTTGTTATTTAGCCTTTGCCTTGGCTGAGTCCTGCAACCTCTTCTCTACCAACCTGAGTTGCTGAACCAGAGAGTCTGGTTCCTCTTTCCCCTTTTCCTCCCAGGGTTTGCCCAGTCCCAGGTCAGTGGCGATGATTCTGTAGCAATTGTATGACTCAGACGCAGAGGCGCTTGAACCCATCGACCAGTGACACCCGGTGGCGTAGAGGTTCTTTATGGGTGTTCTGTGGTTAGCCAGCTCAGGAGTAGGTCTATTCTCGTTTATCTGGTATAGAGTACGATCCAGTCCACCCATTTGCCCTGTGGGCCCTATATTTTTCATACGTAGAGTGTCGTAAGGGCTGTTGGTATCAACACCTATGATATTGTCCCAGGTCATATTTGGCGCATGTTTCTGCCAGATTGAAACCAGCTCCTCCGAATAACGCTTCTTTATCTCCAGCCACTCCTTTTCGGTATGGGCAGTGACGGGAACAACCATTTGTTCGCATTGTGCAGTATGCTTCCCCGGGGGTGCATATGAGGGATCGACCAGACTGTGACACCAAACATTAATGCAGTAATCATCCAGTGGGGGCCATTTTTTAAGCTTGACATAGTGGCACTCCCTGGCAATGTGTTCCGGGTCGGGATCCCGTGCCATACCCAGCCACATACACTCGTTTATATCAGGATTAAAGGCAGCTGCCTTGTATTGGGGGGCCTTGTGCAGAGCAAGGGTGTACCACATTAGACAGCCGAAAGTCCTCTCCAGAAGCTCAACACGTCTTGTTAGTATAGGATCTATATGTTCCCGGCCTATTAGGTCGAAACAAAGCTGCTCGGTGTTCAGCCCTGCGCTAACAACCAGTTTTCTCGCGCCAATCTGGCTGCCATCCATGAGCTTTATACCTTTGGCTTCTCCGTTTTCAATAATGACCTTGTCCACCTCAGCATGCGTGAAGAACTTGCACCCACTCTGCACCAATATTTGGTGAGCAGCATGGGCTATTTGATGAGTGCCTCCCCTGTTAAAACCTATGGTAGGTAGTGTTCCAGCCATACCCAACATCTGCGGCCCCATACCGGGGTCGTTGACATCAATTACCCCAGAGACGACGAACCTCAGGATGCAGAACTGTAACTCCTTGCTTTCCCAATGCTCACGCGCTGCACGTATCATACTAGAGGACATAAACAGCGAATCGGGAATAAAGCCTGCTTCAAAGGCCTTGGGTACGATGGCCACTTGCCTCTCCATCACTTCAGGAGAGGTCCTGAGTTCAGCTGGCAGAAATATTGAATCTACCTGGACTCGTTGCATCTCGTCACTCTGAAACAGCTCCCATAGCTTTAGCCATTTCTCAGCGTCCTTCTTAGAGAAACGGGCTATCTCTTTCGCAGTGCGTTCCTGAGTGGGGTCATGTTTCTGGCTATAGATAGCCAGACAGTTCTCTTTTTCGCTAAAGACGCCGCCATCGCTGCAAAGGTACTGCTCCCACTGCGCCCCGTAGTCCCAGAACTCCGGGAAATCACGCCATACCGGCAGATAATACCAAGGGAGAATAATGGTAGCGTGGGTGTTACCACGGAAACCGGGTGCAGCGCTCTCCTCTGTAGCCAGACAGCCCCCGATCTCATGTCTTCTCTCAAAGATACCCACGCTCATGCCACCGTACTTCACCAAGTACAGAGCAAGCAGCAGCGATTTGTTCCCTCCTCCTACAATCACCGCATCGAAAGTGGTATCCGGCATCATAACCTCCTTAATAAGACTACCGCACGTCCTTCAATTGTGAGGACTAGAGTTTGATTACACTACGCATAACCTTACCTTTCGCTAGCGTCTCAAATGCATCATTTACTTCGTCCAGGCTGTATGTCTTGGTTATAAGCTTATCAATGGGCAGTTTGCCATCCATGAACAGGTCAACAAATCTTGGAATGTCAATGAAAGGTTTAATACTCCCCTGTATACCACCAGTGATGGTCTTGCCCATCAGGAATTCATAAGGAGCGATGCTAAGCATATTGCCTATAGGTGCCGATCCCATTATGACAAGCTTACCGCCACCATGAATGGAACCCAATGCGGTGGTCATAACGTCAACATTGCCTATGCACTCAATGGCATAGTCTGCTCCTCCTCCCGTAAGCTCCATCACCTTAGACTGGGGGTCTTCCTTTGAGGCATTAACCACAAAATCTGCTCCCAGTTCCTTAGCCATATTCAGCTTCTGATCTAGAGTATCAATAGCGATTGTCTTGCCAGCCCCGGCCAGCTTAGCACCCATAACGGCGCTCAACCCAACACCACCACAGCCGTAGACTGCTATACTCTCACCGGGTCTTACCCCAGCGGTATAGATAGCAGCCCCAATACCTGTGCTGACTCCACAGCCCAGAAGACAGACCACCTCCAGCGGGGCATCATTTCGCACCTTCACCGCTTGACGCTCGTGTACTATTGAATACTCGGCAAAGCTGGCAATACCCATGAAGTGACCCAGTTCCAGGTCTTTTTTGTGCAGGCGTTTTGCTCCACCGGGGAGGGAAGCCATCGCCAATGTGTCCATATTCCCAACACACATTGTAGGTTTGCCCTCCACACAGTAGCGGCATTTCCCACATGAGAAGGACACCATCAGTATTACATGGTCACCGGGCTGTAGCATGGTAACACCGGGGCCTACCTTCTCAACTATGCCTGCTCCTTCATGTCCCAATACTATGGGCAGTGGCTGCGGAATATCACCCTTTATGGCAGACAAGTCGCTATGGCACACGCCTGAGCCAACAAGTCTTACCAACACCTCCTGGCCCTGGGGGTCATCCACCTGGATATCCTCTACGCTTAGTAACTTGTTGACCTCATACAATATAGCCGCTTTCAATACTTATACCTCCTTTTCTTGCAGTACCAGATTGCTGGCACCCTCCAGAACACCTTCCCCTTTGAGCTTCTCTATCTCTTCACCTGTCATAAAGAACTCCGCTGGATACCCGCCAGCTTGCTGGCGGGAGGAAAGCGGCTCGCCGTAAGGCGAGGCAATGATGCTCGCTTGAATAGAAGCTTGTCCCGTACAACTGCGGTATGGGGGCTAGAAGGAGAAAAGACACCGTATATGATTTCAGACATAATACGGAAATTGAATATCAAAGCCATGAGTCAAGAAACTCCTTCCAACTACGCATGTTAGAAAACCTTCAAGATGCCCCCCAGCTTGCTGGGGGGTAATTCACTACACCACCACGGAAATTCTCCGCCAGGATATCGCTCATCTTGATGAGACGCTTTACAATTTCTCTTCCACCATCTTTCTTGAGATTGACCCCAAAGCTCCTCTTATTACGATTCGACTCGTTAAATCCGGCTATGTTGTTTATATCCAATCCGATGGTCCTCATGAAGTCCGGATTTTCTTTGGACTCAATCTTGATGACATCGGCGCCGAGTTCCCCTAATATTTTGCAGCAGTCAGGGACTGCTGCACCTGTACCAAAGCTGAGTACTCTAATCCCCTCCAGAGGAAGACGCTCTGCCTTTTTTCCGCTGACCTTGACCACTTGATCCGTGCTTGGTGAGACACGTTCTTCCCGCATTACTTCCTCGTTGTGTTCACCCAAGCAAGGAGCAGGACGTTGAATGACTGCTGGTGTCATACTCCATTTATAGGGTGGACCAGCATATAAGGCCTTGCCCGCAATGGCATGGTTGACCTCGACAAAGAACTCTCTGGCTTTGGTCTGGGGATTGTCGATGAAGCCTTTAATATCAAGTATCGGTCCGATAGGTACCCCTTCACGATGTCCGGCCTCAAATAGCTCGAGCATGGTATATTTCGTGGTGAACTCTATCATCAGCGCATATAGATCATCGGCGTTGCCCAAGCGGTATAAAAACTCTCGCCATTCAGGCATTAGGAGTACTTCCGGGCTTCCCAGCACCCGCACCAGGGCGTCCCACTGTCGAGGAGTTAGCGCTACAACACGGATGAAGCCATCTTTGCAGGGATAGATGGGGTAAGCCAATGCCCCTAGCCGTGTCTCAGTGGTTGGCGACCCCCAGCCCGGGTTGAGGTTGTAGGAGTAGTTAGGCACTGGCCAGGGATAAAGCCCAATGCGGGAGGCCTCATACACCGAGATATCGACATATTGCCCTCGTCCGCTAGTGGCGCGGTTGTAGAGTGCGGCGAGTATCGATATAGCCACCACCAGGGAAGTCGCATCATAGGCAGGTGTCCCAGGCATCATGCAGGGGGTCTTCCCGGGAAAGCCGCTAGTTATCATGACGCCACTAAGAGCAAAGTCGACGAGGTTGGAGCCTTTGTAGTCCCTGTAAGGGCCGCTTTGACCGAATTCAGTAATACTAGCCATGACCAGCCCTGGGTTTATCTCCTTGAGCACCGGGTAGCCGAGACCCAGGCCCACCATATATCCCGGCTGTGAGTTCTCCACCAGAATATCTGCCGTCTTTACCAAGCTCTGAAGAGTGGCACTACCCTCGCCTGTCTGTAGGTCAAGGGTTATTCCCCGCTTGTTGGCGTTGCGGTGGAGGAAGTAAAGGCTCTTCTCGATATGAGACGCATCACCCGCAAAGGGTGGTATCCTGCGACCAGGATCTCCTTCAGGTCCCTCGATCTTTATAACATCCGCGCCCAGATCGGCCATTAGCTTGGCACAGTAAGCGCCCCTGCTATCGGCGAGGTCCAGAACGCGGTACCCCGTGAGGGCACCCCGCTGCTTTCCCTTCACGGTGACTCCCTCTATCGAAACACCTTCTTCAAGATAGTATTATCAACGGCTTCTTCAGCCGGATGTTTTTCTGACCGTTCAAATCTCTCTTTTCCGTTCCACAGTCTAACACTGCAGTTGGGCATATTTTCAGGGGTGGCTCACACTCACTCCATATAGGTCTTGATGTAGCGCTCCATCTCCGGCGTCGGCTTCCACCACTTCTTCACGCCGAGATCCTCCGCCACCTTATTCGCACCGAGGTAGCCTGCTCCCCCCAGTACCAGGCCTCCAGGATAGGTAGAAACGCCACAAACATAAAGTCCCTCAATCGGCGTTTTAGTGCTTGAGCACTCCTGGTTGGGACGGAAGGACCCCAACTGGATGGGAGTATAGTCTCCATGTTTTATACCCCCGCGACGCATATTCGGGAAGCGGGTCTCAATACCTACCGGAGTCTCATGGGTAGTTGCTATAATCTTCTCCCGTTTAAAGTTCGGTGCCACCCTCTCCCATTTTGCAAGTATCGCTTCTTCCAGATTCTTACCCTGCTTCTCCCAACTTCCCTCTATCTCGTAGGGGGCATGCATCTGAAAGAAGGAGACATACCCGCCATGTGGTGAGTGGACGAGGTGAGGGTCTAGGACGCTTTCGCAGGTGGCATGTCCACCGTAGCTGGCGTTATCGATTTTGCCCGCTACCACGTTGTCCCAGTGGGAGAGCAACTGGTCGGTGCCCTCAAACCCGAATATAGTCATAAAGGCCTCGCTGGCCCAAGGGTCGTCGCAGGCATAGCGAGGGGCCTCTTCAGAGGCTACATGGAGAGTATAGAAGCTCCATTTGTCGTACTGCCACCGCTTTACCGAGTCCCTGAGCGTCGTCGGCAGACGCTTCTCTCCCACCAGGTCCAGGAAGGTGGTTTGAGGGTCAAGGGTAGACATCACCACCTTGCTGCGCAGTGTACGGCCCTCGGCGATCTCTACCCCAGCGACATGGCCGTTTTCCATCAGTATCTTGGTCACCTGAGCAGCGTCCACGATGGTTCCCCCAGCCCCGATGATTTCCCGGGCCAGGGCGCCGGCGAACTTGTGCGAGCCGCCGTAGCAGTAGCACTTGTTCATGCCACGGTCGAGGAGAAGAGGGACGAAAAGCCCCACCCCGGTCTCCCTGGGGTCCAACCCCCACATACAGCTCGAGTAGAGCATGAGGGCCCGTACCCGGTCGTCCTCGAAGAGATCAGTGATTATTTCCAAAGGGCTTTTCTCGTTTATCTCCAGCAGCTCGCGGCCAATCTCAGTGCGCTGCATGGCCACCACCAGGTCTAGAGGGGCCATGGTGGGCACGTAAGTGGCCGGGGCTAGTATCTCGGTCACCATCTTGCGCCAGGTGCGCATCACCTTGCCGAAGGCAGCGGCATCCTTTGAGGATAACTTGCTGATGGAGTCTTTGGTGTCCTCTATCATGCGGGTAAGGAGCAGCGAGCTTCCATCCTCGAACACCATGGCCGTCTGAAAATTAGGCTTTATCCAGACCAAGGCATGGCGATCCAGGTTGAAGTCCTTGATCAGGGGCATGTAGTCTACCATCATATGGTAGACTACATGAGCGTTGGAGTAGTAGCCGGGGAAAAGTACCTCCTCCGTAAGCAGACCGCCCCCGATCTCGTACCGGCGCTCGACTACAGCCACCTTGAGTCCAGCCTTAGCCAGGTAGGCTGCGGCTATCAGCCCATTGGGTCCGCCACCGATGACGATGACATCCCAATCGCTTTCAAGGGGGAACTCTTGGAAGATCTCCGGATATATTTGCGCTGGCATAGCCTCCTCCTCTCTGACCTAGTGGCGGGGTATCGCTGATATCTTGCCCTGTTGTGGTATGTACCACGGTGAAGGGTACCACCAATCACCAGGTTCAGCGATCCCGTCCTCAATAAGAATATGCATCAGGTTATAGGGGATGGCCATCAGGCATAAGCCCCCAGGGTGTCCAGCCGTCTGGTTGCAAAGGTAGAGACCATCAATGGGAGTACGATAGCGGGCGAGTTCGGGCAACGGGCGCTTCTCCGCCCACTGGTCCCCGCAGTGGCGAGTGCCGCACCAATTGCCCCCAATGAGGCCTGTGTTGCGAAACTCGGATTCATAGGGGGTGTTAGCCCAGTGATAGACGATGTTATCCTCATCCATGTTCTCTATCACTTGGCTCATGGCCTTGCGGATATAGGCGTTTGTTTCCTTCTTCACCTTGTTTAGGGCATCCGGTCCCCCCACATGGTACTCTGGCGGAGGTACATATAGGTATACAGGAGACATAAGGTGGCGGTTGGGCACAGTACATTGCGGATCGGTGACATCGAACCTGGAGTATGGAGTCCCGACCCACATTACCCTCTCGGGCGGCATGGTAGGATTGCCCCTTCTGCCATCTACATCGGCTGCATGCTCGTAGTAAATATCACGCGAGTCGCAGGGGTATGGTCCGATCCCCCCATCATCCCCCAGGATGCCCCTGAACTGAGGTCGACAGCGGAGGCGTTCCTTGGTGAGAATGTGGGAGACATAGATGCTGCCCCCCTTGATGCTGATGTCCTCTATTCGTCTGAGGAAGCCCCTGTCCAGATGCTGGGGCCCAATGAGTTTCTGGAAGGTCTGCTTGATATCTACATCGCTGATCACTGCCTTGTCCGCCCAGATCTTCTTCTCTCCCCGGGCGGCGTCATCCCTGAGTCGTACTCCTACTGCCCTTCCGTTCTCAACGATGATCTCTTCCACAGGGCAGCAGGTGCGCACCACCGCCCCATGGGCCACCGCGGCGCGGTGAATGGCGTGGAAATAGCCGTGCATCCCACCCCGGGGTACGCTACATTTGCTGTATATATTGAGGGTTATGTTGCAGCCGAGTGCCGGGATGGCTACACCCTCCCAGTGGCCAGCCGCCCCCGAGTACCAGGAGATTACTGCCTGCTGCACTTTAAATGGCTCACTCTCACAATACTCGTCCATGAGGTCAAACAGGGTCATCTCCAGCAGTTCCTCCGTCCACACATCCGGCTGGTGCTGCTTATACACCTGCATATATGGTATGTTCTTAGCCGTCACCTCCACTTCAGGGGGATGCGGCGGGCACCAGAAAGTGGCGCGCAGGAGATCCTTGATGAACGGGGGCTGTGTGAGCATACCACTTATCTTGGCCCAGCCCATCATGTCTTTCTCGGTAAGCGGCGATATACCCTCAGTGGTGGGCGCGCCTCCCGCCGCCAATGCTGCCAGGTCCGTCATGGTGGGGCTCCAGCCCATGCGGAAACCATATTTCCACAGCTCCAACTGCTCGAATCCCGGGGCTGGCCCTGCATACATGAGCATGGCATGTGGATGGATGCGAACTCCAGGTATTGGTTCTGTGTTCTCACAGGCTCCTCCCGCCTCCGGCCTCTCCTCCAGCACGCATACGCTGAGACCGCACTTGGCCAGATATGCCGCTGCTGTCACGCCGTTAGGCCCACCGCCCACGATAACAATATCATATCTCTCTTCCATATCCACTTCCTCCCGATTTTTTTATGGCGCTATTCCTGATGGGCTGTGTCTCTCCTAATAGCGGCCGTTACTTTGTCAGCAAGGGCAAGGAAAACGGCCTGTTCCTCTGTTGTGAGGAAGTCGAGATTCTTTCTAATGGTTTGCAGCAAGAAGCGCTCGATGACGTCGTGGGCCTTCTTACCGTGGTCGGTCAGAGTAAGTCGGACTAGCCTGCGGTCACTGGGATCGGATAATCGCTCTGCATACCCGGTGTCCACCAGGACCTCTGCCATTCGCGTCGCGGTGGAGAGCGACACCGAAAGAGCCCGGCCGAGTTCACTCATCCTTGGGCTTCCCTTTAGGCGCACGAAGTCTATAACCCGGTACAGGCTGAATGGGTCGTCAATGGGCGGGGCCTGCCCCTGAGAGTGCAGCGCAGACAGCTGACCTGTTAGGATGGTCAATTCCTCGGGCTTGGGTGCTGTGGTTCTGGCCGACGCCTCGAGCATAAGTTGCAAGAACCGATATGCTTGCTTGTCTGACGGCCGATGTCTTGATTTATTTATCATTATATTTTCACTCTGTAAACTTTTCAGTATGTTAGTAATATAATATCAATTGTCTTAACCATTGTCAAGTGTTTATGGCCGAAAGTTTTAAAAGTTTTATTTTAAATGTTTTTCATCATATTTTGGACTATTTGTATAACTGCCACAATTTTAGTACATAGGCAACAACAATTTAGCCTCATTATTTACTTATTACCTATTAATGATATTGTTTTATAAACCTAAAAGACTACCACTTGACAATGGCAGAAGACCATGATATTCTACTGTCGTGAAATATTTGCACTCTGCAATTTTAAGATAAAAATAGCAACTTCAAGTAGCAGAGCCGCCTTGATTAACAGACAAGAAGGCACAACCTTATGAAACTGTGGTTGGTCGTGTTCACGGCTTTAAGCTTATTGCTGCTTATTCTACTACCAGCTTGTGGAGGAGGTGGTGGGAGTGAAACCTCTACTCCTAATGTGACGCCAAGCCCAACATACACAGACACATCAACTGCTGTACCCACACTTACCCCAACAGCAACCATTACATCCACGCCCACCACCACACCAGGTGGACCTGTGAAGATTGGCGCTGTGGGTTCCTGGAGTGGGCCAATAGCGATGTCTGGTGTCTTGGCAAACCAGGTTATAGCCCTGGTGGAGGAACAAGTTAAGAACATGGGTGGCATACTCGGTGGCAGAGAGGTCAAGTTTATCAGAGGTGACGACAGCGGTGCGGTTGCCCAGGCGGCAGCCCAGGCCAAGAAGCTGATACTGGATGATAAAATAACTATCCTCACCCTGGGGGGCATTTCCGCGCCTAGCTTCACTGCGGTAGCTGATGTCGCCGAGGAACTCAAGGTGCCCTTTGTTGCCTTTTCTACAATTTACGGTGTAGCGGCTAAGAAGTATAGTGCTTGCCTATTCGGCACCAAGGCTATATGCAGTCGAATTGCCAACTTCATAATAGACGTGGTGAAGCCAAAGACAGTCGCTTGGCTGGCAAATGACGCTGAGGATGCCCACCAGATACTCGACGGTGTGGAGGGTATTGTGGGTGTCAGGGATCTTCTGAAGGCTAAGGGGATAGACATCATATATGAGCAGTATTTCTCCCAGGGTACGGCAGACTTCTCCCCATATCTAACCAAGATCAAATACCTGACCCCAGACCTCCTGGTAACCAAACTTAATGACACAGGACAAGCAATTACGATCAACAAACAGATAATGGAGTTGGGTGGCTGGGGAAGCATCAAATATTTTAGTTCTCTAGAGCCAGGTTCCGCTCCGGCCGCCATTAAGATGCCGTCGGCGGTAGGCACTTACACGGCTGCGGCGTGGGTGCCGGGAAGCGATGACCCCGGCATGAAGGCCTTCGAGGATGCCTTCATGCAAAAGTATAATCGGGAGCCTGACCCAAACCTGACTTACTACTACAATTGTTTTTGGACAGCCCTCAAGGCCATTGAGCTTGCTGGCACTGATGACCCTGATAAAGTGGCTCAGGCACTGCGCTCAGGCAACCTGGAATGGGACTCGGCCTGGGGGCACCTGCGTATCCCACCCGATGGAACAGGTGAGGTTAACACCATGGTGGCCCAGATCCAAGAGGGAGGCACGTTGGTCAAAGTGTGGCCACAATAATTCAGTCTTAGTGGTTTCATTTAAGAGAAGCCGGAGGCAACGTGTGGCTGGTAATTAGCCTATTGCATAGTTGATATTAACTAGTCAGTAATTTCACATTGCGGCTATCAGTGGTTCATGAAGGATAAACAGTAAGTAAAATATTGCTCAAGGTAGGTTAGCAATGCTGGACTTCAGTCTGAGCGAAGCACAGGTAGCTATACAAAAAACGGCAAAGGATTTCGCACAAAACGAGATTAAACCTTTTGCAGCAGAAATTGATAAGATAGCAGACCCTTCTAAATCTTGGAACTGGCAGATCTATACCAAAGCAAACAAGTTGGGATTTAACAAAATACTCATACCGCAAGCATATGGTGGCCTGGGATTAACTACCCTTGATGCAGTGATAGTTATCGAAGAGCTTTCTGTGGCAGATGCCGGAATTGGAACCAGCTACTTTGTCCATAATGCCAATGCCCGCAGTATCGATGACTGCTGTACTGAGGAGCAAAAGCAAGAGTTCCTAACAGCATGCTGTAACGACCCGGAGGACCGCTATTTTATTGCTGTGGCTGAAACTGAGCGTGGCGTCACCCGTGACCTCGGCACCGACGTTCATACCGGAGCAGAGCCAGCATCCGAGGGCATCGGTATTCAGGATTTTCTGATGACTACTATTGTTCCAATGATGATGCAGAGGGAAATGATTACCAATGCGAAACAGGACGGAGATGAGTGGATTATTAACGGCATGAAGCACTTCATTACTTTTGGGAGCCGGGCCAAGCTCTATATGATACTGGCAAGGACTGACCCATCACAACCTGACTTCACTTCGGTCTCCTCATTCTTAGTTCCGAATGGAATGAAGGGGATGTCTTTTGGCCATGTAGAGGATAAAATGGGTCACCGCTCTACAGAAAACGCAGAGATCATTTTGGACGATTGTCGCGTTCCTGATAAGTGGAGGTTTGATTCCAGAATTAACATTATGAAACGTGGCAATACCTTAAATGCCCTTTGTGCAGCCGTGTCAGTGGGGATTGCCCGCAGGGCTTTTGAAGAATCTATAGCGTACGCCCAAACGCGCTATAGATACGGGTCTCGTATTGTTCTTAAACAGGCGGTTCAACATATGCTCACAGATATGGCTATCAACGTAAAGACCGCACGCTTGATTACCTGGCAAGCCGCTTATCTTGACGAGCAAGCCATACCTGGGGCTCTATCGAGCATGGCAAAGGTCTATGCCGCTGATGCAGCCATTGAGACAACCCGATTGGGAATGCAGGTATTCGGCGGCTATGGATATATGCGTGATTTACCAATCGAAAAGCTGTACCGGGATGCTCGACTTATGTCGATATACGACGGTACAAACGAGGTGTTACGCTACCTGTTGATAATGCCTGCCATAACAATGGAGGGTACGGCCTAGCTGTTCAGTTAGAAAACACCATGCCTTTTGGCATATGGCATTGTGCCCAATAATAAGGATACCACAAAGGGATCTTTCATATTATAGTCCGCTGAACTCAGGTGAGAGTGTTCCTAATCTCTAATACCCCCCAGGAGTTGGAGGGGGATTGGATAAAGCATGATAATTCGTGACCTCGAGTATTTATATCATTTGAAAAAAAGGGGGTATACATGCCTGATATATTTATGACCGATTGGCCGCAGTATTCGCCTGACGATATGAATCGGAGAGAAAATACTCTGGCTGCGGTCAAGTTAATGGCAAATGCAGCACTGACCGCGCCCTGTGCCGGTGGTGTTCAACAGATAGAGGCCAACATCGTATGGGGACAAAAAGAGCAGGAAAAAATTGCCCGAAAAATGGAGGAACTGGCCTGGACAGTTGAAAACGGACATATGGGACGCCTGTTCAAGTATGAAGCGGTCATGGTAAGGGAAAGTGATGCAATTCTCTTTATCGGAAACTATCGGGCGCATACAACCCCTATGGATGCCGACTGTGGTGCTTGTGGTGGTGTAGATAACTGCTCATTTTTCTATGAACGACACCCGCATATTGACGGACAAGTAGATACTACCAAACGCACTCACAATACTCTGATAGGCGGGCCTTTGTGTACGCTTCGAGTCCAGGACCTTGGTTTTTCGGTTGGCTCTGCACTTTTCATGGCCAATAAATTGCTGGTAGACGCACGACCGTTTATGACCGTTGGCATTGCCGGACAACAACTTGGCTATTGTCAAAACTCAGGTATTGTTATTGGAATACTGGCAGCCTCGCTTGCCAAGAATCCATATGTGGATATAAATACTGACTATCATGTTACTAATATGTCCAAGATGATCGATAATACGCGCAAGCTCTTTATCATGAGTCGCCAAGGTGGAGGAGACTACCGTTTTAACGACCCCGGATGGGAAGCAGAAAAGGCCCGCCAAGAGGGCGAGGGTAAGGAGAGATAAGATGGCTATAATTGATGGGAAAAAACTGGCACAAGATAAACTGTTAGATATAGCCACCTATTGCATCCATTCGGCACTCAAGGCGCCACAGATTACCGGACGGGTTAAACTCGAATTCAAAATTATCACTGGTGATGACCTGAATCCGTTCGTTGAGGCTTTTGGACTGCTTATGCCCATAGCCGGATTTCACGCAGTTTCCCTTATGAGTTATTCAAAAGCTATTGCTGCTGGTGAGCCGCCGGTATTACTTCTCATAGGTGGAAAGAATCTCCGGAAATCAGAGTTAGCCTGGAATTGCGGAGCATGTGGATTTGAAACGTGCAAGGATTTTAATCAATACTCCAGTGGCATCAAACCAGGACTTGATGCCGAAGCCAAAGGGCCTTATTGCCAGTGGAAGACTATCGATTATGGCATGTGCTGCGACTGGGCCTGTGCCCAGGCGTGGTATCACAACATCACTAACCGCCTGGAGGTGGCTTCTGGCTGGGCAGCACGTGCTCTGGGCTATATGCCGGAGTGTGACATTATCCGCGGATTACCTCTGGGGCCTGTACAGGATATGTTCTGGTATTCACGAGAAGTCATTACTGAGAATGTGCCTTATGATGTGTTGAAACAAGGGCTTATGACTCAATATCCATCACATTGGGGAGTGTTTCCAGGTCACGGTCGACCTATTATCAAATCAAGTCAGAAATGGTGGGAGACACCCCTTAATCGTACTCTTACCCCTGGTGATCTGGAGACCTTAGAACAGGCTAAAAAAAGTATCTTTGAGAGTCTTGCCGTACTAAGAGAGAAGGTGCAGTCTCAGAAAAAGTCAAGTGATAAACAGCAGTGAACATAGACCACAATCTAACCTGAGCTTTTATGTATATAATAGTGAATATGAAGTACGATGTTTTAATTCTTTTCCTAACTAAGAGGTCCAGACTATAAAACCGTCTCGTTTTGGACAGGAGACCCTGATATGCGTTGGCATCATGCTGCTATAACAGTAAGTGACATGCAAAAGTCGTTGTCTTTCTATCAAGATGTATTGGGATTTACACTGTTCATGGACGAGGTCGTATCAGGCCCAGAACTTGACAAGGTCTTTATGGAAACGGGTGTCGGGATCAGAATGGTCATGCTAACAGATGAGGCCGGGAATATGATAGAGCTCATTGAATGGCAATCTCACCTAGCAACTAGAAGACCTTCCCAATACCTGAAATTTAAATCAACCGGCCTTGTTGAAATCTGCCTTTCGGTACCTGATCTTGAGAAACTGATGGATGATTTGGATAAGAAAGGATTTAAATGCAGAGTCCCCATCTGGAATTTCGAGGCTGGCGGATTCGGGACAAAAGTAACATATGTTGAAGACCCGGATGGAGTACAGATAGAGTTAATACAAATCTAAAAGAAGGAGGCTAGTCTAGTACAGGCTATTATACTAATTGATCATAAAAAAAGTCGAGGATGTGAAATATGTCGAACAAATATGATGTTATAGTTATCGGAGCAGGACCCGGGGGTGCTACCTCAGCAGCTATTCTGGCAAAATCTGGCCTAAAAGTTCTATTGCTGGATAAAAACTCTCAGGCTGGCGGTAAGACTATGACTGTATCTAGGCATGGATTTACCTACGAGTATTGGCCCATTGCCGCATCGCCTGCTAGCGGATTTCAATTCCAAACGATAATTAAGAAGCTAGGATTGGAAAAAGAGTTGCAAGTGTTTATCCCTGATCCCTTGGCACTTGCGCATTACAAAGATCCATCGGGCAAGATTAAAACGTTGGTCATGCCTGGCCCAAGTGGCTTCCTTGAACCGGAAAAAATACTCGGGGAGTTAATCGCTTTTCTTGGTGTAACTGATGCAGACCTGCCGGAAGTCCTCCGCCTAATGGCTGACATGATGAGTATGGGGCCTCACGATCTTGCCCTTCTGGATGATGTAACTGTAAAGGAATTCCTGGATCGCTATCAGATACCACGCTCGGTATATTCTTTCCTGGCTACTATACGATGCGAGGCAACTATGGAGGTTCCTGTTGACGCCGGCTGTGCCTCAGAGTTCATCAAGATCGTTCAGGACACTGCGCGTGGTGGTGGCGGGTTCTATTTGGCAGGGGGTCTCGGCAAATTAAGCGAAGCAATGGTTGGTGTAGTGAAAGCAAACGGCGGTGATGTCCTCTTTAAAACCAGAGTCGAGCAGATTGCCGTGCATAACGGTCGGGTCACCGGGGTATATACCGAAAAAGGTACTTTTCACGCTCCCGTCGTGATAAGTAGTGCGGGAATCCAGCCTACAGTGCTTAAGCTGGCTGGAGAGGAAAACTTCGAAAGAAGCTATGTTAATTATATAAAGGATTTAGTCCCGGACTGGGGATTTTCTGGAGTGCGCTACTTCCTGAGCAAGCCGGTACTTAAATATCCAATTTATCTCTACTTCTCGGATAATACAATACTCACCTTAAATGATTTAAGAAAATTGGAAGCCGGTCAAATTTATGACGATTTCTACGTTTATATGGGCACTAACTCACTCTTTCCAGGTATGGCTCCAGAAGGTAAGCAATTCGCCTGGGTTGGCTGTACGTCCCTGGCCGATCCGAAGGCAAAGATGAAACCACTGTTTGATGCGCTGGAAGCAGCGGTTAGCAGGCTCTGGCCAGAAGTCACCGAGTGTATTGAGGCCAAAGAATACTACGGGCCTGCTCAGGTATCAGCTCTAGCAAGAGATTCGGTGATACCTGGACAGGGTGGAGAATGTTACGGCATAGCACCGGTTGTAGGCCAGTGTGGTAAGAACAAACCATCACCAAAGTCACCAATTAGTGGATTGTACTATACCGGCTTCGATGCTGGCAGCTATGGCTTAGGTGTTCATCAATCCATAGACTCAGGTATGAAAGTGGCTGAAATGGTCCGGCAATATTGCTTATCACATAGGTTTTAAGGGGGTAAAAAGTCATCTTAGAGGCAAATGATCATTCACGTTTTGGGGTTTCTATCCAGAAAACATAGTCAGCAAATAAAGTGATATCCCCCAGATACTAAAACCTCTCGGGTAGTCTTCAACTAAGACCGAGGGGTTGCTGAATCTGGGGGATATTTCCAATCACCTGGTTTTTGGATATGGTGCTCTGACTTCCCTTCCATCTAATTTAGATGGTGAGCTGACGCAACAGTTCGAAAATGTCTACAGTTTTATGGTTTCTAGATCATAGTCAGCTTCGGGGCATGGTACCACACACTTCTTTCATGAATATTGTGTGAGATAGTCTCAACTTTTTCACCGTCTATCTCTAATTTGGCATTACACTCACATACCCAGGCCATATAGTTGGGAGGCTGCGAACCTTCAGCCCCCATTCCCAGAAGTCCTAACGGCCGTACCATATGTTTCATCCGGTGAGTCACAGTGCCACTTATCATCTCGCTGTCAAACGTCTGCACCAGTTTACGAGCATAAGTGATTCTCATCATCGGGACCACATCAATATCGCTGGCCCCGGTATAGATACCATCCTTCATATAATCGATTGGTTTCTCCCCTTTGAACAACCACACTCTCTTAAACCTCTGGTGCCCCCACTTTTCTGAGTGGTCTCCATCAAAATACTGTACTGTATGCTTAGGGAGATAAATACGCCCCCAATACCACCACTCAAAGGCTTCGTAAAGGTTCATATTACCCCACTGGTGATCTGAATAGCCCTCACCCTTTACTGGAATCTCCTTGCCAGCCACAATCAATTTTCCACTAATCTTTGAGCGTGGATGAATTACATGGGTCCAATAGCTGGCTGAACGTGGCTCCTGGATACGGCCCAGGAAACAACCGTCCGGAGGTTCCATTACCCCCTGGGTCAGATTCTCATACACCAAGTCGCATCCCACATCATCGCTACGAAAATGAACCTCCCACTTTGGGTATCCACCGCGCACATAGTTTCCACCCCACTTGGCATCACAAGTCTCTGTGGAAGCCGATGTTTCGTGAAGGGGAAATACGGGTGTTAATTGTGTCACCATTCCGTCGGGGTCGGCAAGACAAAACTCTAAACTTCGTTCCTCAGGGTTTCTGTTTCCAGCATTACCACAGAACCAGATAGTCCACAGTGAATAGCCGTTGTCGAAAACGCCATCAAAATACCACCACTCATATGGTGCACTATGATAAGCATTGTCATTACGAGCAGGCTTGTACAAATCCGGATTCCTAATCACGTTCCAGCCTCCTTTATGTTAAATGTCATTATTAGCATCTATGATCGCACAGTTCTAAATGGGAAAGAAGGGAAATGTCACAAGACCACACTTGTCAACAGTAAGCCACTCTTCTCTTCTGCTACCACCCATCACCTCCCTTCCTCAGCGCCACTTGCATTCTATGGCAGTACCACAGTCAGGACATTGGTCTGAATACCAGTCCACGGTACAAGTACATTTGGGACAGCGCCATCTTTCCTCTTGCTCTTCAATCCAAACATCAATACCAATGTCACGTTGACGTTTTATATTGTTCAATATTTCACCATGATGGAGCATTCCATCGTTATTAAAGTCGTTGATCTGTTTACAGGGAAAAACAGAACATTGAGCGCAGTGACTGTAACCTTTTTCAATGGCACAATAACGAATAGCGCAGTCCCGACAATGAAGAGCTACTATCTCTGAGAGACAGCCTTCACAGGCAAGGTCCTTCATCTCCAGTGCCCTGCCATAATATTGGGCAAGACCGCTAGCCATTTGCTCAAGGCGCTTGGAATCACCCCTTTTACCAGCAACATATATGGAGCATGCACCACAATACAGTCCGCAGGGCGCAGCCAGATTTTTCTGCTCTTGACCCATGGTCAAAATCCCCCGTAACATGAAAAAACATCACTGCTCTTCAGGACGCCTCACCAACTTCGCCGATTCCGTCTTGCATGTTGGAACACATACGCCGCATCCAATGCAAAGCTCTCCGTCAACAACAGCAAAATCATCTACTTCTATGGCCCTTACGGGGCAACGCTCGGCACAAGTCTTACAGGCACTGCACGTTTCTTCGTTGATCTGGGAGACGAAATTGGAGCGCTGTAATAATTTCAGCCCCATCTCGTTGATGCCGATAAAGAAGGGACAACAGTCGCGGCAGCAGCCGCAGATAACGGCGTTAGGATAGCAGGTTGTGACCAGGCCATCCTCGTTAGATTTCCGCATGATTTCGATTGCCTCATCACAGGTAATTTCACGGGCCATGCCGTGTTCCACACACCAGCGGCTCACGTCGCCCATATGAAGGCATGTTTCCAGCATGTGGCGGCAGTGATGGCCAGGATCGTCAATCCAATGTCCAAAACGACAAGGGCATGAGGAAATACTCCAATGATCGTTTTGCTTGATAAGTTCGGCAATGTTTTCAGAAGGAAGGGCGTTGTCAGGCAATACCGCCCAGGCCGGCCATACCGGAGCTAGAGGAAACCCCAGTTTACCCATTCCATGCCTGACCCATAGATATTTCCATTTGTTCCAGAGTTTTGCCATTGTCACTGTATCCGCATTCTTCACACCAGCCCAGAAGGCAGTTTCAGAGATACCTGGTCCCGCTAGCCCAAGCGCCCGATAATTTGGGTCTTCTTTTCCCGGGTCGATCCACATAGTACCCTTGTTGGCCATAGTTTGGAGTATTTCTTTCAGCTTTCCTTTCTCAATGCCAGTCTTCTCCGCAAGTTCATCCAGCTTTCCACCGGCAAGACTTACCTGAACAGCCAGCCGTGCCTCTCTAGGCGTGTACTGCAAGCGTAGGTGTTGTATGAATTCAGGAGTCTTCATCTCCGGCGCGCCGGTGGGGTCTGTAATCAGCATATCGGCCAACTCTTCGTAAGCATTTTTTGTCACCATCAGTTCACCTCTTGACTTCATCAGGCTGTTCAGCTTTTAAAAGCTCCATTTTTAGCCTTTTCCCAAAACTAAACATAACAAACGCAATAAAAGATATCAGCGGGCTATCTGCGCGTGCTCATACCTGTTTTGTAGCTATCTGGCAACAAAGCTAACAGTGGTCTGGCTTACTAAGGCCACACCTTAACCAGTTTGCTTCCCTCCTGAATTTGCGCTACCATGGCTGTTATCTGGCCTCTACCATCAGCAGGTATCCGCAGAGGCCCCCAAGCTGAATCCCATTCCAGATTGCCTGAGCGCAATGCCTGAGCAACTTTTTCAGGGTTATCAGTACCAGCCATTTCAATGGCCTTGATGGCTGTCCAGAAACAATTGTAGAAGTATGTCAATGCTGGATCAGGCAACCGATTATATTTTCCCACATAGGCATCCTCAAAAGCTTTCATTCCCGGCTCGTCGCTTCCAGGCAGCCACATCACGCTAACATAAGTGCCTATCGCCGACGGTATTTTGGTGACGGAAGGAGAAGCGCCTGTCTCAGTAGCATTAAAATACTTCATGCTGCCCCAGCCGCCCAGCTCAGCTATCTGTTTAACGATGGTAACTGATTGCCCTGTTGAATTAAGGATGGTAACCAGGACGTCTGGGTTCGAGTATTTTATCTTAGTTAGATATTGGGAGAAGTCCATCGTATCCTGGGGAAAATACTGCTCGTAAATGCTATCTATCCCTTGGGCCTTCAGACGATCCCTGACCCCCACGACACCCTCCGCACCGTTAAGAAAACTGCGGCTATCCTCGGCGTCATAACATAGAAAAGCTACTGTCTTGGGCTTAATCACCTCTATGAGGAAATTGGCAATTCTAGCTATTGCAGGTTCGTGAGTATACAGACAAGCGCAGTATTGATATTTTCCTGAAGCTAACCCATAAATTGTGGACATAGCTACATATGGCACCTTGAGTGGTTCGAGGGCATCAGCCACTGCAGTAAACTGGGCAGCGGACTCACCACCCAGGGTGGTGATAGTTACTTTGTCCTCTAATGCTTGCTTCTTGGCTTGGGCTACCGCCTCGGCTGTATTACCTCGGTCGTCACCTCTAACGAACTTAACCTCTCTGCCGCCGAGTATGCCACCTGTATTCTTTACCTGCTCCTCCACCAGGGCTATAACCTGGTCTACTAGCATACCAGACATCGCCATCGGCCCGCTCCAGGCTATGATAACGCCAATCTTCACCGGCTCTGCGGGTGTGACAGAAGGGGTAGACATTTGAGTAGGACTAACCGTAGGAGTAACAGTTGCCCCAGTAGTTGCAGTTGCTGTTCGGACGGGTGTGGGAGTTGAAGTAGCGTTCTCTCCACCTCCTCCACAAGCGGGTAATGCTAAAAGCAACAACAAGTTGAAA
>Ga0315286_10001226_pt1 | contig 23103 bp, 31 predicted proteins | sample YL17G10_0_MG_FD_205038 | JGI IMG/M metagenome (GOLD analysis project Ga0315286, IMG submission 205038) | Sediment microbial communities from Yellowstone Lake, YNP, Wyoming, USA - YL17G10_0 | ecosystem: Environmental > Aquatic > Freshwater > Lake > Sediment | place: USA: Wyoming | collected...
AAATCCTATAATTTATGAATAAAAATGTGTATACATGTATTTCCTAAAATATAAATATTTAAATAGTTCTTTTGCTCTATTTTTACATGGTTTTAAAAAATAATCCTTTAAGCGGAGAAGAAAGGAAGATAGTTTCTACAAGATTATACAAAAGTGAATTTCTTTATTTTAAAAAAGTCTGCGAGAAAGAAAACAAAACAGTTAATGCAAAATTAAAAGAAATTGTTCGGGAAGAAATAAAGAGAAAGTTTGGGGATATTTTGGAGCCTCAAAAAGGGGAGAGGTTAAAAAATGAATAAACAAGAATTAGAGCTAATTTTGAAAGAGGGAGAAGGGCAATTTATTGAGTTCAAAGAAAATCTAGACAGAAGGTTTGCTAAGGAAGTTGTTGCTTTTTCAAACGCTTCTGGGGGAAGAATTTTTATAGGAATTACAGATAAAAAAGAAATCAGGGGGATAAAGGTTACAAATGAATTAAAATCCAGAATTACTGATATTGCAAAGAATTGCGATCCTTCAATTATTCTAAGTCTTAAGGAATTTGAGAATATTTTAATTATTGAAGTTCCTGAAGGAGAAAATAAGCCCTATCAATGTTCAGATGGGTTTTTTATGAGGATTGGGCCAAATTCACAAAAATTAACCAGAGATCAAATTTTAGAGTTTAGCATAAAGCAGGGAAAAATAAGGTTTGATGAGCAAATATGTGTTGATTTTGATTTTAATGATTTTGACAATATGAAATTTGAATACTACCTAAAATTATCGGAAATAACAAACAATATTTCAAGAGAAGAAATTTTAAAGAATTTAAAAGTTTTAACCGAAAAAGGAATGACCAATGCAGGAGTTTTGTTTTTTGCAAAAGAACCTTACAAATATATCTCTTCTTCTAAAGTCAGGTGTGTTCATTTTAATGATGATAAAAGAGTGGAAATCTTGGATAAAAAAGAAGTTGATTTAGGAATTATCGGAAATGTTGAGTTTGCGATAAATTACCTTAAAGAAAGAGCGCCTGTTAGATATGAAATAAAAACTGCCCGAAGAAAAGAATTTCCTGAATACCCCTTGGATGCATACAGAGAAGTAATAATTAATGCAATAATTCATAAAGATTATTTTGAAACTGCAGATGTAGCTGTTGAAAAATTAAAGAACAAAATTATTGTAAACAATCCAGGAGGATTATTGCCTTCATTTCCAAAAGGTCAATTTGGAATACTAAGCTATCCTAGAAATAGGCTTCTTGCTGATTTACTCTCGAGAACCGATTTTATGGAAAAAGCAGGAACAGGAATTAAAAGAATTAAGGATGCTTGTGCCTTAAATAAAAATAAAGTTGAAATCAAGCCTTTAGATACTTATTTCTTTGTTGAGATTTTCCCTAGCAAAGATTATTTGAGGTTGGAGGATGTCCCTGAAAAGGTGGGAGAGAAAACTGTGGAGAAAACTGTGGAGAAAACTGTGGAGAAAATATGGCAACTAATAAAAGAAAATCCTAAAATAACACAAGAAGAACTGGCTGAAAAAACAGGCTTAACAAGGAGAGGAATAGAATGGAATATTAATAAGCTTAAAGAAGAGAACAAAATAAAAAGGGTTGGTCCTGATAAAGGTGGTCATTGGGAGGTTTTGGGATGAAAGAATTTGGAGATATTTTGGAGGAAGAAAAAGAGGTGGAGAAAAGATGAGTGAGATGATTCGGAACGAGATAAAGATGGAGGTGGAAGATGAATAAGGATAAACTAACTCTAAAAACAAATCTCCTGAGAGAAATATTTGAATTAGCTCCAAAAAAATTTAAGGAAGGAGATACAACTAATAAATTCTTATCAATGAAGTTTAAAATTTCTGAGAAAGAAATAAAAGATAATCTTGAATTTTTATTTGAGATGTATTTAATAAAAAAGTTCCCTACAAAAAATTACAAAGAAGAACGGACTTTTGAATGGGAAATTACTGACAAAGGTCTTGATTATTTAGAGAAAAAAGAAATAGAAAAAACTCAAGAAAAGTCTAATAAGGTTATTGCTTTTACTGGCGGAATAATTGCCCTGACAACTATTTATGCATTTATTGTTCAAAGTGTTAATCTTGAAAACTATCCTCAAACCTATTGGGTGATTACTCCTATTTTTCTAATTTTAATTCTTATGTGTATCGGACCATTGATAAAATTTATTGTAGACTACTGGAAGGCAGAGGTTATTAAAAAATGATACAACAAACACAAATTAATAAAATTAAAATAAAAAAGATTTAATTAAAGGAAGGAAAAAATGAAAGATAATTTTCATGTTGATATGAGTGGAAGAATTTATGAAGAAAAAACAATAGGCATTGCCTTAGTAGGAACTGAAACAGGCCCACACTATGGCTGTGCTCTAAAAGGTAACCTTGTAAAATTTATTAAAAGAAATTTATTTAAAAAAAATATCTACGAAGACTCTGCAAAACTTTATGCTATTTGCATTTCTTTATTAGTAAAAAATGTTAATGACAACATTAAAACACTAATTGTTTGTAATGATGAAGATTTTGATATTGTTAAAAGGGTTTTGAACTATTTACTAAAAAATCACGATTTTGAAATAATCAATATAAGCGAGTTTAGGAAAAGATTAGGCAGAAATATTGGCTCGCTTGCAGATAATTACGCAAATATTTACAGAAAAAAAGCTCTAAAATTTAATCAAAGAGGAAAGGGAAAGAAATTGAATGTTGTTGAAGTAAATTTTGGGATAATTAAACAACACTGGGAGGAACTAGAAGAAATTAAATTGTAAGCGATGAGCGATCTTCCCAACCAATCAGGGCATAAAACCTGGTCAGCTTGAATAATCAAGCATTTTACGGAATCGGTTCGCTTACAATATATCTAAGAATATGGTAATATATAAAAGTATCGGTTTAGGGAAAAAATGAGATTCGAAAAACTTAAAAAAGAAAAAATTGAAAATGATAATTTAGAGAAAGATAGTGAAGAAGAACTTTCTGAAAAATATCACCGACTTGATGAAATAAAGATTAAGCTTTATAAAAAACTTAAGAAATTAGTCATAGAGACTGGGGTCGGAGAGATATCTGATGATTATACAAAGACAGTTACATTTTATCTTGGAGATATAACTATCTATTCTGATCCTTATTACAATCAATTAGACATAGAATCCCCTGATTGTGGGGAAATGAATCTTGATCATGACTTAGAGACAACTGAAAAAATTTACCAAGAGGTCAAAAAAAGATATAAAAAGTTAATTAATTCAGAGGAATCAAGAAGAATAAAAAATAAAGCTGAAGAAATTTTTGAAAAAAAGTTTAAGATATTAAATCCTAATAGAATTTATTAAAATGGTAAAAATAGCAATTAACAACAAAAATCTTCATAATATTCAAATGAGATTAAATACTGAAAAAGGAATTTCATTGTTATCTTATCCTGAAAATCGTATTATTTTTGAAGAAAATAATGAAAAATTTATATTGAAAATACCTGCATTTTTAGTAATCGAGTTATATCGATTAAAAATACTATCTCAAGAAAAAAGTCATTCTTTTTCAATAAGATTACAAAACAAAGAACTTGGAATATTTCAAATGACTAATTTGAAATATCCATCTAGTTGGAGTAGTGAATTGATTGAAATAGAATTAAAGAAAATAAATAGTAAGAAAAAGGTTTATAAATAAAATGAGACAACAAACACAAACTAATAAAATTGAAATGAGGGAATTAGAAGATGAGTGAAAGATGCAAAACCTGCCATAAAGAATTTGATTCTGGAATCTGGATATCCCCACAATTTGCAGACGAGAAAGTTTTATTATTTTGTTCAGATAAATGCAAGAAGGAATATATAGAAAAGAAACTCAATAGAATAAAATCAGGTTATCCTGGATATTACAAAAAACTGATTAAATCATTGAAAAATGGAAAGCCAATTAATCTATTTTTTTCCAAGGAGGAAAGGAAATGAATCTTAAAGGGATGGAACGCCTTATTTTTAGCAAGGCTTTTTATGATGTGAATGATTTTGAAAAAACAATAGAATTTTTTAAAAATCTTGAAAAAGATTCCAGATTCAGTAGCCATATTTTAGATAGAGAAAATAAAAAGTTTAGTGGTTCATTTATCCGAGCATATCCAAAAGATCATTGGAATCCATTATCACGAATATCTAGGGCAATGCAGGCTGTTGGAGAAGCATATATAGAAGAAGGAATCTTAAAAATTTCAACAATGACTAAAAGTGCCCTAATTGAAATAAGAAAAATACTAGAAGATTCTCTTAAAGATGATATTGTCTTCCAAAAAGAGGAATTTAAAGATCCTTTGAAATAAAATGAGACAACAAACACAAACTAATAAAACTGAATGGCAAGAAGTTGAACTCGGAGAGATTTGCGAAATTAAAAAAGGCAATTCTATAACTAAAAACACTATCACAAATGGAGATATTCCAGTAATAGCTGGAGGACAACAACCAGCTTATTATCATAATACTTCTAATAGAGTTGGTGAAACATTAACTGTAAGTGGCTCTGGTGCTTATGCTGGATTTGTAGCTTATTTTAATATTCCAATTTTTGCATCTGATTGTTCAACAATTCAATCAAAAGGAAAAGATATGTTTATGAAATACATTTATTATTTGTTAAAGAGTAATCAAAATAAGATTTATAAATTACAAAAAGGAATCGCTCAACCCCACGTTTATCCTAAAGATTTAGCTAAAATAAAAATCCCCCTCCCCTTCTCCAACAACAAACCCGACCTAAAAGAACAAGAAAGAATAGTAAAAATCTTAGAAAAAGCAGAAAAGCTAAAAGAAAGAGGCAAGAATGCTAATGATTTGCTTGATGAATATCTAAAGAGTGTTTTTAATGAGATGTTTTATAATAAGGGATTCGAAGAAGTTAAACTTGAGGTGGTTGGAACCTTAGAAAGAGGAAGATCAAAGCATCGTCCAAGAAATGACCCTATTCTTTTAGGCGGGAAATATCCATTAATACAAACAGGAGATATTGTAAATTCTGGAATTTATGTAACTCAATATAATCAAACTTATTCAGAAGAAGGATTAGCCCAGAGCAGATTATGGAAAAAAGGAACATTATGTATTACCATCGCAGCAAATATTGGTGAAACGGGTATATTAACTTTTGATGCCTGTTTCCCTGACAGTGTGGTAGGGGTTACACCAAATAACAAGTTAATAATTTCTGAGTATATGCATTTCCTATTTTTGACATATCAAAAGAAGTTAGAAGAATCTGCTCCTCAATCAGCCCAGAAGAATATTAACCTAAAGATTTTAAGAAATCTTAAAATCCCTCTCCCCCCTCTTCCTCTCCAGCAAAAATTCGCTGAAATTGTTGAACAAGTCGAAGAGATGAAAGAAAATGTTAAGAAAACTAAATCAAACTCAGAAGAGTTGTTTAGCTCTTTGATGAGCAAGGCGTTTAGAGGAGAGCTATAAAGGTGGAACCTAGAACAATTAACCTCAATCAAGAGCAAATAGAAGCAATTAATACTATTTCTGGAAATTTATTAATAATTGCAAGTGCAGGAACTGGTAAAACTACAACAATTGTTGAAAGATATGTAAATTTAGTTAAAAATCAGGGATATTCTCCGAGTGAAGTTATGATGACAACTTTTACAAATAAAGCTGCAAAAGACATGATAGATAAAATTTCAAAAAGAACAAATAAACTTCCTGTTTGGATAGGAACAATGCACTCCTTATTTTTAAGAATTCTAAGAAAAAATGCTGAATTGATATTAAAAAACTCTAATTTTACCTTGATAACTGATGATTCTGAAAAAAAGAAAATAATCAAAGAAATAGCAAAAAAAGAAAAAATCATGGCTAAAGCTGATGATATTAATTATATTATCAAAATGATATCTATTTTTAAGGGCCTCGGAATATTTTCTGAAAATCTTGCATATAATAGAGGGCTGGATTCAGTTGAAGAAATAAAAAAACATGAAGCATTGTTTGAAGATGAAGTTATTTATATTAGCTCTGAAATAGAAAATAAAAGAGTTCTTTTTTATAAAAAATATCAAGATTTTTTAAAGAATTCTAATTTATTAGATTTTGATGATATATTGCTTTATACCTTAGAGTTATTTGAAAAATATCCAGATATTAAAGAGAGATATTCAAAAATATTTAAGGCAATAATGGTTGATGAAGCACAAGATTTGAATGTTGTTCAAGTAAGAATTCTTAACAATCTTATTAATGATAATGTTTGTTTGATTGGTGACGATTGCCAGAATATATATGAATGGAGAGGAAGCTCCAACGAACTTGTTTTTCAATTTGAAAAAAAACATAAAAAGATTATTTTAGAAGATAACTATAGATCAACAGAGAATATTATTAATGCCGTAAATAAAACAATAAAAAGCATGAAATTTAAAATTTCAAAAAAGCTGAAATGTACTAAAGAGAAAGGAGAAAAGATAATTACTCAAGGTTTTGAAGATATAGAAGAAGAAATAGATTATATTATTGATAATGTTAAAAAAATAAGAAAAAAAGAACCTTTGCATGAGATTGCAATATTAGTAAGGACCAATTATATAGGAAAAGACATTGAAAGGGAATTTATAAGAAATAGAATACCCTGCCATCTTTCTAAATCAAAAGGATTTTTCGAAAGAGAAGAGACAAAGGATATTTTATCATATTTAAATTTATTAGTAAATCCAAATTCTTCTGTTGACTTTGAAAGATTAACAAAGATACTTCCTGGAGTGGGAAAGGTTTCAATAAACAAAATCCATGAATATGCAACTAGAAATAATCTGGATTATATAGAAATTTTAGAAAAAATTGATTTTATTAATATAAATGACCAAGTTAAATATTCATTAAGAATAATTTTAGATTCAATTAATGAATCTGGAAATCCAATTGAAATATTATTAAAAAATATAAATTATCTAAAAATATTAGAGAATAAGTATAGAAACGAAGAGCTAAAGCTTGAAGATAAGTTTGAAAATATCAGACTGGTATTAGACTTGTATAAAGGGCATTCTTATGATGTTAAAGGCATAAAAGATTTTCTTGATAGCCTGATTGAAATAGAAAAAAAGGAAAAAGATGATAATAAAGTTAAAATATCTACAATCCATTCAGCAAAAGGGCTTGAATGGAAATATGTATTTTTAGCATGCTGCAATGAAAAGATATTGCCTTATTATAAGGAAAAATTAACAAACATAAAGAGAGATTCTGAATTAAGACTGTTTTATGTTGCGATTTCAAGAGCAAAAGAACATCTTTATATAACTCATTCTTTCAGGCATAAATGGCAGAGTCTAGAGCCATCGCAATTTTTAGAGGTGATTGGATAAGATGGATGAAGTAAATATAAGGCTTGTAGACGAACTCGACAAGTTTGAAAAAATAAAAAAAGAAACAGAAGATAAAATAAATAAGATTAAAGCAGAACTCATTAACATTGCAAAGTTAGAAAATAAAGAACATATTTTTGGAACACATAAAATGTGTTCAGTAAAACCATTCAATAGAGTTGTTTATCCTGAGGATAAAACAATATTGGTAAATTTGATTAAATCACAAGGATTATATGAAACCCTTTCAATGCTAAATTATTCAAGAATAACTTCCAAGATTAATAAAAAAGAACTGTCGCAAGATATTATCAATCTTGTGAAGATTGAAAAAGATTTCAGGTTGACATTGATTGATAGGGGAATATAATATGAAACTAACAAAAACAATAAAATACAAATTAACCGAGGAAAATCTTGAAAAAGATATTGACAAATTTATTGAATTAGCAAAAAAAGGGAATTATCATATGGATAAGATGTATGGAAATGAAGGATTAAAAATCATTAAGCAATATTTTAGAATATTGCAGAATAAATTTAAGAACAATGAGTTTGAGGAATGCAAAGGATGCTACCATAAGCTTATACCTTTTTTATTAACTGCATCAACTGGCGATACAGATCTTTTTGATTACAATGATTTATTAGCAAAAATTAAAGAGGACTTTGACCAATATGTTAAAGATTATTTTATCTGCCTTGTGAAGACCTGCAGCTTAGATGAACTTGCAGACAAGATTTCAGAATATGCTAAAACTTTAGATATTTACGGATTTGATTCAGATAAAGAAGTTTTGTTAAATAATTTAAATGAAGAGCAATTGAATCAGTTAGAAGAAAAAATGCTTGTAAAAACTATCGGGATGACAGATAAAGATAAAAAGAAACATGAAATCATCTATTTTCTAATGAGCCTCGCAGAAGTGCAAGAAGATAAAGAAAAATATCTAAAATTATGTGAAAGATTTAGGGGAGTTTTAACTGATAAAGAATTTGAATATTTGAAAGAAGAATATGAAGAAAATCAGATTCTAGCTGAAAAGATAGAAAAAAAGATTGATGAACTTAAAGCTAAGATGGTGGAAAGATGAATAAAAAAGCAATAAATAAAGCTCCAGAAGCAAGAATGATTGGCAAAGTCAGGAGCATGATTGAACATCTTTATCCGGGAATTGAAGAAGAAGCAAGAGAAATATTTGTTCATGAAAATGAAGAAGCTATGGAGGTAATAAAAAGAAAAGTTGACTTTCGTTTAGGTTTTCACGCATGGTTTTTATTAAAGTTTGAATTTCCAAGCGAAGCAACTGCGATGGAAATGGCAGATTCTTTTCCGATGGATTACTTTAATGGAAAAGAGAAAAAAATGATAAAAAATTTCTTAAATTATAAAGAATCATTATTTGAGATATTAGAAATTTCAAAAGATATGAGAGACTATAAAATTAAAGATTTGCTAGATAAACGCGCCTATTTAATAAAAACTTTGGACTTACCCGCAAAATTTTCAAAAGGACAATTAATAAAAACAATGATTATAAAAAATATAGAAAGAGATTATTTCTTTTATGGTGCTGTTCAGTCATATGATATCCAAAATAAAAATAAGTTCATTAAAGAACTGTTGAGAGAGATTAAGCTTGAAAATGCTATAAGAAAAGAGAGAAAAGGAGGAGTTGTTGAGTGGGAAATTGGTAAAGAACAAACCTCTAAAAAGGAGGTTTCCTGAATATAAACATGTTACACGCAGAATTAAAATCAAAAATTAGAAAGTTATGGGATAAGTTTTGGAGTGGAGGAATCTCCAATCCACTTCAGGCAATTGAACAAATATCCTACTTAATTTTTATGAAAAAAATGCAAGATAAAGATGTTTTGCAACAGCAAAACGCTACATTAAAAGGAATTAAGTTTAAATCTATATTTACTGGGCATGAAAACTGTAGATGGTCTGTTTGGAGTGAATATTCTTCAGATAAAATCTTAGCACATGTAAGAGATGTTGTATTTCCATTTATGAGAGAATTGGGAGAAGAAGACTCTCTTTATTTTAAATATATGAAAGATGCAAGTTTTTCCTTGCCAACAGCTTCGCTTTTAATTGAAGCAGTAAACATAATTAATGATTTGCATATCAAAGAACAAAATCAAGATACTCAGGGAGATATTTATGAATATCTTTTATCTGAATTAACAACTGCGGGAAAAAATGGACAGTTTAGAACTCCAAGACACATAATTAAAATGATGGTTGAATTAGCAAAACCTGAATTAGGCGATAGAATTTTAGACCCTGCTTGCGGAACTGCTGGATTTTTAGTAAATGCTTATGAATATGTATTAAATACGAACAAAAAAGAAGGAGTTAGCACTTTAACTCCTCAGCAAAAGAAAATATTGGATGAAGAATCCTTATATGGATATGACATTGACCGAACAATGGTTAGGATTGCAGTTATGAATTTAATGATGCATGGAATAACTGACCCTCAAATTAAGGGAGAAGATACTTTATCTAAAAGATATAATGAAAATGGAACTTATGATTTAATCTTAGCTAATCCACCATTTAAAGGATCTATAAATGAAAGCGAGAAGTCTGATGAATTTACAATAAGCACAAGCAAGACAGAATTATTATTCTTAGAATTAATGTATAATTCTTTATCTGTTGGGGGAAGATGTGCAGTAATAGTCCCGGATGGAGTTCTTTTTGGTAATTCAAATGCTCATAAATCAATAAGAAAGTTATTATTAGAGAAATGCAGGCTCGATGCAATTATTTCTATGCCTTCAGGAATATTCAAGCCCTATGCAGGAGTTTCAACAGCGATCTTATTTTTCACAAAAGGAGAACCAACAGAAAAAGTCTGGTTTTATGATATGGGGGCAGATGGTTATAGTTTAGATGATAAAAGAACACCACAACCAGATAAAAATGATATTCCAGATATTTTAGAAAGGTTTGAGAAACGAGTTAAAGAAAATAATAAAGATCTGTCTAAAAAAGATTTCTTTGTTTCAATTGACGAAATAAAGGCTAATGATTGGGATTTGTCAATCAATAAATATAGAAAAGAAGCCCATGAAGAAATTATTTACAGAGATAGTAAAGTTATAATCAAGGAAGCTAAGAAAGAGGTAAAAGAATTATTAGATGGCTTTGAAGAACTTGAAAAGATAGTTTAATGTTCTTTCCAACTCCAATATTTATCTTTTCCAATAATAACACTATCTAAAACATTAATCCCAATTTCATCTCCTGCTTTAATCAATTTTTCAGTTATCTCTGAATCCTCCCCACTGGGGGTAGGATCTCCACTTGGATGATTATGAACTAGAATAATCTTACTTGCTGAATTTTTTATTGCAGGCTTAAAAACTTCTCTAGGATGGATTATTGAAGCATCAAGTATACCTTTCGATATTAAAACAGGTTCTGTAATTAAGTTATTTTTTGTATCAAGTAGTAATACATAAAAATTTTCCTGCTTTTCATCTTTTAATCTTTCATGAAACAAATCAAAAACATCCTTTGCGCAGGTTATTTTTTTAATTGGATGTTTTGCTTGCTTGATTCTTTTTTGAATCTCTGCAATTGTTAAAAGTTCAATTGCTTTAGTTTGGCCAATACCCTTAATCTTTCTTAATTCTTTTATTGAGCACTCAAAAAGCTTGTCTAAACCATATTCAGCTATGAGCCTATTTGCAACTTCTAAAACATTTTCACTTTTATGCCCTGTTCTAAGGATTATTGCAAAGAGTTCAGCGTCACTTAAAGCTTCTGGGCCATATTTAAGAAATCTTTCTCTTGGCTTGCTGTCATTTGGCAGATCTTTTATTTTCATAAGGATTATAAAGTAGAGTATGTTATAAAGTTTATTAAACAAGAAGAACAAAAAATAATTGAGGAGAGCTTGGGAGAATGAAGTTTGGAAATAGAAAAAGGAGATTAGAGATATTTAATTTCTGGTAAATCAGGATATTCTTTTCTAAGAGGAGAATGTTCTGGCAAGGCCCATTCTAAATTTTCTTTAGTCCAGTCTTTCTTATCCGCAGTTAAGAGAATTATTTTTTCTTCCTGATTATATTGTATCCCCGAAGCAAGAGTCATTGCATCTGAATTATTCTTTATTATACTAAATATAGCACTTTTTAATTCAAATTTTATAGAATTTATAGGAACTACTTTCTTATCCACTATTTTTCTTAAAAAGAAGTTTATTCTTTGAAACATATCAATTTGATTTTTAACAAGGAGTTTACAAAATTCCTCTTTTTTATTTGAAAGTGAGTAAGCCGCAAGTAATTTTTTAACTCGGGTTATATCGTTCGGAAATAATATTTTCCCAGATATCTCTGAACTTTCTAGCTCATAAACCGGATCTTTTATTTTTTTAACAACTTCTTCAAGGATTACTTTTTGCCTCTGAATCCATTTCGGAAGATTCTCCTCTAAAATGTAATGGCAGATGATAATCTTTTCTTCCTGTTTTTTATTCATTACTTGCATAATCCTATCATGTTCTTTACTAGTTTTATCTGAGCAAAATACTACAATGCACATGTCAACAAAAAAGTTCATTATTCCTCCTCTGCGCGTTCTGCAAATATTCTTCTAATCTCAATTGATTCTTCATCCATTGGCGTTTCTATTGCATCGGGATTAATCGAATTTACTTCAGACTCTAAATCTTCAATGATTGATAGAATATTAGATAATTTGCTGTTCAACACCAATGATCTGATCTGATTAAACAATTCTTTTTTTTCTGGAAGAATATATCTTTCTGCATCATAAAAGAAATACTCTGTTGTTATTGCATCCCATAGCAAATAAAAGTTTTCTTTGATCTTATTAAAATACTCTTTTTTAGACTCTGTTTCTTTAAGATTTAATAAGGAGATTGCACAATAAACAAATTTATCAAAAATTGGAAAAGTGTTTTTTAACTCTATTGGATAAAGGACTGATAATTTTAATAAACTGCCCTCAATTTTTTTATAATCTGGCTCAGAAAAACCGCTTAGAAGATTCTCTTCTTTTTCTTTATAAAACTCCATTCCTTTCTTTTGGTATTGTTTAGATTTTGCATGTTTGGATGATTTTCCATGATATTCATTAATCAATCTATATAAATTTTCTATTTGATTCTGAGTTAAAGGAAAGATTTGGTATTCAGGTATTTGAGAATCCTCATATCTAACCGCTAAAGTTTGCCCGTAATGAAATCTTAATATGGGAATATCAGACAATTTACCCTCAGAACTTTCAATTAATTCTACAGCAACTTTTTGTAAAGTTGTTCTTGCAGGAACAATTCCTTTTTCTTTTTTCCATTTATCTGCGATAGTAAATAATAAAGAAGCAGACTTATTTCTTATTTCTTCTGAAAATGGAAGTCCATAGAAAGCTAAGTCATCGGTTCTTCTATAAACTTTCATCTTAGGGGATGAAACTAGCTCTATAACAAGCCCTTGATCTTTTAATTCCTTTAAAAATTTTTCAATTGTTAGCCAATTTGAATTTATCTCTGTCCCAATTTCTGCAATAGTTTTTGGGCCATTTCTAAGCTGATCAAGAATCTTGACCTTTATATCTTCGGGTGTTTTTTTTATTTTACCTACCATAGAAATATCACCTCCTCTTTTTTCATATTAAACAAAGTAAAACGGGGTTTATAAATGTTTGTAGTAGTTACTTAGAGTAATGTCCGATTTCTTTAGATGTAACTACATCACAATAATATTTAAAAACTATGAAATTATGCCATTTTATGACAATTCACAGAGGAAGAAAAGAAGATAATTGAAAAATCTTAAGAGAATTATTAATTCTTTTTCCCTTTTTTTAAATCTTCGCCCTGACGCTATGCTTCGCGCCGCAAGCAAGACACTGGACAAACATAAATTTATCCTGCTTTATCAGCTGGGTGTCTGGCTTTCCGCACTCTCTGCATATAACAAACTCTTCTACATACTGCTTGATTTTATCATTAATTTTCATTGAAGGGATTTTTGTCTGCAAAATTACCCTGTTGCCTTCAATTTTTCCTGAGGTTGCAAGCTCTCTTAATAAATATTTTAGAAAATGGTTTATATCTCTTCTTACATAATCTGCAATTTGCTGGACATTTGTGAGAATTGTTTTAGTTCCTTCTATGTGCCCTTCTATTTTGGGAATTTCAAATCTTTCTATTTTAGTTTCAACTGGCTTGATTTTCTTGTAAGCTTCATCAAGCATTTGTTCGTAAGTTTCCATTTTGTTGTTTTTTATATTTAATTGGTAATATTACAACCTATTTAAGCTTTGCAGGGAGTTGATTAAGCTCGCTCTTCTTATGCATAACTTAATTTTGTGCTGTTAATTACTGATAAAGTATATGAAAATCTTATGAAAAAGGCATTTTTAAATCTATTTTTTAGAACACTTACCTTTTTAAACGCCCATTTTATAGAAATTAGATGGAATTAGAAAGTATAGTTAAGCAGGAAGCTGAAAGCGGAGAAGTTCAAATTAGCGAGCAGCATACAAATAGATTAACAAGAGTAATGGAACACTTTAAAAGAGAAATCCATCAAAGAGAGGGAATAGAAGGAGTTTATTATTCTTTATCCTCTCTTCGTACAGCAATAACCCTTGGTGCAGTAACTTGTGATAATCTTGAAGATTATCAAGAGGTTTTAGATGGAAAAGTTCCTTTCCATGTGCAAGAAGGGAGCGTGTTCTGCACAGAATACTATTTTTGTGATGGAAAAAGAGGGTATAGAACAAAAACAAGAGTTTTTTCTAGAGGAGCTTTTAGTCCTTTGCTTGTTGGCGGTGTAAGGGATTAACCCAAATACCTAACTCTGCCAGGTCTCGGCTCGTAGATTATGCCTTCTTCTAATAATCTGCGTACTTCTTGATTAATCATCTCTGGATTTGCATTTATATCCATGATTAATTTTTCTGTGTCGATGCCTTCGTTTTTTTCCTCTTCTTTTATTTTTGCTATTATCTGGTCTTTAACCACAAGTATTTCCTCTTTTTTTACTTCTTTTGGCATTACTTTTTCTATCTCCAGCTTTCTTACAAGAAGATAGCGGGGATCAATTGTTTTTAGGATTTCTGGAAGAAGATAAAGTTCATTATTGAAAATTCTTAGCACGCCAATCAGCATTATAGTATTGCCTTGCGCAATCTCTTTAAACATTTCAACATCCTGGCCAAAAATTCTTGTAGTTATCTGGCCAGAAGCATCATCTAAAGTTAAAGTTGCAAATCTCTTTTCTCCTTCGCTCATAAATTTGTCTATAACATTTGCCACGACATTCACTCTAACAATTTTCCTGTTGCCAAGCTCAAGAAAATTAAATCTTTCTCTTCCTTCGTCTATTGTAACCTGGGGCTTCCCTCTAAGAATTTCTCCTATTCTCAGCTTATATGCAATTTCGCGTTTTTTAAATTCTGCCATCTTATTGTTTTATATTATTCACAATTTCAATTGCTTTTAATGCTTCTTCTTTTATATTCTCTAAGGTTTCTTCACAGGTGCTTAACTCTTCTGGTGAAAACCATTTTAATTCAGTGCCTTCATCAGATTCTTTTAGTTGTTCTCCTCTTATTATCTTTCCTATATATACTATATTAATGTGGTGGTGGTTTGGTTTTATCCTATCTAAGCCTATATCCGAAGGCTGTACTAAATCCCTGTTTTTTATCTCTCTAGCATTTATTAGCTCTATATCAAATCCAGATTCTTCTTTAGCCTCTCTTATAACTGAAATGCAAGGAAGCTCGTCTTTTTCTATATGTCCGCCTAATGGGATAAATTTTTTTATATTCTTGTTAAAAGTTAATAAGACTTTTCCGTCTTTGACTATATAAACTGTTGATATAAATTCTCTTGTAGGTTTTTCTTGTTCCATTTTTATTCATACTCTCTGGACATAGCCTTTTCTGGGCTCGAAGATGTCGCCTGTTTGTTTTAATTTTTGAATGCCTTCTTCTATTTCTTCTTTAGACATTTTTTCTCCTAATTCTTTGTGCACTTCTTCTAATGGGATAAGCTTACCCATTCTATTTTCTAATCTTGACAGAGCTTCTCTTACTAAAATTATTCTTCCTCTCTGGCTTGTTGAGACTCCTGTTGCAATTCTGTCTATATCAAATGTTTTTGTTTCTTGGTCAAAACCAACCTGCATTAAATAATATTTCATTATTTCTATAGCAATCTTAGCATCTTCTTTTGTTACTTTTTTGCTTAGTCTTGCTTTTGCAGATGCTTCGCTTAATCTTATCATTGCGTCTAACTGCCTTGCTGAAATTGGAATCGGCTTAATAACTCCTTCTGCAGAAACCGGGGCGTTTCTTAAATCAACATAAAACCTTTTTATTTCTTCTACTGCGCCATCTGTTAGCATAGGAGAAATTTTTTGTTTTGCATATGCTACATATTTTCTAAACAAATCTTTTTCTATAGCTTGTTTTTTCCCTTCTCTTTTATGCTCAAGCAATACATGGGTTGCTATTGCTTCGTCTTTTCCTCTTTCTGGCAAGTCTCTCATAATAAAAATAACATCAAATCTGTTTAGCAAAGTTGGAGGCATGTCTATTTGTTGTGCTATAACTTGAAATGGTTCAAATCTTCCTAGCTTCGGGTTGGCAGCTGCAAGTACAGTGGTTTCAGCTCTAAGAGAAGCCTGGACATTTGCTTTGCTTATTGTGACTGATTGCTGTTCCAATGCTTCGTGCATTGCAGACCTATCTTCTGGGGCCATTTTATCAATTTCGTCAATACAAATCATGCCTTTATTTGAGAGAACCATTGCTCCTGCTTCTAGCGCCCAACCCCTTAAAAATTCATCTTTTACAACTGTTGCAGTTATGCCTGCGCCTGTTGTAGCCCCTCCTACTACATATCTTCCTTTAGGAGCAATAGAAGACATGAACTTTAAAATTATGCTTTTTGCAACTCCGGGATCTCCAACAAGCAGTACATGGATATCGCCTCTTGAGTCTGAACCATCTGCTCTTTTTTTCTTTACTCCACCAAATAACTGCAGTACAAGGGATTGTTTTATTTCATCATAACCATAAATACTTGGAGCAATAGAGTCTACCATTTTTTGCATTACTTGCTTGTCTGCAGCAAGCTCTTGTATCTGCCTTTCGTCTTCTTCAGTTATGTCAAATTTTTCAAATGTTTCTTCTAAGGGAATAACATTATTTGCTTCTATTGATAAATCAAAGCGTGTTGAAATTGCGCCTGTTTGCAAAGGAACAGGAACTTCTTTTAAAACTCCAATAACCCTGACTCTTGCTCCGGGAGTTGTCCTGTCTTCCATTTTGGGGTCAACTAAATCTTCTTTCAGGAAAACAGAAATTCTGTGCGGTTGCTCGCCCCCGCTTAGGTTTTCAGGGCTTTCTTCTATGACTATTCTCTGCGCATCTACCATATCCTTGCTTACCAACCTAAACTGCCCTTTTCTTCCGCACGAGCAGCGAGTGGGCTCTCTAAACCTTTTTTCTATCTGCAAAACCGAGATTAAAGTGCCACATGCAGGACACTCAAACTTAGCATTAACTACCTGAGGCCGAACATCACTTGCCTGCCTGATTATGCCCTCAATAGAAATCAGATGATTCAGATGTTTTGCTCTTATATTTCGTATTTTTTCAAAATGCGTTTCCAGCAAGTCAGAAAGCCTTACTCTTGGGTTAGAAACTAAGCCAGATTCTTCTAAAGCAACTTCTAAAACCTGCAAAATTTCTTCTGGTGAAGAAATTAAAAATTCAGCTAAGTTATGCGAAAAAGAAGCCAGATCTTCAAAGTTTACATAAATAACATTTGCTCCTGCTCTTACTGCTTTTCCAACTTCTTTTTTATAAGAATTAAAGAAACTTTTTGCTTCTATTATCAAATCTTCGCTCTTTTTTTCAACCATGTTTATTGAAAAGTTTACTAGTTTAAATGTATTTCTATATGTGAAAATATATAATATTCCCTTAATACACCTTTTCCCTTATCCCGCAGTAGCTAACTTCTCTCACCCAACAATGTACTCTGCGTACTAATAATATCAAGTTATTTTTATTAATAAACTTAGTTGTATCTTGCTCTGACAAAGCCATTCTTCCAGCAAGCGAGTTTTAAGTTAAATGCTTTGTTTCCCTTTAGCAGAGTTTTTAGAAAAGAGGCGCTTATTAAGTTATCTTACTACCGCAAAATTATACTTAAAGTTAATTTTGGGGTGATCAAGAATGTAAATTTTATAGACATTCTTGACATGAGAAAGTGGAGAAAGGAGAAAAAGAGGAGAGATGCGGAGAAAAAGCTTATAAAGTATAAATTATCTTTTAGAAATAAGAGGTGATAAAACCTCAGAAATTTATTCTGAGTGTAAATTTTATAAAATGGCAAACTTACGAATAATATATGCTCCAGAAACAGATAACTTTAGACTTGGAGATGTAGATATGTATGGAGATAGATACGTAGGAGATTCTTTGTTGGGTAAATTAAGAAAAAATTATGGAGCATTAAAAGAAGCATTTAAAGAACTTCCTTCAAAAGTTGGTGTTGTTACCTATCCTTTTTTATTAAAAAACGAATCCCACAAAATGTTTGGGAAAATAGAAAATCCATCAACTCACTATATGCCTTTAGCTATTCTAAAAAAAATTTTAGATTTTGAGGAGAGTTTAGATTTAGATAACCCTTTAGCAGTGGAACATTTTTACAGAGCAACAAATTTATTAATCTCAAATCCTGCCTGTCTTGATTTAAGAGCAAGAAAAGAGGTGTGTGGGTCTATGACTATTCCTGCAGCAGAAAAGGCTAAAGCTAAACTTAGAGACGCTTCAAAAAGATATCTTGATGCTGGAAATCAAGAGATTTCTAAAGGATTAAATGAAGTTCTGAAAATTTTTAATGAAATTTATCCAACTTTTGAAGATTTAGAAAGAGTATATAAAGAAGTGCAGAAGAATTTTGATAGAAATAAGGTATCAGCAAATTTTCCTCTTTATTTTTTACCTACAGATTTTTTTCTTCCCTCTTTGTTTTCTGTTAGTTTAGAAGAAAAAATTGAAAGAGGTCATATCATAGATACAATTTTAGAGTGTCTAAAGGCAGGATGTGAAGCGACAGACCAAAGAGAAATTCCAGAGGATGTTAGAAAAAGTTTAGAAGTATTACAAAAAGATAGATTTGGCCAGACGAAAAGTTTTGAAAATTTAGACGATTTGTTGAACTCGTTGCCTCTGCCCAAAACAATTATAACAGATACTTATATTGTTGATAATTTTCCTAAATTGGTAGAGATTGGGTTTGAAGCCTATGAGTTTAGTTTTGCCGCTTAATTAATTTTAAAAATCAAAGAAGAACCCCTACTTTATTCTTTTCATTGCTTGTTTTACGTTTTTTATTAGCTGTTTCATGCTGTCTTCTAATTGCGCCCTATTTTTGGTTCCTGTGCAAACAAGCTTGCCATTTGAGAATAACAAGAAAGTTGCTGTTGGTTCTGCGAGTTTATAGACAAGCCCTGGAAACTGCTCTGGCTCATATTCTGTGTTTTCTAGTTCTAAAGCAAGAAGATTCAGATTTAAAGCCAAATTTATGCTTCCTGAAGCAACTATATTTTGAACATTAACTTTTGGTTTATCTGTAACTCTAACATTTATTTTTCTTAGCTGTTTTATAACCTGGGCGATAACTTGCTTCACTTGTCCAATTGATTTTGTTCCGGTGCAGACTAAATTCCCTGATGAAAAAACTAGAACAGCTGATTTTGGCTTCTTGACTCTTAAAACCAAGCCAGGAAATTGTTCGGGATTGTATTCTGTGTTGCTCTGGGTTCTTGCCAGCTTTGTTAAAGATACTGGCTTTCCTAAAGAGGTAGTGGCAACAATATTTTGGACTTTTAAAGAAGTTTTTTTCGTCATAGGCTTTATAAAGAGAGATGGTTTATAAAGCTTTTGGTTTGTCTCGACGAGAGGAAAAGGGGTTTATAAAGGGGGAAAGCGAAGAAGAACAAAAAGGTATGATTCGAAAGATTTATAAACTATAGCATCTATAGTTGCTATAGATTAAACATGGAAATAACAACAATTCAATTAAGCAAAGAAACAAAAGATAAAATATCTTCTTTTGGGGCAAAGGGAGAAAGTTATGATGAAATTCTCAAAAGGATTTATTCTTTCGCAGTTAAAGAGCAATTAAGGAATTTTTTAATGTCTGATGGGGGATTTGTTCCAATTGAAGATGCCATAAAAGAGGCAGATAAAAAATGGCCAAAGTAACCATCGCAGAAACCTTAAAAGATGAAATTCTAAAAAAATTTAAAGAAGAATCAAAGATAATTTTCAGGCAGATGCATTCTTTAGGCGATAATCCTCATAAAGGCAAACCTTTAGGCAAGGTTGGAGGAATTGTTATTAAAGAATTGAGATATAAAAATTTCAGATTTTATTTTATTACAGAGGGCTATAAATTAAAAATAATGAATCAGGAAAAATTAGTAGATTTATTAATAAGATTTGTAAGAATGTCTGATAAAAAATCCCAGCAAAAAACAATTGAAGAAATTAGAAGAATACTTGTTAATGTCAGAAATGCTCATTGATATTCACATTTCTGAGCATCCTAAAAATCTAACAAACCATCATCTTTAGGTGATGGTAATCTAAAAGATTTTTTTGATTTTGGCTCTAAGGGGTTTGAGGAATAATGCGATACCTGAATCAAACTTGTGAAAAAAACAGCAAATTATTTAAGGCTATTTTTCCTGCTTTTTTCATGAGGCACTCATTAGAAGTTGGCATGAGTTTTGGCATTACATCTGGAATAATTACTACGCTTGGCTTGATGGTGGGCTTAAATTCTGGAACTCACTCTAAACTCGCAGTTCTTGGAGGCATAATAACAATTGCAATAGCAGATGCGTTTTCAGACTCTCTTGGCATACATGTTTCAGAAGAATCTGAAAACAAACACTCCAGAAAGCAGATATGGGAGTCCACATTTTTCACATTTTTATCTAAATTTATTTTTGCCATAATTTTCATTATTCCGATTTTAGCTTTCGAGCTTACAACAGCGATTATTGTAAGTGTGGTTATTGGAATGTGTTTATTGGGAATTTTCAGTTTTTCAATTGCAAAAAGAGAAAAAGCCAAGCCATGGAAAGTTGTTTTTGAACATTTGATTATTGCGGTGCTTGTCGTGATAGTAACGCACTATTTAGGGGTGTTTATTGGAAAAGTGTTTGTTTGAAGAGCTTTAATAGCATACAGAAAAATCATTAATCTATAAAAAGTCTTGATAAGCTTAAAAATGTCTGTTGTGTAGCTACTGATTAAAACAAATTTTTATAATGGTTTCACCAGAGCGTTCATAGGCAAATTTTATAAACTCTCTTTTTCTTCAGAATCATTAAAAAAATAAAAGATGGGTGAAAGAATAGTCTGGTTGAAAGAAGGATTCCCGCATTTTTTAGACGAAGTGGAAAACGGCAAGTTCAAAAAAGTTAAGGCGTTTAGATACTGGACTAATCCCGGAGATTCTGAATATGAGTATGATTGGAATGAAAGTTTAATTGTAGGGCATGATATTGTTGAAACCCCTAACAGGAATATTTCTGTCTTAGTTAAATGCAATAAAGATTGGGATGCTGGGAAAGTGCTTTTTTCTATTTTAAATGAGTGCCAGAAACTAGCAGAAGTTTCAAAGCATGATTTTGTTTCTATTGAGCCATTTGGCGACAAGCTCGGAAAATTAATCTCAACAGACGGCAATTCAAAACTTATAGAAATAAAGCCGAGATTGTTTAAGATAGTGGAGAAAGAAGGGGATTCTTAATCAAGGATTAATTCTATAAGCATTGAGCTCCCCTGCAATAATCTCTGTCAATGGAATAGAGTTTGTAAACCTGTTTTCCTTCCATCTACAAAACCCCCTGATAAAGGTTTTAACAACTGGCTTTTCCCAGCCTTCTTCATCTTGGACCCTAACCCTATACTTTCCCGGTTCTAAAGAATAAGCATTTCTAAAATGTCTGGGTTTTTTAACTGATAATCTAAACTCTTCCCACACCCCCATTACACCATTTCTCCTATTTTTATATCTCCCAGAGGTAAATGAGACATTTCCTAATAAGTCTATTTCTGACAATTGGAAAGAGCTATCTTGAGGCTCACTTACTGTTAATTGTTCTTCAGAGCCTCTTTCATGAATAGATAAAGAAACTCCGTGTAAATTAGCACTTAAATAATTTTCAAGCTTTTCGAAATCAAAATACTTAGATGCAACATCCATTTTTGGTTAGAAAAACTGAATTAAAAAGCTTTTCTATATTCCAGTATCTCCGAAACTATGAACCAAATAAGATAGGTCACCCTATCTTATCTTTTAAGAAAAGAACAATGCATGCTCCACCCATAGACCCAAAAATTTCTATAAATAGATTATTCTTTATCTTGCTTAGTCCATTTTTTTGAAGTATCTGCTAACTGAATTAAAAATTCCTTGAAGCTTCCTTCTTCTTTAAAGAAACAAATCCAGATTGTTTGAAGCATTTGTTCAAACAAAAAAAAGAAATATCTAACTTTCATTTCTTTTGATTTGCATTTTATTCTTGCTTCATCCTGGACCCTAAATTGTGTTTCAATTCTCCATCTTTTTTTGTAAGTTAGTAATAAATTTGATAATACAATTTCCTCGACGTTAGTTGAGAAAATCCAGTCATAATTCTTTTCTGACTTTGAGTCATAAATTTGTTTAAGAAAAGTAAGATAAGTATTTCCTTCATAATTTGATTGATTTTTATTCACAGTAAAATCATGAACAAAAATTGTTTTTTCTTCTTCTAATTCTTCAAATAGTTGTTTATATTCTTTTCTTTTTGGAACAAAAATCAAGTAAGGATATTTTAATTTTGTTAATTCAAACATTAAATCATTATTATAAAACCCTCTATCAAATAAAATTAATTTTATTTCTCCAATATAATCTTTAATTAAAGAAATGCAATAAAGGATGGTTTGACTTTTATAATTTCCTATCTTAATTGGGACAGAAATTAATGGTATTTTTTCGGGAATGTCGTCGGAAATTATACTACAAGTTAAGAATTTGAAATGTCCCGTAATTGCATCTTTTCCTGTCCATCCATGAATATCAAAACCTTGAACATCTCCATAAAAATCTTCATCAGTATAATCAAAAGCAAGAATGACTTCTTTTTCATTTAATTTAAATTTGTTTGAAACGCCCTTAATATAGTTCAAATAAGAATAAAGCATCATGCTCGTCAAAGATTCTTTACATCTCAAATAAAGTGTGTCTGCTTTATTTCCAATTGTTTCAACATAAGTGTTATATGCAACAGCATTTAACAATGGAGCGAGTAATTCATAACCTGTAATTTTAAATTTATCGTCAGATAAATCTAAAGAATTATTAATAAATTTCTTTATCATCTTCAAATTAAAACAAAGTTTATCTTCATTCATTTGTGATTACTAAATAAACATTCTTCCCAAGATATTCTTTTGGACAATCTACTTTTGCACTTGTTCCAAATTTAGTTACCTTTCTTTTAAGAAATCCAACAATATTTTTGAGAGTAAGTGTTGTTTTAGTGTTTAATTTAATAATTTTCATATATCTAATAGATATCTCATACTTATAAACTTTTTGGAGTAATTTAAGAATGATTAATTACGTTCGGAGATACTG
>Ga0315286_10001227_pt1 | contig 23097 bp, 25 predicted proteins | sample YL17G10_0_MG_FD_205038 | JGI IMG/M metagenome (GOLD analysis project Ga0315286, IMG submission 205038) | Sediment microbial communities from Yellowstone Lake, YNP, Wyoming, USA - YL17G10_0 | ecosystem: Environmental > Aquatic > Freshwater > Lake > Sediment | place: USA: Wyoming | collected...
CGACACCCCGACCAACACACCAACACCGACGCCCACGAATACACCGACGCACACGCCCAGCAACACTCCGACCGACACCCCGACCGAGACCCCAACGAACACGAACACGCCAACTGACACACCGACGCACACGCCAACCGAGACCCCAACCGATACGCCGACAGCAACGCCGACGGACACCCCGACGCCGACAGATACGCCAACGGACACGCCCACCGAGACGCCAACGGACACGCCGACGGCGACGCCGACGAACACCGAGACCCCGACGCTCACGCCAACTCACGCGCCGACCGCGACTGCGACGGCGACGCCGACCGCGACACCGACAGAGACCCCGACGCCCACGCCGACGGACACCGCGACCCCGACGGAAACGGCAACTCTGACGGAGACGCCAACGCCTACCGCAACCCCGACGAATTCTCCAACGAGCACTCCCACTCAGACACCAACGTCTACCCCGACCGACACCCCGACAGCTACCCCGACCGACACCCCGACGAATACCCCGACGGACACCCCGACGCCGACGAATACGCCGACCGAGACGCCGACCGGCACCGCGACCAGTACGCCGACGCAAACCCCGACGGATACGTCAACGCCGACCGTGACGCCGACAGACACTCCCACGGATACGCCGACTCAGACGCCGACGGACACGCCGACGGCAACGCCAACAAACTCACCGACGGTGACACCGACGCAGACGATCACCAACACCCCGGGAGCGGCGACCTCGACACCAACGCGCACGCCGACGCGCACGCCGACGAACACGCAGACGCCGACGAACACGCCGACGCAGACCCCGACAGCGGTCAACACGAGCACCGCCAGACCAACGCCGACGGGGCCCGCACCGACACCGGAAGAGCACGCGGTGTTGTACTGGAAGTCGCTGACGACACTGTCGTCGACCACGGCGATTTATCACCACAGCGGGGACTTCACGACCGTGGCCAAGACCGATTTAGTGCTGCCGTTTGGCGGACAGATCAGCCTGCTCTCAGTGCACTGCGATCCCGCGGTAACCCAGAACAGTCAGGTATTTACCCTCATGATCAACGATGCCGCGACCGCGCTGAGATGCGCAGTATCGGGACCGAATGGGTCAGATTGTAGCGATACGACGAACGCCGTAACGTTCTCTGCGGGCGACGACATCAATCTGCGTTCACAAGGGAGCGCAGCAAACACGACGGTCACCGATTGCATGGCGGTGGCCAAGCTGGCCGATAGCGCCGGCAATCCGTACGACTCGGCGATCACGTGGGGCGGCGGCGGCGCAGCATTCAATGGTGTCGGCGGGCGGCCGGTGGACGGGAATTTCTGCGGTCCCGGGAACGACCTGGATAATATCACTGAGTGCCTCGGCGCCAACGCCAACGCTCCCGTGAACGCGCAGTCAGCAGCGTTCATCGTGCCGGTGGGTGGGACACTGTCCGGACTCGGGGTGCGGCAGAGCGTCGCCGTCGCTACCGGCGATACCGCGACCTACACGGTCTACAACGTTACGGCCAATCGGGACACGGGCTTGGTCGTAACCCTGAACGCCGGTGACGTGAAGCAGACCACGACTACGTGCAACAACGACTGTTACGTGTATCCCGGCGACTTGCTGACGGTGCGGTTTAACCGCACCGGTACCGGTGATACGTTTGCGAACCGCAACATCGCCATCACGATCGATGGCATCGGACAGGTCAACACGAGTCGACGAGACAGTAAGATCGGGACGGCGGCGACGGTATTCGGCAACTTTCACTCGCCCTGGGTGGATACGGTCAACACCGTGAGGAACGAGCGTGACGGCCTCGCCAAACACTTGGCGGTGCAAGTGCCGGCACCTGCGGCGGCAGATTTTACGGTGGCGCTGTGCTACGCGAGCGGGTCTTTACCGCGTTCGTGCACCGGGTTTGCCTCGCCCGGTTATCCGGGGTTGACCTGCACGGTCCCTGCCGGCCAGCAAATGTGCAGCGACGACGCCGGTAGCTTTTTGCTGAACGCGGGTGACCTCTACACGGTGAGGATCGTCACCGAAGGGAGTACGGGCGGGCCGCCGGCATACGCCTTCGCGCTAAATGACATCCCGCCGCCGACGCCAACGCCGACCGAGACGCCAACAAGTACGCCGACGGATACCCCAACCAACACACCGACGGATACGCCGACACACACCCCAACGAGTACCCCGACCAACACCCCGACGCCGACGGATACGCCAACAAATACCCCGACTCAGACGCCGACGAACACCCCGACGAATACGCCAACGGACACGCCCACACCGACGAATACCCCGACCGCGACCCCGACCAGCACGCCGACCGATACACCGACGAACACGGCCACGAGCACGTCAACACCGACCAATACGCCCACGGCCACGCCGACGAACACGTCGAGCGCCCCGACCGGTACGCCGACGAAGACGCCCACGTCGTCGCCAACCGCGACCCCGACCCCGACCTTCCGCAATCTGACGAACTGCAACCTCGGCTACCCCGCCACCAATACGACTCCGTGTCCGCGGGCGAGCACGACGTTCAACGAAAGCACCGTGTTAATTGCTTTCCGGCCGGAAGGATCGGCGGAGAATGCCACCAACATCCAGGCCTTCTACGGGGATGAGCACGCGATATTGCTTGGGGCGAGTAGCGTCAACGGTACACCGTGCCCCATCGAGCCAACGCCGGCGGCACCGGGTTGCAGCACCGGCGATCTGGCAACCGGATGTAGCGCCGCCAACGACCCGTCTGGCCGGCCGCTGGTGCCTTCGCTGTTCGTGACCGACATTACGAACGGCGACCCGTGCACCACCGGCACCGGCGCAGACTGTAAGGATTGGCAGTGCGGAGCCGTTCCTCCCACGCCGATCCCGCCCACCACCCTCTGCGGTACTTGGAAGAGCGCGACGGTCAGCGGGACGACCGTTACGGTGGCGGGTGACCCCGCCAGCAACGTGTGTCCGGCCGTCGGCAGCATCGGGGCAGGCATGCCGGATCCCCTACCGCCGCTCCAAACGGCGAAACTAGAGGCCGGCTATTGCTCCGAAGTCATCTGGGACATGGCCGCCTTGCAGGCCGCCGGTATCTTGCAGCCGGGGCGGGCGTATCGCCTGCAGTACATGGTGCACGACGGCGACCAGAACAAGACCGGCGGTGATACCGGGCAAAACTGTGTGAACATCGCAATACCGCTCTACAGCCCGACGCCGACGGATACGCCCACCGCGACCCCCACGGTGACACCCACGCCGACCCGGACGCCGACGAACACGCCGACCAACACGCCAACAGTGACGCCGACCCCGACGCAGACGCCAACGCGCACGCCGACGAATACGCCGACGGTTACCCCGACCCGGACCCCGACGTTCACGCCGACGAATACGCCAACGGTGACGCCAACACCAACGCAGACGCCAACGCGCACGCCGACCAACACGCCGACGGTTACCCCGACGCCGACGGCGACGATCACCCCGACCGGGACGCCGACGGCCACGAACACGCCGGTGATTGCCTTCGTCCGCGATCACCTGAGGGCGACGTCAACCAACTGCACGGCGACGATCTCTTTGCACCCCGCGGCAACCGTCAATGCCAACAACACGGTCATCGTGGCAATTGCCGGGTATACACAAACCGGCCTGCCGGCTTCCTTCACGTGTTCGGACAATAAGAGCAACGGATACACCACGGATGTGTTCCAACAAGGGAGCGCGGGGAATAGCCCATCGGTGGCGATTTGCCATGGCGCGGTCACGACGTCGCTGACCACATCGGATTCGATCAGCGTGGCCATCGGCGGCAGTCCCAGCGGTACCTGCAACTACAACGTACATGTCTTGGAGTTTGCCAACATCAAGCTGACGAGTCCCGTCGACGATTTCAGTTCAGCCGCAAGTACCGCCAACGGCGCCAGCGCGAGTAGCGATAGCATCGTTCTCAGCGCTGTCGACGCGGTGGTGGGCGTGATCGGTTGGAAGGATAATGCCGGCATCAGCGGAGCCAGCTCTCCGTGGGTCAACTTCATCGATACGGCCGTTTCGAACAACCTACAAGCCGTAACGCAGTACCTGATCACGTCTTCGAGCCCTCAAGCTGCGACATCAACCGACGACAACAATCACCGCTGGGCCGCCGCGGTTGTCGGCTACTTGCCAGGGCCATGACCAAGTCGTGAGTTGCATGTTTTTGCCAATGCCAAGGCGTGATCACTATGTGTATTGACAATCGCTTGCGCTTGCTTAAAAATATAGGCTCCTGGTTATAGGGGTGGCAACACGGTGAGGGAAATGCGTGTAGCCCGGGTTCGGACCCGGACGTGCAGCGTATGAGGCGTGATTTCCCCGTACGAGACGTGGGTTGAAAGTCTCGGGGCAGAAGTGTGAGGATCTTTTCCGCAATAATTGGAGTCGCGTGGAGGCGATTGAGCGCTTTGAAGGATTATGTCGAGAACCAATCGGGGGCAGACCCCGGAAAGGAGGACACGCATGTTGAAGTTGCTCAAGAATTTGATCAGCGACGAGAGCGCACAGGATCTCGCGGAGTACGGCATCGCCTTGGCGGTGATTGGGGTGGGGGCGGCACTGGCAGCGGTGGCGATTTCCGGTAACGTGAGTACGCTGTGGAAGACCGCAAACAGCATTATCGCGACAGCCGCGGCAGCGGTGTAGTTTGATCAGTGCTGGAACGAGTATGGGAAGGTAGCAGGGTCGCCCGGCCGTGCTATCTTCCCACCGCTATGGACGCCGCTAGCTCATGAGTGTCCCGTCCTCGGTAATCGTGATTGTCCTCGCCTTCATCGCTGCGTGCTGTGTCGTGGACGTGCACACGCGACGGATTCCGAATCTGCTGTCTTTTCCTGTCATCATTGCGGGCCTGCTTCTGAACACGATGTGGCTTGGCATGCTGGGTCTAATAAACAGCGTGCTGGGCATTCTGCTGGTTGTCGCCGTGCTGATTGGGCCGTTCGTTCTTGGAGGGATAGGCGGTGGCGATGTCAAGATGATGGCGGCTATCGGGGCGCTGTTGGGGCCGCGTTTGGCGCTTGCGAGCCTAGGCACGGGTATGGCATTAGGAGGTGTGATAATGGCTATCCATCTCCTCCGCCTCGGCCGTTTGCAGGAGAAACTCGGAGCGACTGCCGGAATGATCCGGGCCGCCGTGATGACCCAGTCGATTGCTCCCCTCAGGGTCTCTGGGGATGATGCCAGCAGCGCCATCGCTCTGCCGTACAGTGTGCCCCTCGGGCTGGGAACCGTGGCGGTCCTCGGTCTGGCGTTGCGGGGATGAAAGCAATGGCAACCAAGGTATTCCATGCGAAGAGTTCCCCTCCTTACCAAGGAGGGGTTAGGGGAGGTTTGCAATGCCGCGGCACTCGACCTCCCCCTAGCCCCCTCCTTCGGAAGGAGGGGGTTCGGAGAGAAACCTTGAGGCAAGCACCCGGGCCAATCGGCAATCAGCGGGGACAGGCTTTGATCGAAATGGGGATCATCGTCGTCCTGTTCGTGATCCTGTCGATGGGTATCGTCGAGTTCGGCCGAGCCTTTATGCTCGCCAATATGGTCATGCACGCGGCCCGCGATGGCGCCCGCGCCGCCGCCGTGATTGGGGGCAGTGGCCGAGACGGGGATGGTATGTTTACTATTGATACAGGCACCAGCGGGCCCATAGGGATCCAGGTCACAAACCAGATCAAAACCATCCTCGATGCCGCGACCGTAGATACTTTTGGCGTCCAAGTCGTCCAGACACCTCTCCCTCCCCTGAACCCAGGTGACATCCCTGTCGTGACGCTCGCCATAGCTGGTCAGATACCCTACATCTTCAATCTCGTTGGGGCTCAATCTTTTGGCATAAATAGGCAGGTAACTTTCCGTGATGAGGGACGGAACGCCCCTTGAGAAAGGAATGCGGAGATGCGTAGACCTGGAAACATTTTCCTGCTCGCCATCATCATCGGCGCGTTGGCTTCCGCCCTGGTGTACCGGCACATGAAGTCGCAGGAACAGGCACTGCAGGAGGCGTTGCTGCATTCGCAGAAATCGGCCGCCGCCCCGGCAACCATGCCGGTCGTGGTCGCCAAGGACACCATCCCGATCGGCACGCAGATCGACCCCGGCCAAGTGAAGGTCATCTCCTGGTCGGTTGACGCGCCGATCGAGGGCGCGTTCAGCGACCCCGCCGCGATAGCGGGGCACGTCGCGCGCATGCGGATCGAGAAGAACCAGCCGCTGACTCAGGACCAACTGGTGAGCACGAATACGGGACTCCTCGCTCTGCTGATCACCGATGGGATGCGTGGCATGTCGGTCAAGGTCGACAACGTCACCGGCGTCAGCGGGTTCATCACGCCGGACAGCCACGTCGATGTGCTGATCGCGGGAACCCCCGATACCGGTGACAAGGAGCGGCGCAGCAAGCTCATCCTGCAGAACATCAGGGTGCTGGCGAGCGGGATGACCATCGAACGCAAGGACAACAAGCCCGTGGAGGTGCCCACCGTGACCTTGCTGGTCTCCCCCGAAGATGCCGAGAAGTTGACCCTGGCGGCGCGCGAGAACCCGGTGCAGCTCGCCTTGCGCAACTACCGTGACGAAGCCGTGGTCACCACCCCGGGGGCGACGACGGCGATCCTGTTCGGGCGCCATGCTGAACCGCCGCCGGCTCCGCGCGTCAAGGTTGAACGACGCGAGCGCCCGCCAGGGTACAGTGTGGAGATTCTCCTCGGCGACAAAATGACGCGACAGGGACTCTCGTGATTGTCATCACCGCACAGACCGTTGGACGCAGGACGAGAAGGAGGAGGAGATGCTGAGTTGTCGCGGAAGGGGGGCGCTGATCGTCATGTCAGTCGCGCTGTTGTGCTCGTGCAGTGCCCGACGACCGGAGCTGCATAAGGATCTCGCGGCCAAGATCGCGCAGCTCCGAGAGGATGCGAAGACTGCTGTCACTGCGGGTATCGACCGACAGGTGATCTCGCCCGAAGAAGAGGCGGCGGCGCGGGCGGCGCGCGCCACGACACAGATCGGGCCCAATGCGCCGATCTGGATCCAAAGCGGCAAGAGTCGCATCCTGACGGTGACCTACCCTATCCAACGTGTATCGATCACCGACCCCGAGCTGGCCAGTATCGTCGTGCTCGGGCCCTACACGGTTATGATTAACGCCAAACCCGTACCCCAGCACGCGGCTACGTCCGGAGTGGCCGGCGGCGGGGTCAATATTCAGATGGGTGGCCTCCCGGGAGTAAGCAGCGGCGGGATCTTGACCGCGCCGTTGCCCGCCGAGCCGCACGTCGCCGAGACCACCCTCGCCATCTGGGGCGCCGGCCGAGGTCCCGATGTCCATACGCTGACGGTTGCTGATTTTATCGACCAGCAGGTCATGCTCGAGGTGACGATCGCCGAGGTGAATCGTACCGCGATGGAGCAGCACGGCATCGACTTCCGCATCTTGCAGAATGATTTCTTTGCGGCGAGCTTTATGGGCGCCGGTTCTCTGCCCGGTGTTTTCCCCGGTACACCGCTGCTGCCGCTCATTACGACCGGGGGCACCGGCACCCCCACATACGCTTTCGTGTTGCCGAATGAGGATGCCGCTGCCTTTATCACGGCCCTGCAGACCGAGGGCTTGGCCAGCATTCTCGCTCAACCCAAGCTCCTGGCTATGAGTGGCCAGAATGCGTTGTTCCAGGCGGGAGGTGAAATTCCCATCGTCCAGTCCAACGCCTTCAATTCAGGGACCACGTTCAAGCCGTTCGGCACCCTGGTGAACTTTATCCCGCGCGTTTCCGAGGATGGCGATATCATGCTCACGGTCACACCCGAGGTGAGCCAGCCAGACTTTTCCCGCGTCGTCCTGGGCAGCCCGATTTTCAAAACCCGCCGCGCGTCGACCAGCGCGCGGCTGCGGAACGGACAGACGCTCGTCATCGGTGGGCTCTTGCAAACCCTTCGGGAGGAAACGGTGAAGGGCGTGCCGTATTTCAAGGATATTCCCTTCCTCGGATATCTGTTTCGCAACACCAGTTACTCGGATGCCGTCACCGAGCTGATGGTGATCGTCAAGGTGGTGCTCGTCCATCCGTTGCCACCCGGAACGCAGCTTCCCTTACCGACGGATCGGGGGCCTTTGAAGGATGAAGACATCCGCACCAAGCACGACCCTGCCGAGGCAACGCGGCCACGCATACCGGGAGTGCCCTGAGCGGACGCACGCGAGGAGGATCTATGTGCAACCACCTTCGGAACCAACGCGGTCAAGCAATGATAGCCATGGGCATCGGTCTTCTGGCTTTCTTCGGGCTCGCCGCCCTCGCGGTCGATGTCGGCCATATGGCGTTCACCGCGACCGAGGTCCAAGCCGTTGCTGATGCTGCTGCGACGGCGGCGGCCCAGTCATTTCGAATCAGCGACGGGCAGGCCGTAGCAGGGCAAAATATGGTCGCCGGAAATCCGGCTCCGAGCGCATGTCCTGGCGACTCCTCTACTTGCATCGAACTTGGCATTTGGGACGGCAACCTCAGCGTCTTCACCCCCAACCCAACATCGTTCAACGCCGCGCGCGCAACCGTCACGGTGTCAGGCGTGCCAAACATCGTTGCCGGGATATTTGGCCAACCCGACTCCACAGTGACCAAAGTCGCCGTTGCGGCGGTCAGGCCCAGCCTGCCGTTCGCACTGGGGCAGGGCGCCGCTTGTGGGTTCACACAGCCCTGCGACAGTGGCGAGACTCTGACGATCAATTTGGGGAACCTTCCCGGCCATACCCCAGATACTGGTTGGTCCACCTTTTTCCCTGACGAAGCATGCGATGCGGGTCCAGACACATGCGTTTTAAATGAGCTGCCGACAGAATGCGGGGGAGGCGGTCAGCCCATGCCCGTTCTGCAGCCGAGTGAGACCTCGTTTACCGTACGCCAATCGTATCTTCCTCGAGCGACGGCGGCGTTGGCGAATTGTGTGAACGGCGGAACGCGCAACACCTTCCTCGTTCCATTTTTCAACTGTCAGGGGAGTAGCGCCCCCACATTATCCGCAGCGGCGGTCGGTTTTGAAACGATCGCGATCTCGAGCGTAACCACCTCCGACTCCGGCGACCCAATCATGAACGTCCAGCTGAGCTGCGCCTCGGCTTCCACTCAGGTCGCCTTGGTGCAGTGATGCGGATGCAGAGAGTCCCGAGAGATCAGGTTGCCGGACGCGAACCAATCGTGATCCAAGAACTTTGCTAAGAGAGAGGATTCTTGTCTCCTGTGAACCAGAAAACTGAGGGAACCATCTTCTGGGTGACTGCGGACGGGACGGGGAATCGCGAAGCGATCCAACGGATCGCGAGCGAGCACAACCTCACGGTCCGCCTGTGCGAGTTCGCCGAGCTGTTCAACCGGCTGCGCGCCGAACGCTGCCGGCTGGTGGCCATCGAGCTCGGTAGCAAACCGGACGAGGGTATGGCGTTGCTGAAGCAGCTTCACGTGCGTGCCCCGCACGTGGTCGCCGTGGCCGCATCCGCTGATAGTAGTGTACAGACGCTGCGGGCCGCCCTGAAGACAGGGGCCAGCGATTTCCTGTCGCTGCCGCTGGACGACAAAGAGCTCAATAAGGTGTTCATCAAACTCACCCAGGCGGGCGCCCTGCGCCCCGCCACCGATATGGTGGGCGAGGTGATCACGCTCTGCGGAGCCCGCGGCGGACTCGGGGTGACCACGCTGGCTGTAAATGTCGCGGTACGGTTGGCTGCACGCGCGCAGTCCCGGGTGGTTTTGGTTGACCTCGACCTGCAGCGCGGAGACGTTGCCGCCTTCCTCAACCTGACGCCCACGCAGTCACTGGCGGCGGTTGCCGCCGCGCACGGCGAGGTCGATGAAGTGTTTCTCCAAGACGTACTGACGCGCCACGCCAGCGGGGTGTTCGTTCTGCCGGCGCCGGAGCAGATGGAGGAAGCCGATGCCATCGGCCATCCGGAGGTGGACGTCGTGCTCGGCCTGTTGCGTTCGCTTTTTCGTTACATCGTCATCGACACCTCGCGCGTCATCACCGGCGCCACGCTCGCGGCGTTCGAGCACGCCGATCGCATCCTGCTGCTGACCGACCTGTCGGTCCCGGGGGTGCGCGCGGCGCGGCGGATCGTGGAGCTGCTCGAACGCCTGAGCGTTCCCTCTGAGCGCGTCGAGCTGCTGGTCACCCAAGCCGTGCGGGGTCCGGTGCCATTAGCGGAGGCGGCACGTGCCATCGGCAAGGAACCGCTGGTCAGTATCGCGCGTGACCAGGCTACCGCCAGTGACCTGATGAACGCCGGCACGCCCCTGAACGGGGTGCGGCAGAGCGCACTGGGCACGTCGATCGACACGCTCACGGCAAAGCTCATGGGTGATCGCGCGGCCGGCGGTGCGGGCCGTGGCAGCCTCCTGCAGCGTGTCTTCGGCAGACGGAGTAAAGCGCAGCTATGAAGCTCAGAGATCGCGTCGGACTCAATCGCCGCCCGCCAGCCCCTGCTAACACCTACGAGTTAGTGCCGCGCGAGAGCTCTCGACCTCGTTGGACGGCGGTCGACCGCACCTACCAGGATCTCAAGCTCCGCATCCATCGCGAGCTCCTCGATCGGGTCGACCTGAACAGTCTGGGGCGCGTGAGCATCGATCAGGCCAGCTCCGAGCTCAAAGCCGTCATCCGAAAACTCATCGACGAACAAGCGGTGCCCCTCAGCGAGCGCGACCGCGAACAACTCGGCGAAGAGATCCTCCACGAAGTGCACGGGCTGGGTCCGATCGAGCCCCTGACACGTGACCCGGACGTCTCCGACATCCTGGTCAACACGTCGCGCCAGGTCTACGTCGAGCGGCGCGGGAAGCTGGAGGCCACTGCGGTGATCTTTCGCGACGATGCGCATCTGCTGCAGATCATCGACCGCATCGTCTCGAAAGTGGGCCGGCGCATCGACGAGAGCTCGCCGATGGTCGATGCCCGGTTGCCGGATGGCTCGCGCGTCAACGCGATCATCCCGCCACTCGCCCTCGACGGCCCCATCCTGTCGATCCGCCGTTTTGGCCGGAATCCATTAATGATGGACGATCTGCTGCGCCTCGAATCGGTGAGCCCGGAGATGGTTGGTCTTCTGCGGACAATGGTGCTTGCCCGGCTCAATATCCTCGTGTCAGGGGGGACCGGCTCGGGCAAGACGACTCTGCTCAATTCTCTTTCAGCGTTCATTCCCGACGATGAGCGCATCATTACGGTCGAGGACTCGGCGGAGCTGCAACTGCAGCAGCCGCACGTGGTCCGCCTGGAGGCGCGGCCACCGAACATCGAGGGCAAGGGCGAGGTGACGCAGCGTGAGCTGGTGCGCAACTGCCTGCGCATGCGCCCGGACCGGATCATCGTCGGCGAAGTGCGTGGCGCGGAAGCGCTGGATATGCTCCAGGCCATGAACACCGGACACGACGGCTCGATTTCCACTATCCATGCGAACTCGGCGCGCGACGCCTTGAACCGGCTCGAGATGATGATTCAGATGTCCGGCTTGACGCTGCCGATGCGCGCCATGCGCCAGCAGATCGGTTCGGCTCTCAACATCATCGTGCATACCGCCCGGCTGGGCGATGGCGGTCGCAAGGTCATGAGTATCAGCGAGATCGCCGGGATCGAAGGCGACACCATCATGATGCAGGATCTCTTCGTCTTTCATCGCGACGGCATCAGCGATGATGGGCGAATTGTGGGGCGTTTTCTGCCGACGGGCATCCGGCCGCGGTTCGTGGAGCATCTGAAGGCCTCCAGCCACGAGATCGATCTGTCGGCCCTCGACTATCTGACGAACGGGATGTGAGGAGGCGAGTCCATGTTGGGTCTGGCGGCATTCCTGGTGTTCCTGTCCGTAGCGCTGGCTGGTTACGCGATCACCAACATCTCGATCCGACAGCAGGAAGCCAGCGAGTCCGTTCGCAGGCGTCTGTATAATACACCTACGGCCTCGACTGAGCGCATGGCCCCTTCGCTGCTGAAGGATCAGCGCCTCTCGAGTATTCCCGTGCTCAACGCGGTGCTCGGACGGATTGCCCCGGTCACGCGCCTGGTACAGATGATTCGGCAAGCGGGGCTGACCAACCGCGTCGGCGAAGTCCTGCTCTACATCCCGTTGCTGGCGTGCTCCGGCCTGCTCGCGGGCATGTTGCTCAGCGGCAATGTGTTGATCGGCGGGGTGTTGGCCGTGGTCGGCGGCGCCATCCCGTTGCTCGTCGTGCAGCGCCGGCGGCGCAAGCGTATGCGATTGTTCAGTGAGCAACTCCCGGATTCCCTCGACCTCTTGCGGGCCGCACTCCAAGCCGGCCACAGCTTCGTGACCGCCTTGTACATCGTCGCCGACGAGTTCCCTGATCCGATCGCCGAAGAGTTACGGACCGTCGCCGAGGGGATACGCCTGGGCATGCCGACCCGCGACGCGCTCTACCGCCTGCGCAACCGAGTCGATGACCCCAACGTCCCAATACTCGTGGTCGGGATCCTGGTCGCTCAAGACGTCGGTGGCAACTTGGCCGAGGTGCTCGACAGCATCAGTCACACGATCCGCGAGCGCTTCAAGATCCTGCGCGACGTGCAGGTGATGACGGCGCAAGGCCGGCTCTCCGGGAGTGTGCTCACGGCTTTGCCAGTATTCGTCGGCGTCTTGATGTACTTCCTGAATCCGACGTACTTCAAGCCCATGATCGAGACCCAGAAGGGCCTGTACATGATCGGGTACGCACTCGTGAGCATTCTCTTGGGCCATATTGTCATCCAGCGCATAGTGCGCATTCGCGTGTGAGGACTCTATGACGCTGCTCATACCGGCGGCGGTATTCGTCGCCGTCACCTTGGTGCTCTTGTCCCTGTACTCCCTGCTCTCCGCGGAGTCGCCGGTCACCAAGCGGCTGCAACACCTGATCCCTGAAACCGCGGTGCCGATTTCCGCCCGGCACGGGTCGGCCCCGACACCCGGTCTGATCGGGCGGTTCGTCGCTGCGGTCGGGCAATATAGTGTCGGGCGCGGTGATGCGTCGGTGACGCGGAAACTCTCGGCCGCCGGGATGCGTGGCAGCAACGCGACGCTCGCATTCCTCGGTACGCGTACGCTGCTGAGCTTCGGGCCGGCGCTGCTGATCCTGGTGCCCCGGGTCTCCTCAGGCAAGCCACTGGTGTCGGCGCTGTGGCAGGCCGGGCTGGCATGGGCCGTCGGCCATGTGCTGGCCAACTCGTGGCTGAACCGGCGCATGCGTCGCCGCGTGCGCGAGCTTACGGAGACGCTCCCGGATGCTCTCGACTTGATGGTGGTTTGCCTCGAATCGGGGCTGGGGCTGAATGCCACGATCGCGCGTGTCGGCGAAGAACGCGCCGCGCTGGATGATCCACTCGGGGATGAGTTCGCCCAGGTGGCGCTCGAGCTGCGCAGCGGCCAGAGCCGCGAGGATGCCCTGCGCGGGCTCGGAGATCGGAACGGTGTCGCCGATCTGAAGTCGCTGGTGGGCTTGATCATTCAGAGTGACCGCCTCGGGGCCAGCATGGGCAAGACGCTGCGCGCGCATGCCGACCTCTTGCGAACCAAGCGCCGGCAGCGAGCCGAAGAGGCGGCCCGCAAGCTGCCGATCAAGGTGCTGTTTCCGCTCGCGACATTGCTGCTCCCGCCGCTGTTCGTCATGGTTGCGGGGCCTGCCTTTTTGAAACTCTCCGAACTCATGAAGATGCTGACTGGGGCCCACTGAAGTCGCTGCCGGTCGGGAGGAAGCTGGGATGGAAAATAGAGGGTGGGTGAAAGTGATTCCGACCGGAGGATGGCTGGGACTTACGGCCCTCGCGGTCCTCGTCATTGCGGGGTGCGGAGGCGGCGTCGAAAACCTTACGGGGGAGATAAGCACCCCGGGTGCGATTCAGAGCCCGCCGCCGACGCCGCAGTTGCCACAGATCGTCCCCGCTCAAGCCACTCTCTTCGCAGGCGTGGGCGCGCCGCCGAGCTGTAATGGGGGCGCTCAAAGCTTTGTCGTAACCGGCGGGAGCCCACCGTTTACCGTCTCGGCAGACGGTGGCTGCCTGAGTGCCAACAGTGTTTCAACATCCGGTGGGTCGGTGGTGCTCACGGCCGGCAACACCGGCGGCAGCATCACCATTACCGTCACCGATGCGCGCGGAAACACCGTTTCCGCCGCCGTCACCGTTCAAGCCGCAGCTGCGGCCTTTCTGAAGTTGGACGTGGTCGAGAGTCAACGGAGCGACAACGGCGACGGGACATTCACCAGCGTCGTCGGCGCCTTGGTTACTGACGAGTCCGGTGTGGTCATCGACGACGGAGTCCCCGTGGAGTTCACTCTGGTGGACCCCATCTCCGGCGTTTCGGTGACGAGCCCGGGATTCACCAACCAAAAGCCCCCATGCACTGCCGGTTCAGTGGCACCGCAACCCGGTGACGCTCTGTCGTGCATCAAATACGCGCAGAGTTTACAGGGGAGCACCGTCGGTATCCAAGCCCGCCTGCAAACTGCAACCCATGGCGTGCTCACCGATGTTCGTACGATCACTTTGCCAGACCTCCGCCCCACCGCCACTCTGCCGCCGACGAACACCCCGACGCCGACGCGCACCGCAACGCCGACACCGGCGGCGGCGCATCTCCAGGTAGCACTGTTCGTGAACCAGGCGAGCAGTAACGGGGACGGGACGCTGAGCAGCGTGGTGAGCGCTGTCGTGACCGATGAGTTCGGCGCGGCGGTGAACGACGGCGTCACCGTAGAGTTCAGCTTGGTGGCTCCGGTACCGGACGGTGTCGCGGTCACCAGCCCAGGCTTCACGGGGCAGAGCGCCCCCTGTACGCTTGGATTCCCGGTGCTGGCGCAGCCGGGCGATGCCCTCTCCTGCGTCAAGTATGATCAGTTATTGCAGGGCCAGACGGTAACGATCCAGGCCGTAGTGCAGCGTCCCTCCGGAGCCCTCACAAAGACGCAAGAGATTACCTTGCCGGACCTGCGCACGCCGACGCCGACGAGTACTTCAACGTCGACGCCAACCTTGACGCCGACGAGCACGCTGACGCCAACGGTCACTGCCACACCGACTCCACCCGCGGCGCACATCCAGCTCGCATTGTTCGTCAATCAAGCTAGTAACAACAATGACGGAACGTTTACGAGCGTGATCAGCGCCGTGGTTACCGATGCAAACGGAGCTGCAGTGGGCGATGGCGTGCCGGTCCAGTTCAGCTTGGCAGCGCCGGTGCCCGCGGGGGTGTCAGTGACCAGTCCTGCGCTGACCGGCCGCGCCGCGCCCTGCGTGCTCGACTTCACCGTGCCGCCGCAGCCTGGCGATGCGCTGTCGTGTGTGAAGTACAACTCAGAGCTAAGCGGGCAGACGGTGACCATCCAAGCATTGGTGGCGGGTCTACCGCCGGCAACCCGGACGATTACGCTGCCGGATATCCGCACCGCAACGCCGACACGGACATTCACGCCAACGGCAACCATAACTCCGACCCGGACGCCGACGCCTACACCGCCCGCAGCGCACATCCAGCTGGCGTTGTTCCTCAATCAAGCCAGTGACAACCACGATGGGACGTGGTCCAGTGTGATCAGTGCGCTGGTGACCGATGCAACCGGCGCGGTAGTGGGCAATGATGTGCCGGTGCAGTTCAGTCTGGCGCCGCCGGTGCCTGCAGGCGTGTCGGTGACCAGCCCCGGGCTGACCGGTCGCGCCGCGCCCTGTGTGCTCGATTTCACCGTGCCGCCGCAGCCCGGCGATGCGCTGTCGTGCGTGAAGTACAATTCAGAGCTCAGCGGGCAGACAGTAACCATCCAAGCATTGGTGGCGGGTCTGCCGCCGGCAACCCGGACGATTACGCTGCCGGATATCCGCACCGCAACTCCCACGAGGACATTCACGTTCACGCTGACGGTAACGCCGACGCCGAGCATAACTCCGACCCAGACGCCGACACCGACTCTGCCCGCAGCGCACATCCAGCTGGCGTTGTTCGTCAACCAAGCCAGCAACAACAATGACGGGACGTTCTCCAGCGTGATCAGCGCCGTGGTGACGGATGCAAATGGCGCGGCGGTCAACAACGACGTGCCCGTCCAGTTCAGTCTGGTGGCACCGGTGCCAGCGGGCGTGTCAGTGACCAGTCCCGGGCTGACCGGCCGCGCCGCGCCGTGCGTGCTCGACTTTACAGTGCCGCCGCAGCCCGGCGATGCGCTGTCGTGCGTGAAGTATAACTCAGAACTCAGCGGGCAGACGGTGACCGTCCAAGCACTTGTGGCGGGTCTGCCGCCGGTGACCCGGACCATTACGTTGCCGGATGTGCGCACGGCAACGCCCACACGGACGTTCACGTTCACGCCGACGGTAACGCCGACACCGAGCATGACTCCGACGCAGACGCCGACGCCGACGCCGGCGGCGGCGCACATTCGTCTGGCACTGTTCGCCAATCTCGCTAGCCCCAACCTCGATGGGACGATGAGCAGCGTGATTAGTGCGCTGGTGACCGACGCAACGGGAGCAGTTGTGGGCAATGGCGTCGTCGTGCAGTTCAGCATCCTGCCGGTGACCCCGACGCCGTCGGGTACGCCGGCGGTGCCGGCAGGTGTGTCGGTGACGAGCCCCGGTTTCACCGGTGAAGGTGCTCCGTGCGTGCTCTGTTTCCAGGTCCCGCCGCAGCCGGGCGACGCGCTCTCGTGCGTGAAATATGATGCGGCGCTGGGCGGACAAACGGTGACGATTCGGGCGGTAGTCCAAACCCCGTCGGGTCCGCTGGTGGATACCGAGGCCATCACCTTGCCACCGCCGTCGTTGCAGTGCCCGGTGTAGAGGCCTCCTCCTTGCGCCGTTACTCGGCACGGAGGGATAGTCTCTTACTGGGAGAGTCTTGAGCAGAACGGAAAAGAATGAAAAACCGGAAACTGGAAACTGGCCAACATGCCGAGGCGGGTACTGGAACGCATTCGAGACGCCGTACGCTCAGGGAAGTACGACGTTACCAAACATGCCGTGGACGAGATGGCGGAGGACGGGCTCGATATCGCCGACGTCGAGGCGGCGATTCTGAACGGTAAGCTCGTAAAGACCGAAAAGGATGATCCGCGTGGCACGCGGTACACGCTCCACGGCGTTGCCGCCGACGGCCTCACGCCGGCCGGCTCGGCAGGGCGCTTTACAGAGACGGGCCGATACCTCATCATTACCGCGTACGAGGTGACCGACGAATGACAAAATTCGGGTACCGCTGTGAGCATTGCGAAGGCACGGTCCGCCCCAAACGCGTCAAGCGCGAGGCATTCAAGCACAAGACGCGCTTCGTGATTCTGGAGGACGTCACGGTGGGGATTTGCGACCAGTGCGGCAGCCGCTTCTACACGGCTGGCACCCTCCGAAGAGTGCAGGAAGTCGCGACAGGTGCGGCGGCCCCGGAGCGCTTCGACGAAATCCCCGTCGCGCACGCGCGCTAACTGACGCGGCGTCCGAGCGGAGGTGGGTTCGGCGGGGGTTTTTCCGAACGCTCATCTGGCAGTTGATTCTACTGGCAGATCGATGAGGATTCACAAGGCTGGCCACGCTTCCCCACAAATTTGCACACCCTGCAGGTTGATGCGGAAGAGATTCCGTTTAACTCTCAGCGCGAGGCATGGCCTCGCTACTCCAAGAGTTGGATGCAGGAGCCGGAACACCCACAGCCCCGCCAGGGGCGGCCCTCACTGAGCCTGGGGATTCGAATTATCGGCGCCGGCTACTGGCGCAAGGGGAAGCGAATCTATGAGCGAGAAAACGAAGTACACCGACGAACCACTGGGAAAACTGAGGATCGTTCCTGACTTCCTTCCTCCTCCCGAGGATCTCGTTTTTCGCGACGAAGGCATCAAGGTGACTATCGCCCTGAGTAAGCGCAGCGTCGAGTTCTTCAAGTCCGAAGCGCGTAAGCATCACACCCAGTACCAGCGCATGATTCGCCGGTTGCTCGACGCGTATGCCGAGCATCATACGCGATCCGGAAGGACGCGCTCGATCAAGACGCGCCCAAGAGCGGCGGCCGCAGGCTGACATTACTGAAGGTGTACAACGTGACCGCATTGCGGAGCAGGCGTCTCGCCTGCACCTGGAGATTGGACGTTTGCCGCGTCGTCTCACACCCGGCCATCGCCGAGGGCTGGAAGCCCACGGCTAAGAAAGCCAAGCCGGCTCAAGCGTGTCCTGAGCACCGTCGAAGGGCCGGCTCCCGCCCCCACCTCCCCGAGGAGAGTGGCTACCATGCGTTTCGTGTCGAGCAACGGTGCAGCACCCTTGCAGCGAAGCCCCAGGCACGTCTTCAGCCGATCATCACAAACAGTGAGCCAGCCTTAAGCAGCCCGGTTCACCGGGCTTTCTTTCATTCAGCCGTGGGCTTTAGCCCTCGGCGGTGGTGGATCTTGGCACGACCTAACGTCCAAACCCCAGAGCCAGGGGCAACGCCCCTGGCAGGCCGGAGAATTCCATTCTCCGGCGGCCGACGCGGCAGGCTCCCACATGGGGAAGTGACCTCATGAGGAGAGTGCCCCGCCGGTAGCTCAGCCGGAACACAAACAGCCCCGAAAGGGGCGACCACACGTGAGCCTGGGGCAGCCCAGGGCGCACTTTGCCGCCCGCCCCAGGCGGCTGCCAGCGCCGAAACCGCAAGAACCAGCTCGACGTAACGCATATGGGGCACGGCCCACCGGTGGGTGGAGTACAAGTCCCTGTACCGAGCCGATCGCAACGCGGTGTGGTATTTGACAACCTCAGAGATAGGGCGGAAAGGAAAAGGGACACATGGAACCATATCATGCGACCCTCTTCCGGGAACTCGGCAACGCCGGCGTCTCGTATGTCCTCTGTGGGGGGCTGGCGATCGTGCTGCATGGGCTGCATCGATTTACCGCCGATATCGATCTCGCCGTGGCGTTGGATGCGGAGAACTTGCTGCGCTTCATCGAAGTGGTGACCCGGCTCGGCTATCGTCCTCGGGCACCCGTGCCGGCGGGAGCCCTCGTCGATCCCGAGAACCGGTGCCGCTGGGGGAAGGAGAAGAACGCGACGGTGTTCACGTTTGTCGACCCCGCTCTTCCCTACCGTCAGATCGACGTGTTCCTTGATGACCCGCTCCCCTTTGCCGCGCTGCACGCGCAGAGTATCCTCGAACACGGCGAAGGGTATGCCGTGCGGATTGCCTCGCTTGAACATCTCCTCGTGATGAAACAAAAGATCCAGCCCCCACGACCGCAAGACACCTTCGATATCCAGATGCTGGAGAAGAAACTGGGGAAGGGGAAGGTCCAATGAACGAGCCGGAATGGACGAGTGAGGTCCGGCAAGAGGTGTGGTCATTGGAGATGATCTTCCGCTGGCTGGAGGAGTCGGCCGCATTTCTCTACCAGATCAAGGCGCACAGCCGTCCGTCGCGCACGAGCGACTCTGAACGGATGGCCGCCGGCGGCGGCTTGCGACCCGCCAACGCACGCCAATAGCGCAGGCCGTCGCACTGGCCCTCTGGGGCTCATGGCGGACGCGGTGAAAAGAATCCGTGTCAGCGCTTGGCGTTTTCGATGCGGGTCTCTTGCTCCGTGGCGGGGCACAGCGTCACTTCCGCGCGATAACCGAGCCGCCCTACCAACGCCTCGCATTCTTCCCAGGTGAGGCCGAAAGCGCGCACGTCCGCGACACCAAGCCGTGCGACCACCTCGCGGAGCACCGCGTGCTCGCCGGCCGCAAAGTCGCCGTCCAGCATGACCTGCTCGGCCCAGTCCACGAGCTGCGCCAAGGTCATCCGGTGGTGCAGATAGCTCGCCAGTCTTTCCATGATGTCGTCACGCGTTGTGAGTTGCATCAGTCAAGTCCAACGCTCCAGCCTCCCGCAAGTGAAGGATAGGACCGGTGTCGCAGACGATGATTCTCACGCCGGCTGGGCCTTCTGCGTGAGCGCCCACTCGATATCCTCACGGAGAAAGCGCTCCAACAGCTCGCTGCGGTTGCGCCGCACGAAGTCGAGCACTGCCGCCCGCACAACCTCGCCCTCCGAAGCGAACCATCCGGCCCGCACTAACTGATCGATCTCGGCCGCCGCGCGCTCGGGTAACTCCACGCTGATCGTTTTCATACTTTCCGTTTCCCCTGACCGTGGCTTGACTCTAACCAGGAAAGAGTACGTTTCGGTGTACCAAAGATCAACCCGACGGCAGCGGCCATTCCGCCGCGCGAGGCATGGCCTCGCTACTCCGAGAGTTGAACGGGGCGGCCGGAACACCCACAGCCCCGCCAGGGGCGGCTGTACTTGAGCCTGGGGCAGCCGTTGGCCCGCTGCCCCAGGGCGGCCACGGCACGACGTGACGCGTGAATCCGACACGGTTAGGCGGCCATCACAATCAGGCGTGCGCGCGGGCGCGAGCGTGGCTTGGGAGTCACAACGATTCTCACGTCTTGGCCGAGGACATTGAGAAAGCGGATGAGTCGGTCGGTCGAGAACCCATCGAGGTGACCGTTCCTGAGCGCTGAGATCTTCGGTTGGCCAACACCGAGGATCTTTGCTGCCTGGGTCTGCGTGAGCCGCCGGGCCGAAACCGCGTTGATGATCTGGCGGGCGAGCTCGGCCTTCGCCAAGTATTCTTCCGGGTCATCCAGTCCGACATCGGCAAAGACATTGCCGCTGCCTTCGTAAATGGGGATCTTATTCGTGCGCTTCATCGTTTCGCTCCTTGTTGCCCGGCGTGCATTCTGGCGGCCTCCCGTAAACGCACCGTGATGAGGTTGATGTCCCGATTCGACGTCGCGATACCGCGCTTCGACTTCTTCTGGAAGACGTGGAGTACGTAGATCACCTTGTCGAGCCCGATGCTCCGGTCGGTGGTGGGTGGTCGGACAATGGCCGGTCGTTGTTCCTCGTTGGCTTTTTCCATAAGTCTTACAACGTTGTAACGCTACGTTGTGTAACGCTTAGACAACGCTTAGGCAGTGTCGACGAATAACTCGGTAGATTGCGGATTGCAGAATGCAGATTGCGGACTGAAGGAGAAGTGAGACCTGGTATGGAGCAAACCTGCCCAGCAGTAATCTGCAATCCGAAATCTGCAATCTACAATCCGACAGGTTATTTCCGGACAGCGACTTAGGGCCGGAAATGGCAAAAACACGTAAGTATCATAAGGGCTTTCTCGATTGCTCGGCGACTGAAGGACACCAGGCTGATGCGGGCGCGTCTTGAGGATGGAGGGTGGTCATTTCGGGTGCTCGTTGGCGTTGGTGATGTTGTAGATGTCACCTTCGATCTTGAAGTAGAACCGCCAGCCTTTGGTGATCCTGGCTTGCCAGAGATCGGGGTCGCCGCTCTCGGGATACTTGTGGGCGTCGAGCGAACGGTGGCGGAGGTCGCGGAGGAGAAGGGCGAGCTGCTTGAAAAACGTCCGCGCGATGTTGTCCGGCGCGGTGGCGAGCTGCTCAGCGACGCGTTGGGTGATGACGGCGCGCATGCGCCCGGCGCTGCTTCTTGAACTGTTCGAAGGCGCGGGCTGCGTCGTCTGCATTATCGAAGGGACCGAGGACCCGCCCCGCCTTCACATCTGCCAACCCCGCCTCGATGTCCCGCTTGAGCTGCTGGTCGAAAGCGTCATGTATCACCACAACCTTAGGCCGCAGCACCACCGCGCCACGTTCCACCGTGGCTTCGAGGACGTCACCGAGCTTGAGGCCGAGGGCTTTGCGAGCCGTGGCCGGCACGGTGACCTGGTAGTTGCTGCTGATCGTGGTGAGTGACGATGACGCCGCTGTTTTCATAATCCAGTAGACTCATACAAAGAATACACCGAGCGAGGCAAAGCGGTCAAGGGAACAGACACGCGCCGGAGGAGAGATCGTTGTCCCCGTTTGTGGTCGCACCGGGGACGGCGGTCCTTGCGTTCAGAACTTAATGACCCGCAGCGCCCGGCGCTCCTGGTCGGGGGTGGACCTCGATGTAGCGCTGTGTGGTGTTGAGTGAGACGTGGCCGGCGCGCTGCTGGATGATGCGCGGATGCACGCCCCCGCGGGCGAGCTCCGTGATGAACCACCGCCGTGCGGAGTGCGACGACGCCCCGACGATGCCGGCGGCCAGGTAGATCGTGCCGAAGAGGTGCGCGAGCGAGTTGGCGCTGACGCGGTAGCTCCCCGCGGCGTTCGGCTTCTGCCCGACGAAGAGCGGCTCGGTGGATTTGTGCGCGAGGGCCTCCCGGCGCTCCCGGAGATACGTGAGGCCTTCGGCAGCCGTCCCGAGGTCTGGCTAGGTCTGCAGATGCAGTACGATCTCGCCCAGGCTGCGAAGACCGCCGCCCGCATCAAGGTCCACAGGATCACCGCTTCGACTGGCGGCGCGGCACACGCGCCGGCTCATGAATGAGTTAGATTGCTGTACGGGTCACTCCCGTTGTACTCTCACCCCGGAGGAGAGCGTAATGAGATTGCGGATCATACTGGAGCCAAGCGACGAAGGCGGATTCACGGCTCTCGTGCCCGCCCTGCCCGGATGTATCAGCGAGGGCGACACACGTGATGAGGCCCTGGCAAACATCGAAGAGGCCATCCAGCTGTACCTGGAACCTGTCGACGATGATGCAGCGCTTTCGCCGGACGCCGAGGTCATTGAGATCGCCGTATGACCAAGGTCCCGAGCCTGAGCTACGATCGGGTGATTCGGGCGCTGCGTCGGGACGGGTGGGTCGTCGTGTGGCAACGTGGCAGTCACATTCGGCTCCACAAACACGCGCCCGACGAAACCTTGAAGCTCGTCGTGCCCGCACACCAGCCCATCAAGCGGTCGACGCTCTCGCACATTTTGAAGCAGGCTCGTCTTACCGTGGAAGAGTTCGAGCGACTGTTGTGACGCAATCTACCCCGCGCTTGGAGCCGACTTACCACCGCCACCACCGCGCCGCCACCCGCGGCTCAACGCATGCCGTTAGGCTGGCGCGGGTTTCGCGTATCGTGGATGTCTGAGCTATGCTCGGAATGGGTATGTCCAAGCTCGATGTGGCGAAGGAGCAGATCGCGTACCTCAAGCTGTGGCTGGGTATCGTGATCGTCACGGACAT
>Ga0315286_10001228_pt1 | contig 23095 bp, 24 predicted proteins | sample YL17G10_0_MG_FD_205038 | JGI IMG/M metagenome (GOLD analysis project Ga0315286, IMG submission 205038) | Sediment microbial communities from Yellowstone Lake, YNP, Wyoming, USA - YL17G10_0 | ecosystem: Environmental > Aquatic > Freshwater > Lake > Sediment | place: USA: Wyoming | collected...
GCCGAACGAGGACGCCGCGGCCAGGGCATCGCCGGGCCGGCAGCTTTCCGCCGCATCGCCGGGGAGGATGTCCAGGTACTTCTCGCCGAGGAGCCCCAGGGAGGCGGCCGCCGCCTTGGAGTCCTTGGGGATCTCGACCCCGGCGAAGATCGAGAGCGTGACGCGCGCCTTGCGCTTGGCAAGCTTGATGTCCTCGATGTATCCGATCTTAACGCCCGACATCTTGACTACGGTCCGGCTCTCGAGGCCGGCGGCCGAGTCGAAGTCGACCGTCACCGTATAGCCCGTCTTCCGGAACATCAGGGACAGATCGCCGACGATGAAGATGAACACGGCCATGACCACCAGGGCCGACCCGACGAAGATCCCGATCCTGAGTTCGCGTTTCATGGGTGCGTCCTTTCGTTCCTCACCAGTTCCGGATGGGGCCCTCGGCCCGGCCGTGGATGAACTGCTGAACGACGGCGTTCGGCAAGCGGTCGATCTCGGCCGGCGTTCCGCAGGCGACGATCCGCCCTTCGTAGAGCATGGCGATCCGGTCCGCGACCTTGGCCGCGCTCACCATGTCGTGAGTGATGACCACCGAGGTCACGTTCATCTCCTTCTGGAGGAGGAGGATGAGCTCGTTGATCGCATCCGCCCGGATGGGGTCGATGCCGGTCGACGGCTCATCGTAAAGGATGATCTCCGGCCGGTAGGCGATGGCCCGGGCGAGGCCGACGCGCTTCCGCATCCCGCCGCTGAGCTCGTGGGGCATCAGGCCTTCGATCCCGCGCAGGCCCACCTTCTCCAGGCAATCCGTCACGCGCGCCGCAGTCGCGGCCGGCGTCAGGCGCGCGTAGCGCTTCAGACCGAAGGCCACGTTCTGGGCCACGGTCATGGAGTCGAACAGGGCCGCGCCCTGGAACAGCATCCCGAACTTGCGCGTCACCGCCTGGCGGGCGTCGCCCCGGAGCGGGGCCACGTCCGTCCCGTCGATCTCGATCGCCCCGGCGTCCGGGTGCAGGATCCCGATCAGGAGCTTGAGCAGAACACTCTTGCCCGAGCCGCTCTGCCCGATCACGGCCATGGTCTCGCCCGTGCGGATCTCGAGGTCGAGACCGTCGAGGACGCGCTTCGGGCCGAAGGACTTGTGGAGGCCGGAGAATCGGATCACGGCGTCACCCCGGCAGGAACTTGCTCATGAAGAAGTTGACGATCAGGATGCTGATGCTGGCGATGACGACCGTGCGCGTTGTCGCCCGGCCCACGCCCTCGGCTCCGCCTTCGGTCTTGAGGCCCTGCCAGCAGCCCACGACGGCAATGATCACCCCGAAGACCGCGGCCTTGACCAGGCCCGAGGCGACGTCCCAGAACTGGAGATACTGGAGGGTGTTGCGGACGTAGATCGTCCCGTTGACGCCCATGATGCCGACGTTGTAGATCCCGCCGAAGACGATGCCGATCAGGTCGCCGAAGAGAGTCAGGCAGGGAAGCATCAGGAAGGCGGCCGCGGTCCGGGGCACGACGAGGTAGCGGTTGGGGTCGGCCCCGAGACTGAACAGGGCGTCCACCTGCTCGGTGATGCGCATCGTCCCGATCTCCGCGGCCATGGACGACCCGACCCGGCCGGCGACCATGAGGCCGACCAGGATGGGGATGAGCTCCTTGCACAGCCCCAGGGAGATGATCGGCCCGCCGTAGGCCTCGGAGCCCACGCCGACGTAGCGGTGGAAGCCGCCGTACATCTGGAGGCCGAAGACCAGACCGCCGAAGGCGGCCGTCAGAGAGACGACGGGCAGCGTCCGGGCGCCGATCTCGTCCAGCTGCTGGAGGAAGATCCCGCCCTCCCAGGGCTTCCGGAACAGGTTTCGGAACGCGAGGAAGGCCAGGTCCGCGATTTCGCCGATTTGGACGAAAAACTGCCGCACCAGCCCGGTCCGCGGGAGCGCGGGCATCCTTATTCCTCGGTCTCCTGCTTGAGGTAGGAGAAATCGGCGTCCTGGAACTTGGCGTATTTGTCCTGAAAGGCGAGGAGGACCGTATCCGTCGGGCCGTTCCGCTGTTTGGCGACGATGACTTCGGCCACGCCCTTCCACTTGGTGTCGGCCTGGCGCTCCTCCTTGGACATGTACATCTCCTGCCGGAAGATGAAGATGACGACGTCGGCGTCCTGCTCGATGGCCCCCGACTCGCGGAGGTCCGAGAGCTGCGGCCGGGGCTTGCTCCGGCCCTTTTCGGGCGCCCGGCTGAGCTGGGAGATGCCGACCACGGGGATCTGGAGCTCCTTGGCAAGCTCTTTGAGGGACCGGGAGATGAACGACATCTCCTGGTTGCGGTTCTCGTAGCGGCCGCCGACCCGCATGAGCTGGATGTAGTCGATGAAGACGACGTCGAGATGGCGTTCGAGCTTGAGGCGCCGGGCCTTGGCCTTCATCTCCATCAGGCTGAGGGCCGGCGTTTCGTCGATGAAGATCCGGGCCGCGGCGAGACGCTCGGCGCTCAGCCGCAGCTTTTCGAGCTCTCGGTCGTTGACCATCCCGGTCCGGGCCTCGCGGATGTTGATCCCGGCGTCGGCGCAGAGCATCCGGGTCACGATCGATTCCTTGGACATCTCCATCGAAAAGAAGCCGACGGACTTGTCGGTCTTCAAGCCGACGTGCTGGGCGATGTTCAGGCAAAGGGCGGTCTTGCCCATGGAAGGGCGGGCGGCGACGATGACGAGCTCGGAGCCTTGGAAGCCCGCCGTGATCCGGTCGAGATCGCGGAAGCCCGAGGGCACGCCGGTCACCGCTTCGCGGCGCTCGGCCAGGCCCTCGATCTGCTGCATGGTCAGAGGAGCGAGCTGGGACAAAGCGAGGAAGCCCTGCCGGGTCCGCTGCTCGGCGACGTCGAGGATGGACTCCTGGGCGATCGTCAGGAGGTCGTCCGCGTCCTCCTTCTGCTCGTAGCTCGAACTGATGATTTTGGCCGAGGACAGGATCAGCCGCCGGAGAAGGGCCTTCTCCTTGATGATTTTGGAGTAGTATTCGACATTGAGGCTCTTGGGCACGCCGTCCATCAGCGAGGCGATGTAGGCCGCCCCGCCGACCTCCTCGAGTGACCCGGCCCGCCGCAGCTCCTCGCTCAAGGAGAGAAGCTCGACGGGGATCCCTTTGTCTACGAGGTGGATGATCCGGTCGAGGATCTTGCGGTGCGATTCCTGATAAAAGTCCTCGGGCGAGATGACGGACAGGACGACGTTCAGGCTTCTATTGTTGGCCAGGATCCCGCCCAGAACGTTCTTCTCGGCCTCGGGGCTGTGGGGCGGAGTCTTCTTCAGGAACAACAAGTCGAGTTCCATGCGTCCCTTCCTTCCCGTTATTCGGGGGCAGGCGCCCCTTGGGCCGGGCTCCCGGCGTTCCCTCCCCGAAGCATTCTATGCCAGATGGCCGGCCGAGGCCAGCCCCCCCCGACCCCGGAGCGCGGGTCGCGTCCTCCGCCGCGGAAGCCCGCTATTCGGCCGCCGGCTTGCTATCCGCGCCGGCCGGCGCCGGCTCCTCTTCCTTGACGACGGCGACCTTGATCTCGGCCTTGTCGTCGTGGAAGATTTTAACCGCGATCGTGTAGTTGCCCAGCCGTTTCAACGGCTCGTCCAGGGCGATCTTTTTTTTGTCGATTTCGAAGCCCAGCTTATCCAAGGCGTCCTTGACGTCCCCGGCGCTCACCGATCCGAAAATATGGTCCTTCTCGCCCGCCTTGCGGGCGAAACTCAGGGTCACCTGGTTGAGCTGCTGGATGAGGTCCCGATAGGACAGCCGCTCGGCTTCGACTTTCTTCTTCAGCACTTTCCGCTCGAGATCGACCACCTTCAGGTTCGAGGTGGTGACCTCGAGGGCGAGCTTGCGGGGGATAAGGAAGTTCCGCCCGAATCCGGCGGCCACATTGAGGATGTCGCCCTTGCGGCCCACGTTCTCCACGTCCTGCTTCAAGATGACTTTCATGGTGTCCTCGCGTTCGCCCGCGGTCCTCAATCTTCGACGTAGGGCAGCAGCGCCAGGAGGCGGGCCCTCTTCACGGCCTCGGCCAGCTTCCGCTGGTGGAAGGCGCACGTGCCGGTGACGCGGCGGGGGGAGATCTTCGCCCGGTCGGGGACATACCGCTTCAGGATATCGACGTTCTTATGGTCGATGTACTTGATGTTCCGCTGGCAGAACCGGCAGAACTTCTTCTTCGGCGGGAAAAACTTCTTGAATGAACCCTTTTCGGCCCTTTCTTCTCTCGGCATCTTACGCCTCCTCGAGTTTCTTGGTTTCAGCGCCCGCGCCCGCAGCCGCAGCGGCGGCGGCCGCGGTAGCCTCTTCCGCGGCGATGTCCTTGGCCCGGTTCCGTCCGCCGGCCTTCTTCTTTTTCCGCACGTTCTGCTGCGTTTCCTTGACCAGGGTCAGGTGCCGGAGGATGGTGTCCATCTGGCGGAAGCGCCGAGCCAGCTCGAGCGGAGCGTCGGGGCCGCTCTCGTAGTGGAAGAAGACGTAATAGGCCTCCCCCTGGCGTTTGATCGGGTAGGCCATCCTGCGTTTGCCCCATTTCTCGATCCGGGACATTTTCCCGGCCTTCTGGGACACGACCTCGGCCATCTGTTGGACGATGGCATCCGCCTCTTCCTCGGTCAGGTTGGGAGAGACGAGAAATCCGGTTTCGTAAAGTCTCATCAAAACCTCCTTATGGTTTGGCAGCTCCCCCTCTCTCGGAAGAGGAGCAAGGAGAACTTGTTCGATTTCCCCTGAGTCCACCTCAATTATAAGTATTCATCGCCTGGCCGATATCGCCGGCGATGATCAACTCCAAAGCTTCGCGGGCCTTCTCCAGGGCGGTTTCGAGGAGAGCCTTCTCCGTCCGCCGGAACGGCGAGAGCACATAGCGGACGATGTCCTCGCCGGCGTTCGCCGTCCCGATCCCCACCCGGAGGCGGGGAAACTTCGTGGTCCCGATTTCCTGGACGATCGAGGCCATGCCCTTGTGCGTCCCCGGCCCGCCTTCTTTGCGGACCCGGATCCCGCCGAGCGGGATGTCGACGTCGTCGTAAACGACGAGCAGCCGGGCCGGATCGATCCGCAGCCCGCGGACCAGCTCGCCCACCGCCTGGCCGCTGCTGTTCATGAACGTCTGAGGCAGGACGAGCAGCACCTTTTCCGTCCCGCGCTTCACTTCAGCCGTCTTCGAAAGATAGCGGGGCTTCTTCACTCGCACGTCCCAGGCCCCGGCCAGATGCTTGATCGCCAGAAAGCCCGCGTTGTGGCGGGTATCGGCGTATTCCCGGCCGGGATTCCCCAGGCCCACGACGGCCCACACGCCCTATTTCTCCTCGGCCTCGTCCTTCTTCCGTTCCTTCTTGATGATCTCGGGTTCCGCGGCGGCAGCCGGCGCGCCCTCGACGGCCACGGCCTCCTCGGCCTTGACCTCGACTTTTTCCTCGTGCGGAACCTGGATCAGGACGACGACCGTCGTCGGCTCGCCGAGAAGCCTCACGCCCGCGGGCGGGATGATGTCGGCGATCTTGAGGCTCTGATGGAGGTGGAGGGCGGAAATGTCGACCTTGATGACGTCCGGGATGTCGGCCGGGAGGCATTCGACCTCGAGTTCGCGGCTCATGAAGTCCACGAACCCGCCTTCGGTTTTGACGCCCACGGCCTCGCCGAAAAGCTCGAGCGGAATCGCGACGCGGACCGCCTTGTCCATGGCGATCTTGATCAGGTCGGCGTGGAGAAGCTCATCCGTCGTCGAATCGACCTGCAGGTCCTTGATCATAACGTCGGCTTCCCCGCCTTCGAACGCGATCTTGAAGATCGTGTTTTCGCCGCTCTCCGACTTCAGAATCTTGAAGATGTCCCTCTTGTCCAGGATGAGAGGGGCCCCGGCCAGGCCCTCGCCGTACAGGACGGCCGGTACGCGTCCGGACTTCCGGAGGCGGCGCGAGGCGTTTTTCCCGATTTCATCGCGTTTTTCGCTGTTGATGACGAGACCCATGATGTTCTATCCTCCTTACACAAACAAGGAGCTCACGGAGCTCCCTTCGTTGATCCGCCGGATGGCTTCGCCGAAGATCTCGGCAACCGACAGCGTGACGATCTTCGGGCAGCTCTTGCTCTTATCGTTCAAGGGAATGGTGTTCGAGACGATGAGCTTCTCGAGCGGCGACCGCTCGATGCGGTCCAGGGCCGGGCCGGAGAGGACCGCGTGGGAACAGGCGGCGAAGACCGATCTCGCCCCTTGGGCCATGATCGCATCGGCCGAGAGGACCATGGTCCCGGCCGTGTCGATGATATCGTCGAAAAGGACGCAATCGCGGTCCTTGACGTCGCCGATGACGTTGAAGACCTGGGCGATGTTCGGCTCGGGCCGCCGCTTGTCGATGATGGCCAGTCCGGCGTTGAGGCGCTTGGCGAAGAACTTGGCCCGGCCCACGCCCCCGGCATCGGGCGAGACCACGGTCAAGGGGCCAAGGTTGAGGCCCTGGATGTACTTGGCCAGGGCGGGCGCTCCGATCAGGTTATCGACCGGGATCGAGAAGAATCCTTGGATCTGGGGCGAGTGGAGATCCATGGTCAGGAGGCGTCCGATCCCGGCGGTCTCGAGGAGGTCGGCGACGAGCCGGGCGGAAATCGGGACGCGCGGACGGTCCTTCCAATCCTGCCGGGAATAGCAGTAATAGGGCATGACGGCCGTGATCCGCTCGGCCGAGGCGCGCTTGAAGGCATCGATCATGAGCAGGAGCTCCATGAGATGGACGTTCGCCTCGTACGAGCCGCTCTGGATGATGAAGACATCCTCCCCGCGCACGTTCTCGTCGATATAGAAATGGATCTCGCCGTCGCTGAACCGCTTCAGGACGGACTTGCCCAAATCGATCTTGAGGAAGCTCGCGATCTCACGGGCCAACCCGGGGTTGGAAGATCCGGCGAAAACTTTCATGGTCGATTCCTTTTCAATCGTCCTTCGTTCGATCTCTATCCCAAAAACTGGGGCGGGAGGATTCGAACCCCCGAATAGCGGATCCAAAGTCCGCTGCCTTACCGCTTGGCGACGCCCCAGCATCGAGTGCGTTCCAGCCCTGCTCCCGGGAGAGCGTGACGGCCGCCGCGGCGGCGCCGCGCGCGCGCATCACGGCGAGGCATTCCCCCGCCGCCCCGCGGTCCCGGAACAGGCCGTAGACGGCGGAGCCGGATCCGGTCACGAGGGACAATTCCGCCCCGTGCTCCCGAAACAGGCTCTTATACTCTTTTAACTGAGGATAAAGGCTAAATATCGCTTCTTCGAGTCTATTTTCCAGAGGACCGAAGTCACGGGTTCCTAAAAACCCGTCAATTTTACTGTCTTTGGGGTCCGAAGTCAAGGCAGTACTCGGGAGGTTCGCATAAATTTGGGCGGTCGGCACTGGGAAGTCCGGCAGGGCCAGGACCAAAGGGAGATTCGGCAAGTCGGGGAGGGGAGTGAGGACCTCGCCCCGGCCCTCGCCGAGGCAAAGGCCGCCTTCGAAGAAAAAGGCCACGTCCGAGCCCAGGGTGGCGCCCAGCGCCCGCAAGTCTTGCCGGGAGCAGCGGCAATCCCAAAGCCGGTCGAGGCCGACCAGGGTCATGGCCGCGTCGCCGCTCCCGCCGGCCAGTCCCCGGCCGGCCGGAATCCGCTTTTCGACCCGGATCTCGGCTCCGCGGCGGGTGCCGCTTTTCTCCTGGAGGAGCCGCGCCGCCCGATGGACCAGGTTCGTTTCGTCCCAGGGGACCGCCGGGTCATCGCCCGTGAGCCGGATCTCGGACGTATCGAGGAGATCGAACGAGAGCGTATCATGGAGGTCGATCCATTGGAACAGCGTCTTGATGTCATGATAGCCGTCAGGCCGCGTGCGCAGGACCTCAAGGCCCAGGTTGATCTTGGCGAAGGACCTAATCCTCATGTCTCAGAATCCCGGCGATCTCCTCCCAGCTTTTGGAAGCGAACACGCCCAGAAAATCCAGGCGGAAGGCGGCTTCGGCGCCCGGCCCGTTGAATTCGATTCCGCGGACGGTCAAACGGCCTGAGCCGAGGGCATCGTGAAAATCCACGGTCCGGGGGACCGAGCTTCCGGGGAAAAACGAGTCGACCGTGAACTCGAGGCCGCTCTTCCGCCCGGCCCGGGTCCGGCCGTCGCCGTCGCGCTCGAAGGACCATTCCCGGAACGGACCGCCGTTCCCCGCGCCCGCCGGCCAGCGGCCGCAGATCAGGCCGGCCATTTCGTCGAAGGTCAAGGGAAATCCCAGGAGCTTTTCGACGATCTCGGTCGGTCCCGCTTTCCAGTAGATTTTTTTCGTGGGCAGGACGAGATAGCCGTCGTCCCCGGCAAAGACGAACTCCGCGGCCGCGCTACCCAGTAAATCAGTGACAACCACCCGGCCGCGGCGCGACATTTCGAGCACGAAGGCGAACCGGCTCCGCGACGTCTCGCCGTTCCGGGTGACTTTGAGCGACGCCTCGCCTTCGATTTCGCGGATTTCGGAGGGCACGGGGCCGAGGAAGGCGCGGGGCGGCCGGCAGCCGGGAAGAACGAGGGCCGCCAGAGCGGCGGTTCCAAGGAAAAATAACGTCTTGTTCGGCACGGGCGTTCGTCCCCGGCGGGGCCTCACGGACCCGCTCTCCGGATCAATCAAGCTTGAAGCCGTAATCTTCGCCTTTTTTCTTCGCGGGAGTCCCAGGCCGGGCCGGAGGAGGCGTCAGATTGTCGGCCAGCTTGAACCCGTAGTCGTCCGTGGGGATCTTCCGGGCCGATCGGGACATCTCTTTAGAGATCTTCCGCCGGCGCATCAGTGGATAGAAAGGCGATTTCAGCCGTCTCCCGAAACAAGACATGTTCGGGCTGAAGACGAGCAGCAGGATGAAGGCCCCGAAAACGATGAGAAGTCCGGTTACACCCCAATTCATTGGCGATCCTCATTCAGAAATTCAACGGGAACTCGATGCGGCGAGGGCGACGTCTTCGTCTGTCCTCACGACATCTTTGTCTGCCCTCGCGGCCTCCGCGAGGGCGGTCTCCATGAGGGCCAGGCCTTCGTCTATCCTCGTGATCGCCGCATAGGCGACCACCTTAATCCCGCTGAAATTCCGGAATCTTGGCCCGCTCCTTCTCTTTGCCGAGGCGGAAGCCGAGAAAAAAGGCGGAGGATATCGTCGCGACCAGCAGCAGCGTCTTGAAAAAGTCCTTCATAAGTCAACCTTCCTCCATCTATTTTAATCAGGCCCGCGAAAAAGTCAAATCGGAAGGGAAACGTCCAGCGCGGCTCCCGCCCCAGTCGCTCTTGCGGCTCACCCGCAAACCGCGGGTCCCCGCCGCTTCGAGCGACCGGGGCTCGCGCCGCGCTGCTCGATCAACTTTGCCGAGAAGAACCCACGGCGCAATATAAGCTGAAATGGGGGCGAGGGGGGAGAGGGCAAGGAGGCCGTAAGGAGGCGAGCGAGCACGGTCCAGCGACGCGAAGCGGCGCTGGGCGCGAGCCGACGCGCGAGCCGGTTTCCTAAGAAGGGGACACCCAGCCCCTGGTACCCTAATCAGTGCCTAATTAGGACGGTGGGTGTCCCCATTCTATACCGGCGTGCCGACGGCCCTCTCCCTCCTCGCCCCCCGCCCGGAAGCCCCCTTCAATATTCGGACTGGGGCGGGAGCCGCGCTACCCTCCTCGCGCCGGGTTCCGGGACAGGTATCAGAGAAATTGATTTATCCGGTTACTGGGGCTATCATGAAATCAAACTCCGTAGCAATCGAGGATGCCATGAAGGCTGAAAGAATCGTCGCCTGGATTTTGGGTTTCGGGTTCGCCGTTCTTCCTCTCGCCGCCCAGGGGGTGCGCAAAGCGGCGAAAGCCGGCCAATTCTACGACGCCGACCCCGCGGCGCTTTCGGCCCGGATCGACGGGTTCCTCGCGGCCGCGAACGGCGCCGGGACCGTTTCGCCCGACAGGATCCGGGCGATCATCGTGCCCCATGCCGGATTCATCTATTCGGGCCGTGTGGCCGGACAGGCGTACAACTTAGTACGGGGACGGGACATCGCCACCGTCGTCATCCTCGGCCCGTCCCACCATGTGGGATTCGAGGGCGCCTCCATCTACCCCGAAGGCGGATTCGAGACCCCGCTCGGGATCGCCGAAGTCGACGCGCCGTCCGCTAAAGCTTTGATCCGGGCTTCGGGGTTTGCCTATATTCCCGAAGCCCATGTCGAGGAGCATTCGCTCGAAGTTCAGGTGCCGTTCATCCAGAAAGTCCTTCCGAAAGCAAAAATCGTCCCCGTCGTCCTGGGCATCCCTTCGGAGAAGACGGTCGGGACACTGGCCGCCGCCCTGGACAAGGTCTTCAAAGACACGAAGGTGCTTGTCGTCGCCTCGACCGATATGTCGCACTTCCTCGCCCGGCCCGAAGCCAACGCGCTCGACAAAAGTACGATCGATCTCGTCACGGGCCAGAAGGTGCCCGCCCTCCTGCGCAAGCTCGCGCGCAACGAAAACATCCTGTGCGGCGGGGCGGCCGTCGTTACCGCCCTCCTCTATGCCCAAAAACAGGGCAACGCCGAAGTCCGTTTGCTGGCTTATGCCGATTCATCGGAGGCGGGAGGCCCGGCCGACTCGGTGGTCGGGTATTTCGCCGCGGCGGTAACGGCCGGCGGCGCCGACCCCGCGCCCGAGGAGACCGGCCCGGCCGGCACCACCCGGGTGTCGGGCCCCGCCGCCGGGACCGAGCCGCAGGCTGATTTCGCGCTCACCGCGGACGACAAAAAGGAATTGTTGAGCCTCGCCCGCCGCTCGGTCGAGCTCTATGTCCGCGAGGGAAAGCTCCCCGACTATGCGACCGCAAACCCGAACCTCAAAGCCCCGCGCGGCGCGTTTGTCACGCTCACGGAGAGCGGGATGCTGCGCGGCTGCATCGGCTTCACCGAACCCCGTTTCCCGCTTTATGAGACCGTGAGGCAAGCGGCGCTCTACGCCGCCACTGAAGACCCGCGATTTCAGGCCGTGAACCGCGACGAGCTGAAACGGCTCGCCTATGAGATCTCGGTTCTCACCCCGCTGAGCAAGGTCGAGAACCCCGCCCTGATCGAGGTGGGCCGGCACGGCCTCGTCGTGGCGAAAGACGGAAAGCGCGGCCTGCTCCTACCCCAGGTCGCGACGGAGAATCGCTGGAGCCGCGATGAGTTCCTGCGCCAGACCTGCCTCAAAGCCGGGCTCCCGGCCCAGGCCTGGCGCCAGGGAGCGGAGATTTTCTCCTTCGAAGCGATCGTGTTCCGGGAAGAGAAGAAGTAGGGGGCTCGGGGGAAGAGGCTCGCTCCCCCGGAGATCTTAACGCGCTGCGGGCTCAGAGGACGCGGTTCAACGCGGCTCCCGCCCCAGTCGCTCTTGCGGCTCACCCACAAACAGCGGGTCCCCGCCGCTTCGAGCGACCGGGGCTCGCGCCGCGCCAACGTTGGGAAACTGGGCGGCAGATAGGTTTTCGAACCGCGCCCTCCTCGCCGTCTGCTCCGAAGATGCCTATCTAATCAGACGCAACCGCAGGGCTATTTCGCTCGACTAATTTTGTGACTTCGGCCAATCCCCAATCCGGGCGAGTACGGCGGAAAAGTACCCCCGGGCAAGCCCGGGGCCCCGGCCGCCGGGGAAGAGCGCGAGCGGACCGGAGGAGATCTCGCCGCTGCGTTTCGGCTTTTTGGGGCACCCCGCAGAGCGGGGCGGCGTGACAACCCGAGCCTAAATCAGACGAGGGGAGGAACCAACGGAAGGCAAGATCAATGAGGCGGAGGGACGATAGGCCGGCGAGATACGCGCCGCCCAAAAAGCCGAAAGCCCGTAGAGCGTAAAGATCTCCGGGGGAGCGAGCCTCTTCCCCGAGCCTGCCTCGCCGGGGAAAATCGGCGTACTTTCGGAGCCCCCTTCATTTTTCTAAATCGAACCGAGGGAGCCGCATCGAACCGCCCCTCCGAGTCCGCGCTCGCCGAATTGTGCTATAATTAGGCCGTTATAAGGACATAGCCATGCCGATCTACGAATATCAATGCGAACAGTGCCAGCACCGCTTCGAGAAACTCCAGAAGTTCTCGGACAAGCCTTGCAAAAAGTGCCCGAACTGCGGCGGGATCCTCCGGAAGCTTGTTTCCTCCCCGGCCATCCAGTTCAGAGGCAACGGATTCTATATCAACGACTACCCCAAAAAGAGCGGCCCCGAAACGGAAGGGAAATCCAAAGACAAAGACAAGGATACGGCCCCGGCCGCCAAAGCCGGAGAGAAGCCGGCGGAGGCCAAGAAGGCCGAGACCATCCCCGCCGACAAACCCTGTATGGACTAGGAGTCCGGCGCCCGCGATGAGGATCATCGTCCGCGTCCCCAACTGGATCGGCGACGTCATATTTTCCCTTCCCGCCCTCGAAAGCCTGCGAGCAAACTACCCCGGCGCCGAAATCTGGCTCGCCGGCGCTCCCTGGGTCCGCGACTTGCTGGCCGGCGACGTGTGGGGAGAGCGCGTCCTTCCGCTCAGCCGGGCCAAGGGGCTCGGCGGCCTGCGGGCCGAAGCGCGCGGCCTCCGGGAGCGGGGATTCGACCTTGGCCTGCTCCTGACGAACTCCTTTGGATCCGCGGCTCTTTTCGCCCTGGCGAAGATCCCCGAGCGGTGGGGCTACAAGCGGGACGGACGCGGCCTCTTGCTGACAAAAGGCCTGCGGGCGGAAGATATCGACCCGCCCCTCCACATGGTCGGCTATTACCTCCGGCTCCTTGAAGGGCTGGGCCTGCGCACGGTCGCGCCGGAGATCCATCTCAGCGTAAACGCCGTGGAGCGCGAACGCGCCCGGGTTGATCTCGAAGCGCTGGGGATTTCGTCAGGCCGGCCGCTCGTCGTCCTCAACCCCGGCGCGGCCTACGGCCCGGCCAAGCGCTGGCCGGCCGCACGTTTCGCCGAGCTCGGCCGCCTTTTCCAGGAGCGCAGAGGGGCGGGCATCGCCGTCACGGGGGCCGCCGCGGACGCGGGCCTTGCCGCGGAAATCGGCGCTGCGCTGGCCCAGAAACCTGCCGACCTCACCGGGAAGACGACCCTCCGCGGCCTGCTCGGCGTCATGAGCCGGGCCGCCGTCGTCGTGACCAACGACACCGGGCCGATGCACATGGCCAACGCCCTGCGCGTCCCCGTGGTGGGCGTGTTCGGACCGACCGACCCGCGAGCCACGGCGCCCTTTCATCCGCCGGCCGCCGTCCTGAAAAAAGACGGCGTCCCCTGCTGGCCCTGCTTCTACCGCGAATGCCCCTACGGCCACCAATGCATGACTGCCGTCACGGTGGACGAGGCCTTTGCCGCGGCCGCGGAGCTGCTGCCATGAAGAAGAGGCGGGCCGTGTTCCTCGACCGGGACGGGACGATCAACGAGGACGTCGGCTATCCCTCCCGGATCGACCAGGTCCGGATCTACCCCTACGCCTTCGAGGCCTTGCGGAAGATCAAGCACGCGGGATTTGCGGCCGTGGTCGTGACCAACCAGTCGGGCATCGGGCGGGGCTACCTGACCGAGGCCGACCTGGCCGCGATCCACCGCCACATCGCCGCGGAATTCGCGGCGCGCGCGGTCCGGATCGACGCCTTCTATTATTGTCCGCACTACGAATTCTCGGACCTCCCCGGATACGGCGGCCTGTGCGCCTGCCGCAAGCCCGAACCGGAGATGGGGCGGCGGGCGGCAGCCGATCTCGCCCTCGACCTCGAGAACTCCTACATGATCGGCGACAAGGTCGAGGACGTGCGCTTCGGGCTGGCCATCGGGGCGAAGCCGGTCCTCGTCCGGACCGGGTATGGGGCCGAATCCGAGCGGCGGCTTCCCGAGCTCGGGATCACGCCCGCCGCCGTGGCGGACGACCTGCGGACGGCCGTCGACTGGGTCCTGGCCGACGGCGGCACGGTCCCATGATCCGCTTCGACGACATCCTGGACAAGATCGCCTCCCGGTTCGGCGAGAAGGACATCGCCGTCCTCCAAAAAGCCTACGTCTTCTCGGCCAAAGCCCACAAAGGCCAAGTCCGGCGCTCGGGGGAGCCTTATCTCAGCCACCCGCTCGAAGTCTGCAGTCTCCTGGCCGACATGGCCCTCGACCGCACGACCCTCGTGGCGGGGCTCCTCCACGACGTCCTCGAGGACACCGACGTCACCCCGGCCGAGCTCAAGGAGTCTTTCGGCAAAGCCGTGGCCGCTCTGGTCGAGGGCGTGACCAAGATCAGCCGTATTCAGGACTCCTCTGCCGAAGCCCGTCGGGCCGAGACCATCCGCAAGATCATCTTGGCTATGACGGATGACATCCGGGTCATCTTCATCAAGCTCGCCGATCGGCTCCACAACCTCCAGACGCTCAATTTTCTGAACACGGATGCCCAGAAGCGGATCGCCGCCGAAACCCTCGAGATCTACTCCCCGATCGCCAACCGTCTGGGCATGGGCCGGATCAAGGCCGAGCTCGAGGACCTCGCTTTTCGCTACGTGGAGCCCGAGGAGTATGCCCGGATCGCGGCCCTCATCGAGCCGCGGCGGGGCCAGGCCGAGGCGGACCTCGCGGCCTTCCGCGAGGAGCTCGCGGCGATGATGAAACAGAACGGCATCCCGGCCGAAATCCATGCCCGGATCAAGCGGCCTTACAGCATCTCCCGCAAGATGAAAACCCAGAAGATCGATTTCAGCCAGGTTTATGACTTCCTCGCCCTCCGGATCGTCACCGACAGCGTCAAGAGCTGCTACGCCGCATTGGGGATCATCCACCAGAAATGGCCGCCCATCCCGCAGCGCTTCCGCGATTTCATCGCCATGCCCAAGCCCAATCTCTACCAAGCTCTCCATACGACGATCATCACCGAGGGCAAGCAGAGCTTCGAGATCCAGATCCGGACGCGGGACATGCACGCTCTGGCCGAGCACGGGATCGCGGCCCACTGGAAATACAAGGACGATGACCCCCAAAGCCTGGTCCGGGAGGACCGCCGCCTGCAATGGCTGCGGGAAATGGTCGAGCTTTTCGAGGAGCAGAAGAATCCCCGGGAATTCCTCAAGCATCTCAAAATCAACCTCATCCCCGAGGAGGTCTACGTCTTCACGCCGAAGGGGCAGGTCGTCTCCCTGCCGTCGGGCGCTTCCGCTCTCGACTTCGCTTTCCGTATCCATTCCGAGATCGGCCTCCACAGCGCCGGGGCCCGGATCAACGGCAAGGCCGCTCCTCTCAGGACCGTGCTGAAGACCGGGGACATCGTCGAGATCGTGACTCAGCCCGATAAGCTGCCAAGCCGGAGCTGGCTCGCCATCGCCTACACGTCGGGGGCGCGTCACCAAATCAAGAGGGCTCTTAATTTGCAGGAGAGGACGAAAAGCGTCGCCCTGGGCCGGAAGCTCTGGGAGAAGGAGATCCGCAAGTATGATCTCCCGGGCGGCCTCTTGGCCGAGCCGGATCTCGTCAGACGGCTTCGCAAGGCAACCGGATTGCGGCCGGCGGGCTTCGAGGATTTCCTGGGGCTGGCCGGGCTAGGCCGGATCATGGTCAACCGAAAATTGATGGAAAAGGTGTTTCCCGCGGGCCTTTCGCCCCGCCGGGGCGGCCGCGAAACTCCCAAAGTGGAGACCGAAATCCAGGTCAAAGACCGGAACATCGCCCTCGTCCGGCTGGCGCGCTGTTGCCGGCCGATCAAAGGCGAGCCGATCGTCGGCTATCTCACGGCGGGGATGGGGGTCACGATTCACGCCCAGCGCTGCCCCCGGATCACCCGGGAAGTCCTGGCGCCCGAGCGCTGGGTCGAGGTCACATGGGGAAGTGTCGCGGTCGAGAATTTCCGGGCGAACCTCGTCGTCCGGTGCGCGGACAAGCCTGGGCTTCTGGCCAAAATCATGTCCGCCATTTCGGGGCGGGAGGCAAACATCACGAAGGCCGAGGTCGAGACCTATGCCGACGGCCGGGCGCAGATCCGGGTCGGGCTCATCGTCCGGGACATCAAGCAATTGGATGGAATCTTCGCAGACATCCGGGCCCTCGAAGACATCCACTCGGTGGAAAGAACTTAGGCGGGAGTCAGACGGCTTTCTGAACCTTCCCGGAGCGCAGGCATCTCGTACAAACCCAGATTTGTTTCACACCTTTGGGCGTCTGAGCTTTGACGTGCTGAAGGTTCGGTTTCCATTTCTTCGGAGAAGACTTGTGGGAATGGCTGACATTGTGGCCGAAGACGGGGCCTTTTTCGCAGATTTGGCATACTTTAGGCATGTTCGCTCTCTTTTAGGGGGCTATTTATACCATAAAAGACTATATCCCGCAACTGGTTTTTCCAAACCACAAAATTTCCGATATGACTTTCTTTCTTACGGCGCGGGCCCTATCCGCGGCGGAGCCGGAAGGCCTCGAGGGTGCTCTTCATCAGAAAAGCGATGGTCAGGGGGCCGACCCCGCCCGGGGACGGCGTCAGCCAGCCGGCCTTTTCGATAACCTCCGGCCGGACATCGCCCACCCAGGTGTAGCTTTTCTCCTGAATGTCCTTCTCCCGTTTGATATCCGCGCCAAAGATCGCGCGAACCACCGCCGGGTCGCTGACCGCGTTGCTTCCGACGTCAATGACGACGGCCCCGTCCTTGACGAATTCGGGTCCGACAAAGCCCGGTTTCCCCATGGCGGCGATCAGGATGTCGGCCCGCGCCGCGACCTGGGCCAGGTCCCGGGTTTTGCTGTGGCAGAGGGTGACCGTTCCGTTTTCGTTCGTGATCATGGCCGCCAGCGGCTTGCCGACGATCATGCTCCGCCCGATGATCACAACGCCGCAGCCTTCGATCCTGACGCCGGTCGACTTGATCAGCTCCACGATCCCGGTCGGCGTGCAGGGGCGCAGCCCCGGCCGGTTCTCCATCAGCAGGCCCAAACTATGGGGATGGAAGCCATCCACGTCTTTATCGGGGCGAAGCCAGGAGATGACTTCGTGGGAATTGAGGGGACTGGGGAGGGGCAGCTGGATGAGGATGCCGTCCACATGGTCGGCCGCATTGAGATCGTCGATCTGGATCTTGAGCTCGACCATGGTCGTGGCCTCGGGCAGCCGCCGGACTTCGGACCAAAGGCCCAGGGCCTGGCAGGCTTTCTCCTTCATCCGGACGTAGCTTTGCGAGGCGGGGTTGTCGCCGACGATGACCGCAACGAGGCCCGGGGCGGTCCCGCCCGCCTGCTTGATGCGGGCGACGTCGCGGCCGACCTCCTCGCGGATTCTGTCAGCCAGAGGTTTTCCTTCGAGCCACATTCCCATGCGTCTCTCCTCGGAGCGGATTCGGGTCCATTATACCATGAGCGCGGGAGTGAGGCTTAGTTGCTTAGCGAAAGATGGGCCGGGTTTCCCGGAAGGGTCATCTCCCGGAAAAATATCAAAAAACCTCTTGAAAACGCTCTTTCGGGATGGTATGATGGCGGCGCTTTCTTGAGAGAACAAGACCATTTTTCCACAATTGTGGATAAATCTGTGGAAAAATAATTCGGCATCACGTAAATGGAAGAAAAAACGAATCCTTGGCTCCAGGTCCTTCTCGAAATCCAGAAGAAAATCGACGCCGGCAGCTTCGAAACCTGGTTCGAGCCGACCTCCTATATCGGAAAGGAAGAGGACTGCCTTTACATCAAAGTCCCGAATTCCTACTTCAAGGATTGGCTGTCTTTCCACTATTCCGCGCTGATCAACGACGGGTCCCAGACCCTCTTTGGGAAAACCTACGACATCAAGTACATCTTCGATGACACGACGTTCACCTTCAAACGGAATTCGCCGGAAGATCGCCGCTCCAAGTATGGCCTGATCCTCAACCCGAACCTGAACCCGAATTACACTTTCGAGAACTTCGTGGTCGGGTCCTGCAACCAGTTTTCCCACGCAGCCTCTGTCGCCGTGGCTAAGAACCCGGGCAAATCCTATAACCCCCTCTACGTCTACGGCGGGTCGGGCCTCGGCAAGACTCACCTTATGAACGCCATCGGCCATTTCTCGCTCCAGAACGATCCGCGGTTGAAAATCCTCTACATCACCACGGAAAAGTTCATGAACGAGCTTATCAACCACCTCCAATACGGCAAGATTCTAGATTTCCGTGAGAAATACCGGAGCATCGACATCCTTCTCATGGACGATATCCACAACCTCTCCGGCAAGGACCGGACCAAAGAGGAGTTCTTCCACACGTTCAACCACCTCTACGACAATCAAAAGCAGATCGTCATCTCGAGCGACTGCCCGCCCAAGGAGATTCCCGGCCTTGAGGAGCGCTTCCGGTCCCGGTTCGAATGGGGGCTGATCGCCGATCTCAAGCCTCCCGACATCGAAACGCGAATCGCCATCATCAAAAAAAAGGCCGAGCTCGAAGGCGTGGACCTTCCCGACACCGTGGCCCTGTTCATCGCCGACAAAGTCCATTCCAACATCCGGGAGCTCGAAGGCTATCTCCGACGCGTCGTCGCTTTCTCCTCTCTCAAAGGGGAAAAGATCGATCTCGACCTAGCCAAGGACTCTCTGAAAGACCTTCTGGATTCGACCGCCCGGATCGTCACTGTGGAAAAGATCCAGAAACTCGTCTGCCATAAATATAAAATCAAGCTTGTTCAGTTGAAGTCCAAGAACAACTCCCCCAAAGTTTCCTTTCCCCGCCAGATTGCTATGTATTTATCCAAGGAGCTGACGGATACGTCGCTTCCGGAAATCGGAAAGAAATTCGGTGGAAAACACCATACGACGGTCATCCACAGCATCCGCAAAATCGAGAAGATGAGAGAGGACAATTCCGATTTCGACAAAGAAATCAACAGTCTCCTCAACTTCATCCAGTAATGGAATCACGGCCTTGTCCGTCTTACTCACATTTCCGTTGCTTTTATTCTTCTTATTGATTAATCTTTAGTTCTTAAGAAAGAAGAATAAGAAGAGTCCTGTCGGGAGGGAAAATCCATGAAATTTTCGATTATGAAAGAGAACATTCTGGATGAACTCCAGCTTCTCCAAGGGATCGTCGAGAAGCGAAACACCATGCCGATCCTGGCCAACATCCTCGTGAAAGCCGAGGGGACCGAAGTGGATCTTACGGGGACGGATCTTGAGGTCGGCCTCAGGACTCATTTCGAGGCCCAGATCGATGAACCGGGCGCGGTCACGGTTTCTGGAAAAAAGATCTTCGAGATCGTCAAGTCGCTCCCTGACGGCAAGCCGGTGACCTTTAAGGAAGACAAAGATCTGACCATGTGGGTCACGTCCGGAGAAAGCGAATTCAAGGTTCTCTGTTTACCGAAGGAGGATTATCCTCAGGTCCCTGAACCTAAATTCGAGAAGAACATCAAAATCCCCGTGGAGCAGTTCCGGGGAATGATCGACCGGGTGTTCTTCGCCATCGCTCAGGAACAGAGATATTATCTTAACGGGGCGCTGATGGTTCTGAAAGGAAAGTCCATCGAGCTCGTCAGCACGGACGGCCATCGGCTCTCCTATACCGGCAAAGCGATCGACGACCTGGCGCTAGCTAAGGAAATCCGGGTGATCGTAGCCAAAAAGACCTTGAGCGAACTTCGGAAATACAATGAAGGTCAGATCGAATTCGACTGCGACGAGAACAATCTTTTCTTCCGGTGCGGCCACCGGACGCTTCTTTCCCGGGTTATCGAAAGCAAATTTCCCAATTTTGATGCGGTCATCCCCAAGGACAATCCGAATGTCGTCGTTCTTCCCCGGGACGAATTTTCGAACGCCATCAAGAGGGTATCGCTCCTGTCCGCGGAGCGGTCCCGAGGCATCAAGTTCACCCTGGAAAAGAACCGCCTCCGTCTGTTCTCCTCAAACCCTGAGATCGGGGAGGCGCGCGACAAACTCGATGTCGAATACAAAGGGGCCACGATCGAGATCGGTTTCAATTCCCTGTATATCCTCGATTTTCTGAACACGACCGAAGCCGAAAAGATCCGGTTCGAACTCAAGGACGAGAACAGCGCCGCCCTGCTGCGACCCGACAAGGATGAGGACATCAAGAGCCTGTACGTGCTCATGCCGATGAAGATCTGAGGGCCGCCCGGGACGCGGCCTCTCCGGCCGCGGGCGAACCCGGTTTCAAGATCCGGATTTCTTTTCGAGAGCCTTCCCCAGCCAACAGGCGAGCGTCCGCGCGGCTCTTTCCGCGGCCGGCGTCAGCGCCCGGCCCAACTCGATCCTTCCGGGCTGGACTCCCAAAAATCGGACCCGGCACCCGATCGTCGATTCGAGGTACGCGACAAGCATTCTCAGCGATATTTTGTGGGTGGAGATACCTTCGTCCGGGATGTCCTCCGCTTCGACGGCGAAGACGGTTCCGGGGAGATGGGGACCGATCGCGGCGTCGAGCATGATCACCAGCCGGGGCGAGAACTTCCGGATTTCGCCGGTCAGATTCTCCGGGGTTTCGTAGCCGAGCAGGACCTTAACCCCGCTGCGCCCCCGGCGCCCGAGCACTTTCCTCAATTCTTTCGCGGCCAGGATTCCGGCCGCGTCGTCGCCTTGGTCCGGATGACCGATGCCAAGGACGACGATCTTCTCGGCGGACGCGATTTCGCGCCGGAGCGCGCGCTTCCACGCGGGCCGGCCCACTCCTCGTTCCTTTGATTTTCGCTTTGGCATGGGTCCCCATCATTTTACGTTTTTTCATGGCGAAGGGCGAGGGCTCGCCTCAGCGGAGCCCTAATCCGCACGGCGATCTTCCGGCTTTTTGGGCGGCGAGTATCTCGCCGAACACCATCCCTCCGCCTACTTGATCTTGCCTTTCGTCTTCTTTCCCCTCGGCTGATTTAGGCTCGGGTCTTCCTCGCCGGCCCGCTCCGCGGGCTCCCCCAAAAAGCCGGAACGCCGCCGCGGGGGCTCCTCCCTTCGGCTCCGCCCTTGCCCTTCGCCATGCCTACGGTCTTCCCGATAAATCAATGCGCGAGCGGACCGGAGAAGATCTCGCCGCTGAGTTTCAGCTTCTCGGCGTGGAAGGCCAGAACTGAAATCGGCCAGGAGGAAGGAAGATCGGGCAGCGCGGCGCGAGCCCCGGTCGCTCGAAGCGGCGGGGACCCGCTGTTTGTGGGTGAGCCGCGAGAGCGACTGGGGCGGGAGCCGCGCCGCAGGGCGTCAAGATCTCCGGGGGAGCGAGGCTCTTCCCCCCGAGCCCGCCGCGAGAGCGACTGGGATGGGGAGGCGAGCCATCCGGGCAAAAAAAAGGGGCGCGGACCGGAGTCCGCGCCCCCGTTGGGTCGGAGGTTACTTGGCCGGGGCCGCGGGCGCGGCCGGGGCTGCGGGCTTGGGCTCCTTCTTGGGCATGGCCCGGACGAATACCCAATCCATCTTCAGGGTGTGGCGGTCGAAGCAGGCGATCTCGTAGAGGTGATCCATCTCCATGGCTTTGACGGGGTTCGTCGGGCAGGAATCCACGCACTGGGCGCAATGGATGCAGCGGTCGTTATGGATGACCATCTTGAACTTCTTCTCGACGTCGCTCTCCTGAGTGATGACGATGGCCTCGGCCGGGCAGTCCCGCTCGCAGGCACGGCAGGCGATGCAGATGTCCGGGTGGAGGAACGGCGTCCCGCGGAAGCCCTCGGGCACCTGGAGCTTCTGGAACGGGTAATCCACCGTGGCTGGTTTTTTGAAGAGATGGCGGAGGAGTTCCGGGAGGAAGACGGCGACTTTCATTGGATCAATCCCTTGATGACGATGACGATCAGAAGCTGGAGGACGGCCAGGGGGGCCATGGTCCGCCAGGCGAACGACACGACCTGATCGACCCGGACCCGGGAGGTCAGGGCCCGGATGAGCGACAGGAGGAAGACGATGGCCAGCGTCTTGAGGACGAACTGGACGAAGCCGAGGATGATCCCGCCGCCGAAGCCGCCCAGGAAGATCGCGGCGATGAGGCCGCTCGAGACTACGAGCTCGATGTCGGTCATCAGCCGGAAGAAGGCCAGCTTCTTGCCCGAATACTCGGTGAACGTCCCGCCGACGATCTCCGTCTCGGCGTGGGGGATATCGAACGGCGTCCGTTCGAGCTTGGCCTGGACGCAGATCAGAGCGACGAAGAAGCCGATGATGTTGGGCAGGAGGAGCAGGGGCTTGGCCCTGTAGAACGCCCCGATCTCGGCGATCCGCCAGGAGTTGGCCAGGATCGCCGGGCTGAGCACGGCCATGAACAGGGGCACTTCGTAGCCGAAGAGCATGGTCAAGACCCGGGTCCCGCCGATCTGCGAGAAGAGGTTCGTCGACGACCAGCCGGCGAGGAAGAAGATCAGGGTCGGCAGGCTGAGGAGGTAGAGGAGGACGATGATGTCGCCGGAGAACGAGATCAGGCCGGCGGCCGCAGGGTTGGGGCTCCAGAGAGGCAGGAGCAGGCCGGCCGTGGCGACAATGGCCAGGCCGACGATCGGGAGCAGGGTGAAGAGAGTCTTGTCGGCGGCGGTCGGGACCACGTCCTCCTTGGCCATCAGCTTGAAGAAGTCGGCCACGGGTTGGAGGAGGCCCCACTTGCCGGTATGCGTCGGGCCCATCCGGTTCTGGAGACGGGCGTAGACCTTGCGGTCGAACCACTCGCAGAACGTGCTGTAGACGAAGAGGAAAAGGAGACCGGGATAGACGAGGAGATAGAGGATCGTTTTCAGAACGGCCATACCGCATTCCTTTTTACCGGGGATTTTTCAAACCGCTCGCCGGCGATCTTCCGGAGCTCGCTGAACCGGACGGTCCGTTCCTCGCCCGACCGGGCGTTGACAAGCTCGACCGTCCGCTCGGCGCAGCAGATGCAGGGGTCGATGGCGGCGAAGATCAGGGGGATGTCGGCGATGAACCCGTTCTTGAGCATCTCGATCGTCGCCGGGTAGTTGGCCAGGGTCGGGGCCCGGACCTTGAGCCGCTCCGGTCTTTCCGACCCGTTGCTCTTAATGTAGTGGATGTTCTCGCCGCGGGGCGCCTCGTAGCGGCTGACGACCTCGTTCGGCTTGGCCTTCTTGGGAGCCTTGACCGCGATGTCGCCGGCCGGGAGGTTCTTGAGGAGGAACTCGCAGATCTTGTAGCTTTCGAAAAGCTCCTTGATCCGGACGACGGTCCGA
>Ga0315286_10001229_pt1 | contig 23093 bp, 21 predicted proteins | sample YL17G10_0_MG_FD_205038 | JGI IMG/M metagenome (GOLD analysis project Ga0315286, IMG submission 205038) | Sediment microbial communities from Yellowstone Lake, YNP, Wyoming, USA - YL17G10_0 | ecosystem: Environmental > Aquatic > Freshwater > Lake > Sediment | place: USA: Wyoming | collected...
CTGTTGTTTTCTGCGTGGCGCGCTCTTGCCGCCAGGCCTTGCTTTAGTCGCACTCGGTGTATCCGGGTCTTTCGCCTTCAGCAGGTAGCCGTTTTCCAGCAGGTCGATGAAGTGGATGGCTATTTCGTCGGGTGATATGCCGCCGCGACCTGGGTCGTACCACTTGTAAAGCCAGTTACACATGCCAATAAGGGCGAAGGCCTGCAGCGTTGGATCCAAAGGTCGGAAAAAGCCCTGCTCAATGCCTTCGGTGATTATTTTTTCAATGATCTTGGTGTACTTTCTTTTTCCCTCCCGGATTCTCTCGAACTTTTTCTTGGGAAGTTGGTTTTCTTCGCTGAAGAATACGGCAAACATGGGCAGATTATCGATAATGATGTCTTGGACGTGATGCCGGATGAGGAAACGAAGCTTTTCCGGCGGCGCCAGATCCATTTCATCAATCTCGTAGGCGCTGGCGAAATAGCTTTCCAGAGCTTGAAGGTAGATTAGGGAGAGCAGGTCTTCCTTTGAAGATACGTAGTGGTAGAGAGCCGCCTTGCTCAGGCCGAGTTCGTGGGCCACATCGTCGAGGGTGGCCGTACGGTAGCCTTTCTGGTGAAAGAGGTTGATGGCCGTGTCTATGATCATCTGCTTGCGCAGATTCTTGGTCATGCTTTTGAAGTCGGTTTGTGTTTCCATAACCCCTCCAGGCCGGCATCAGGAGCATGGTCAGGGCAGCCCCTCCAGGCTCTCTGTGCGGATTAAGGAGATTTACCGGATCCATCGAATTCATTCCTCTCACCGTCCCTTCGACCTTTCCTTATGACAACCACCCCAACCCGGAAGGCGGGGCTGAAAAATCTGGGGGTGAGACCCAAAAAACACTTGACTTTAAATTTTGTGTATGAAATCTTATTGACCAGTCAGTAAATCTTCTTATCAGTTAGTAACATAACAATTCAGCCAAGTCCAGAAAGAATTGTCAAAACCCCTAAGGCGAATTTCTTTTCGGGTAAAGTTGACGGCCTTAAGGGCTTTTAACGTTGTGCAACCCCGTCCGGCGCCACGTCCGGCTTGCCAGGAGAGTGACAATGAGCGTTGATGAAGCAGCCGCGGTCAAGGAGAAGGAAAATCAGGAAAACAATTGGGATGACTACCTCCAGGCCTATTACGAGAAACCGGCCAGCACCCGGACCTGGTCCGGGTACGAGGTCAAAGAAATCTATACACCGGAAGACCGGGCCTCAGAAAACTACAAAGAAAAAATAGGCGACGCCGGTGAATACCCCTTTACCCGGGGGCTCCACCGAAACATGTTCCGAGGCCGATACTGGACCCGCCGGGAAGTCGTGGGCATAGGCTCACCGGCCGACACGCACGAGCGGGCCGCTTACTGCTTCAAGAACGGCGGGACGGGCCTCAATACCATCGCCGACGTCACCTATGAAATGGGCTTGGATGCCGACCACCCCTGGGCACAAAACGAAGTCGGCCTGACGGGTGTCAACATTTCGCACATAAAGGACATGGAAACCCTGGTGGGCGACATTCCCCTGGACAAGGTCAGTTGGTCTCTTATCACTGCGTCAACCGCAGCCGCCCCCACCATGGCACAGTATGTGGCCGTATCACGAAACAAGGGCTATGACATAAGCCGGCTGCGCGGGTCGATTCAGAATGATCCCATTCATTTTCGCTACTGCGGATTCCGTCCTGCCTGCCCTCTGGACCTGTCCATCAAGCTCGGCTCGGACGTAATGGAGTTCTGCACCCGGGAGATGCCCAAGTGGTATTACACCACGGTCAATATGTATGATCTTCGGGAGCAGGGCATCACCGCGCCTCAGGAGATAGCATACGGCTTTGGTATCGCCATGTGCTACATTGATGAGCTTATTCGCCGGGGTCTTCACATCGACGAATTTGCTCCGCGATTCACCTTCTATGTGTCCTGCCATATCGACATTTTTGAAGAAATCGCCAAAATCCGGGCAGCCCGGCGTATGTGGGCAAAGCTGATGAAAGAAAAGTACGGGGCCAGGGATCCGAGATCCATGCATTTTCGCTTTGCAGTCCATACCGCCGGCTGCTCCCTGATTCCTCAGCAGCCTCTGAACAATCTCGTCCGCATCGCCTACGAGGCCTTGGCCGCGGTGCTTGCAGGGGTCCAGTCCCTGCATTGCTGTTCTTACGACGAACCCATGTGCCTGCCTACGGAAAAGGGCCACCTCCAGGCTTTGCGTACCCAGCAGATCCTCGCCTATGAAACCGGCGTGACCAACGTGTCCGATCCTTTCGGCGGATCCTATTACGTGGAGAGCCTGACCGACAAGATGGAGGAAGAGGCCCTCCGGTATATGGAGGAGGTGGACGGCGTGGGCGGCATGGAAGAGGCTATTCGCACCGAATGGCTGGACCGCCGGTTCGAAACGGAAGCGGTCAAGCGGCAGAAGGAAGTGGACAACCTGGACAAGCTGGTGGTCGGAGTGAACATCTTTACAACGGAAGAGGAAAAGACCACACCTCTAGGGGTGCAGCGCATTCCCGAGCATTCGGCCAAAAGCCAGATTGAAGGCGTGCGCAAGCTCAGGATGAGCCGGGACAAGTGGAAATTGAATGAGGCGATCAAGAAACTCCGTGAGGCTGCAGCTGAAGGCAGGAACACTATTCCCGCCATGATCGAGGCCACTCAAGCCATGGCCACCACCGGCGAATTGCTCGGAACCGTGCGTGAAGTTTTTGGTTATTCTTACGATCCTTTGAACATCATCGAATCGCCATTCCATTGATCCGAATTTGCGGAGCCTGTGCGGATGAGCAAAGAGAAGATAAAAGTGATTATCAGCAAGGTTGGGCTCGACGGCCACGACCGCGGCGCCAAGGTCGTTGCTTTTCTGCTTCGGGAAGCCGGTATGGAAGTCGTCTACCTGGGAATGTACCAGACACCCGAAAGCATCGTCAAGGCGGCGATTGACGAGGATGCGGACGTCATCGGCTTGAGCTACCTGTCCGGCGAGCACCTGGTCTTCACACCGCTGATCGTGAAGGAAATGAAGGAAAAGGGCTTGGACGATGTTCTTTTCGTTGCCGGTGGCTCTTTCCCGCCTGAAGACATCCCGATGATGAGGGCCATGGGCATTGACGAGGTCTTCCGAGGCGGTTCGCTGACCGAGGACTTCGTGAGCTATATCCGGAACCACGTGGGCAAAAAGGGTGCCGAATGAGCAGAAGAAAAAGCCCAAGCCCTGAAGAACTGGTGGAAAAGCTCCTCAGCGGCGACCGCCGGGCCGCGGCTCGTTTAATTACCATCATCGAAGATCAATCCGATCAGGCCAACGACATGATGAAGATGATCTTCCCCCATACCGGACGTTCCATGATCATCGGTCTGACCGGATCGGGCGGAAGCGGCAAGTCCACGCTGATCGACCACCTGATCGGCCGCTTTCGGGCCATGGATAAGAAAGTGGGGGTGGTGGCCGTAGATCCCAGCAGCCCTTTTTCCGGCGGGGCCTTGCTGGGCGACCGTATCAGGTTCCAGAGCCATGCCATCGATGACGGCGTTTTCATCCGGTCCATGGCCTCGCGAGGCTACCTCGGCGGACTGGCCCGGGGAACCACGGATGTGGTCCGGGTCATGGAAGCCATGGGCAACGACGTCATCATCATCGAAACCCTGGGTGCCGGCCAGGATGAAATCGATATCATCCACTTGGCTCAAACTTGTATCCTCATCCTGACTCCGGGCATGGGCGATGACATCCAGGCCATGAAGGCCGGCATCATGGAAATCGCGGACATCATCGCGCTCAACAAGGCTGACCTGGACAAGGCCAACCTCTGCCTGAGCAGCCTTGAAACGAGCATTCATTATGGGATGGACAAGAAGAAAGGATGGCTTCCTCGGGTGGTGCCGACCATCGCCTTCGCCTCCAAGTCCACGGACATCCGCGGTGTGGACGAATTGGTTCAGGCCATTATGGATCATCAGGCCTACCTCCACGAAACCCGCAAGATCGACGAAGTGCGAAACAAGCGAATCGAACAGGAACTCGGTCTGGTATTCAAGGACGAGGTGGAGAAGGTGGTTTTCGCCGGAATTAAAGGTACAGGCAAGAAGAGGCAATATATCGAATCCATCCGCGCAGGAAAAAGCGACCCCTATTCCGTGGTCAAAGAGGTGCTATCCACTTTTCTAAGAGTGTGAGAACTGGAGTGATCGTCCGCATGCCTCAGGATACAGCTGCAAATACCAACCGTGATCCTTTTGCCGGAATTGCGCCGGTGAAGAACCTGTCCGGATTCGAGATAAATCCTCTTTACGGGCCAGAGGATGTCAAGGGGATTGATTTTGAACTGGATGTGGGCCTACCCGGCGAGTATCCCTATGTCCGGGGGGTCTATTCGACCATGTACAGGGTCCGCCCCTGGACCATCCGGCAGCTCGGGTCCCTCGGACCGCCGGGCGAAGCCAACAAGCGCATCCGCCAGCTTGTGGGCATGGGCGCAAACGGAATCAGCATTTGTCTGGATATGCCCACCATCATGGGCCGGGATTCGGACGATCCTTTGGCCGAGGGCGAAGTCGGGTGCTGCGGGGGCGTCGCTATCGACACCATCCAAGATATGCGCGAGCTGCTGGCGGGCATCGAACTGGACAAGATCAGCATTAACTTCGTGTCTAACAGCCAGTCCGCTGTCATCCTGGCTATGTTTTGCGCCCTAGCCGAAGAACGGGATGTGCCCTGGAATCTTCTGACCGGGACCATGCAGAATGACGCGCTCAAGGAGTATCAGGCCCAGAAGTCCTATTATTTTCCTCCCCGCCCGTCCATGAGGCTGATCATGGATACGATATCTTTCTGCATCAGGAACTTGCCCAGGTTCAACCCCATCAGCATAAGCGGTTATCATCTGGCCTCGGCTGGTGCGACGCCTTTGCAGGAGCTGGCATTTACCCTGGCCAATGGGTTTACCTATGTGGAGGAGGGCATCAAGGCCGGCATGTCTGTGGATGACTTCGCGCCGCGCCTGTCGTTTTTTTTCAAGGTCCATAATGATTTGTTTGAGAACGTCGCCAAGTTCCGGGCCGCTCGGCGTATCTGGGGTCGGACCATGAAGGAGAAATTCGGGGCGAAAAATCCGGCAAGCTGGCGTTTCAGAGTTCATACTCAGACATCCGGATCTTCTCTGACCGCGCAGCAGATGGAAAACAACATCATCCGGACTACCATCCAGGCTTTGTCCGCGGTGATGGCCGGCACCCAGTCGCTTCATACCAACGCCTTTGACGAGGCCCTTTCCATTCCCACCCCCCAGTCGGAGCGCGTGGCTTTGAGAACGCAGCAGATCATCCTCCACGAAAGCGGGGCGGCTTCGACCATCGACCCGCTGGCCGGCTCCTATTATGTCGAGGCCCTCACCAAACAAATGGAGGAGGCCTGCGAGAAGTATTTTCAGACCATCGCCGAGATGGGCGGGGTTATCGCCTGTATTGAAAAGGGATATTTCCAGCGCGAAATCGCTGAATCCGCTTTTCGGTACCAGCGGTCATTGGAAAAGGGTGAACGCATCATCGTGGGTCTGAATAAGTACGCCGATGGCGAAGAGAGCCAGATTCTGCTACGCGAACTAGACCCTGAATTTGAAAAGAACAAGGTGGCGGCGCTTAAGAAGTACAAGGAGGAGAGGGACCACGATCTGCTGAGGGCAAAGGGAGAGGAACTCCGGGCAGTCTGCACGGGAAGGGATAATGTTATGCCCTCGCTGATATCGGCTGTTCGGGCCGGTATGACGCTGGGGGAGGCCATCGGCCACATGCGCGATATCTTCGGCGTCTATCGCGAGCAGGCCATTTTCTAAGCGAGGAAAGGGCGATCCTATGAGCCCAAAGAAAACATTTCGGATCCTGATCGCCAAACCCGGTCTGGACGGCCATGACCGGGGGGCCAAGGTGGTGGCCCGGGCTTTGAGCAACGCCGGAATGGAAGTCATATACTCCGGACTTCACCAGACCCCGGAGCAAATCGTCAATACGGCCATAGACGAAGACGTCGATGCCGTCGGGCTGAGTATCCTTTCAGGAGCGCACAACACGATTTTTGCTCGGGTCATGAAATTGCTTAAAGAAAAGGGCGCCAGCGACATCCTCGTTTTCGGCGGCGGCACGATCCATAGGAATGACTGGGCGCCCCTGGAAGCCATGGGGGTGGGGCGGATTTTCAGTCCCGGCACGGATACCCGGGAAATTGTCACCTACCTTGTAGAGACGCTGCCCCATTAGAGGGAAGATTTAGAGGAGCCTGCATGTCCGGTGAGAACAACAAGGGTCTTTACAGAACCGACGCCTTGGCCGAAATCGAAAAGAGGGTAAAGAACTGGCAGGAGACGTACTCGAAGGAACGGGAGCGCCTGGAAACCTTCACCACCCTCTCGGGCCTGAAAGTCTTGCCGCTGTACACCCCGGCCTCGGCCCCGAACCTGGACTATCTGAAAGATCTGGGGTTCCCCGGCGAAGAGCCTTTTGTCCGGGGCGTGCACCCGACCATGTATCGCGGCCGTGCCTGGACTCAACGGCAACTGGCCGGTTACGGCCCGGCGGAAGAGACCAACAAGCGTTACCGTTTTCTGCTCGATGCCGGCGCAGGGGGAATCAACGGGGTTTTCGACTATCCCACCCTGCGAGGGTACGACTCCGACGATCCCGAGGCCTATGCCGACGCCGGTCGCGGCGGTGTAGCCATCGACACCATCGAGGACATGGACACGCTTTTTGCCGGTATCCCCATCGACCAGATCACCATCTCCCTGGTCACCTGCCAGCCCATCTGCAACATCTCCGTACAATCCATGTTCTTCGCCAATGCCCAGGCGCGCGGCATTCCGCTCAACCATGTGTCCGGGACCAGCCAGAATGATTTCTTGATGGAGACAGCTGTGTCGATCGCGCCGGGGGTCTTGCCGCCACGGGGTTCCTTCAAGCTGTGCTGCGACGCCATCGAATTCTGCGCCCGCAGCGCAAAACGGTGGAACCCTGTTAGTTTTGCCGGTTACAACTACCGTGAGGCAGGCTGCAACGCTTTCCAGGAAATAGCTTTCGTGATGGCCAACGCCCTGGCATGTATCGAGGAAATGCTGAGGCGGGGCCTGAAGATCGACGATTTTGCTCCGCGGCTCAGCTTTTTCTTTTCCGCGCACAACGACTTTTTCGAAGAGATATGCAAATACCGCGCTGCCCGAAGGCTTTGGTCGAGGTTGATCCGCGACAGGTTCAAGCCAGAAAATCTCCGATCCCGGGCCCTGCGCTTTCATGTGCAGACAGCCGGCGCGGCCTTAACCGCCCAACAGCCGCTCAACAATATTTCGCGGTCCGCCTTCCATGCCATGGCCGCAGCTCTGGGGGGAGCCCAGTCAATCCACGTAGACGGTTTCGACGAAGCCCTGTGCAACCCCACGGAGCTGTCTTCGCTGACCGCCCTGCGAACCCAGCAGATACTTCAGCTGGAAACCAGAATCACTCACACGATCGATCCCCTGGCCGGGTCCTATTTTGTGGAAAACCTGACCAATGAGATGGAAGAGCGCATCACCGGTTTACTTGAGGAGATAGAATCCATTGGGGGAATCGTCAAGGCCGTTGAGGACGGCTGGATCCATCGGGCCATTTCCGATTCGGCATACGAGGATCAGAAAGGCGTAGAAAGCGGTGAAATCCCGGTGGTCGGGATCAACTGCTACCGCGTGAGCGAAGAGCCGTACAAGGCGGAAATATTCGCCATTCCCGAAACCCTGGCTGTGCAGAGCGCAAAGCTGAAGCGCATCCGGGCCGAGCGGAACGCAGGGCAGGCCCAGAGCGCCCTCGATGACATAAAGCGCTGCTGCGAGCGCGACGGCAATCTAATGGAAGTGATGGTTGAATCCGTCAAAGCCCGGGTGAGCGAAGGGGAAGTCAGCAGAACCATCAAGGGTTTTTACGGAACCTGGAATCCCCCACTGTTTTAAGACAAGAGGATTGCATGAAATCGAGGATCAGAGTGATTATGGCGCGCCTTGGCCTGGATGCTCATTGGCGGGGCAGCGTGGTGGTGGCCAGAGCTCTCCGTGAGGCGGGCATGGAGGTTATTTACCTGGGCAATCAAATGCCTGAGGCCATCGTGCAATCCGTGATTCAGGAGGACCCGGACGTGGTAGGACTGAGCACTCTGTCCGGGAATCACATGATCCTGGCCCCCATGGTGGTGGAAGGTCTGCGCCGCAACGGCCTTGCCGACACGCCCGTGGTTCTGGGCGGCACCATTCCGCAGCAGGATATCCCCCTCATAAAGGAAAAGGGCATAGCCGGGGTTTTCGGTCCCGGGTCCTCTCTCAAAGACATCGTGGATTTTATCACTCGTTGCAGTTGCCGCGAGATGAAAGCAGGACAAAGTTTAGCTGCAGAACCAGCCTACGGAACGGCAAGAGCGGAAAAGGAGGGGTGCACACAGTGAAAGGAATTACAGATTACGGCGTCAGCCTGCCCTATTACCGGATCAAACGGGAGACGATCTTGGAGGCCATGGGCTGGTTCAATCCAGGGTTGGCCGCCTTGAAAAACGGCGAGAAGGTCGTTGCAAACCATGACGAAGACAGCCTGACTTTGGCGGTGGCCGCAGGGCAGAGTTGCTTTTCAGACGTGGACAGATCCGGGATCGACGCCCTTTACCTGGCTTCCACCACCCTGCCTTATCAGGAAAGGAGCAATGCAGGTATCGCCCTAGGCGCCCTGAATCTATCGCCGGAATGTATGACTGCCGAATTCGGCGCGGAGGTCAAGTGCGGGGTGACCGCCCTGACTTCAGCCCTGAGCAAAGAGGACGGCGGTTCGACCCTGGTCTGCGCCGCGGACTGCCGTCTGGGCAAGGCCGGCGGCAGCAACGAGAGCTTGTTCGGCGACGCCGCCGCCGCCTTTTTGGTGGGCCGGGACAAGGTCGTGGCCTCCTTCGAGAAAGCCTATTCTCTTTCCTTTGATTTTGCCGACCTACGGCGGATCAGTGGCGACCAGTTCGTTCGGTCATGGGAAGAGCGCTGGATCAGGGAAGAAGGGTACACGAGGTTCATCCCTCAGGCCGTTAGTCATGTGCTCAGGGAAGCCGGAGTCAATCCGGGCGCTGTGGCCAAGGTCGTCTTTCCGCCCATAAGCGCCAGAGATCACGCCGCCGTCGGAAAAAGCCTGGGGCTGGAGCCCAATCAAATCCAGGATCCACTCCTCCAGACCGTAGGCAACGCCGGCGCCGCGCATCCCCTGCTCATGCTGGCAGCAGCACTCGAGGAAACGAAGCCGGGAGACTACATCGTCGTCGTCGGTTACGGTGGAGGCGCAGATGCCTTGCTCCTCAGGGTCACGGACGCCATCAAAAATCTCAAGGACAGGAGCAAGTTTCAGCGCAGCCTGGCCTATAAGCAAGAGATGGATTCCTACACCAAGTATTTGTCTTTCAAGAACATGATCAAAAAGGAGGCAGGGATCAGAGGCGAAGAGATCGCCGTGACGAGCCAGTCTCTGACTTGGCGGGAGCAGGACGCCGTTATCCGCCTGGCGGGCGGGCGATGCAAGGCCTGCGGCACCCCTCAATATCCCCGGGAAAGAATCTGTATAAATCCCCATTGCGGAGCTGTTGATCAGATGGAGTTCTATTCATTTTCCGACAAGAAGGGCCATTTGTTCACTTACACCGCCGATCACCTAGCCTATTCGGAAGACCCGCCGGCCCTCTACGGCATTGTGGATTTTGAAGGCGGCGGGCGTTACTGGTTCGACCTGACCGACTGCCGCTTGGAATCTCTCCGCGTGGGTCAGTCGGTGCAGATGACCTTTAGGCGAAAATACCGAGACGAGGCCAGGAGCCTTTGTGGATATTTCTGGAAAGCTACCCCTTGCAGAAGCTGAACCCGAATCTTTGAGGAGATTTTTCTATGGCAGAAGGCATTAAGAACAAAGTGGCCATCATCGGCATGGGTTGCACCAAGTTCGGCGAGCATTTTGACAAGAGCGCCGAAGCTCTCATGGTGGAGGCCTTTCTGGAGGCTTTGGAGGATGCGGGCATAGAAAAGAAAGACATCGACGCAGCCTGGTTTTCCAGCTGTTTCGACGAGGTGAACGTGGGCAAGTCGGCCATCCCCCTGGCCGGAGCCCTGAAACTTCCATTCATTCCCATCACGCGGGTGGAAAACTTCTGCGCCAGCGGCACCGAGGCCTTACGCGCGGCCAGCTTCGCCGTGGCCTCCGGCGCTTGCGACATGGCGCTGGCTCTGGGCGTGGAAAAGCTCAAGGATATAGGCTACGGCGGACTGCCGGATTTCAGCCAGCTCAGGGGCATATACAACAGGCAGATATTCCCCAACATGACAGCGCCGGGCATGTTCGCCATGCTGGCCACCCGGTACTTCGACCGCTACGGCCTGAGCGCCGAGGAGGGCAAGAGGACGCTGGCCAAGATTTCGGCCAAGAGTCACTACAATGGTGCCCGCACGCCCAAGGCCCATCTGCGGAAAGAAGTGGACGTGGAAACCATTATGAAGGCGCCGATCGTCGCATGGCCGCTGGGCCTTTTTGACTGCTGCGGCGTGACCGAAGGCGCGGCCGCGGCCATTATCGTCCGGGCGGAACGGGCCAAGGAATTCCGGCCGGACCCTTTGTACGTGAAGGCTTTGCAGATCGCGGTCAGCCCCGAACAAGAGTACCGGTTCCAGGAATGGGATGGGACGCACGTTGAGACTACCATCCGCTGCGCGACCAAAGCGTATGCCGAGGCGGGCATTAAAAACCCCCGTGAAGAACTGAGCATGTTTGAAGTCCATGACTGTTTTTCCATAACCGAGCTGGTCATCTATGAGGACCTGCTTATTTCACCGCGGGGCCGGGCCAAAGAAGACGTGGACGCCGGGTTTTTCGACTTGAAGGGGCCCCTTCCCTGCCAGACCGACGGCGGGCTGAAAAGTTTTGGCCATCCCATCGGCGCTTCCGGCATCAGGATGACCTATGAGGTGTACAAGCAACTCCAGGGGAAATGCGGCGAGCGCCAGGTAAGGAACCCTCGCCTTGGGTTGACGCATAACCTGGGCGGGTTCCCGGCCAACTGCGTCATCGGTATCACTGTTTGGGGGAACTCTCTCTAGAGGCTTTGCGAACAATAAGTCGCCCGGTGGGTGTCCGTGGGGCATGGAAAAACGCCGTGGGGAGATGGAAGAATACCCAGTCTCCACGACCATGGGAGGAAGCAAGCCCCGTATGAGTGAAAAAAGTATTCTTGAAGTCCGCAATCTCAGTTTAAGCTTCGGCGGCAACATGGTCCTGGCGGATGTCAGTTTCAATCTCAACCGGGCTGAGATACTGGGCCTCATCGGGCCGAACGGCGCCGGCAAAACCTGCGTGCTCAACTGCATCACCAGGTTCTACCGTCCAGACCACGGGAGCATTCTTTTCGGAGGCAAGGATATCACCGGCTTGCGGACCCACCAAATCGCCCACATCGGCATAGCCCGAACCTTTCAGAATATCGAGCTTTTCTCCGGGCTGACCGTCCTGCAAAACCTCGCGGTCGGCCGCCATATCCACATGAAGTCCGGGGCGCTTTCCTCGTCCATTTTTTTCGGCAAGGCCAGAAGGGAAGAAATCAGACACCGGGAGATTGTGGAAGACACGATCGATCTTTTGGAAATGGAGCCGATTCGCAACAAGCTGGTCGGCTCCCTGCCCTATGGCCAGCGTAAGCGGGTCGACTTGGGCCGCGCTCTGGCGATGGAGCCGGAACTGCTGCTTCTGGACGAACCGCTGGCCGGCATGAATGTGGAAGAGAAAGAAGACATGGTCCGATTTATCATGGACGTTTTTGAACTCAAAAAGATTTCCATCATCCTCGTCGAACATGACATGGGTGTCGTGATGGACATAGTCAACCGGTTGGTGGTCCTTGATTTCGGCTGCAAAATCGCCGAAGGCATCCCTGAAGAAATAAAGAACAATGAACCCGTGATAAAGGCTTACTTAGGTTCAAGCGCCTAGTCCGTGCAGTCGTCACGGGGTAGCTTCCTAACGAAAATAGACGGGAAAGGGTATTGATGACTGAACCGCAGACCCTGCCTCAGTTCTTCTTGCAAAACTGTAAGCGATACCGCGGCAACCGCACAGCCATGCGAGAAAAAGACCGCGGAATCTGGAAAAGCTATACCTGGCAGGATTACCACGACCGAGTCAAGCATCTCAGCCTTTTTCTGAAAAAAATGGGTCTTTCTCCCGGAGACAACGTAGCTCTCCTAGGTGAAAACAAGCCGGAAATCTATTGGGCGGAATTGGCCGCCCAAGCGGCAGGCGCAGCTGTGGTGGGGATTTTCTCTGATTGCGGCGCCGAGGAAGTCAAATTCTTCGTCAACCATGCTGATGTGAACTTCATGTTTGTTCACGATCAGGAACAGGTGGATAAGGTCCTGGATGTCAAGAATGAATTGCCCCAGCTCAAGAAAGCCATTTATTGGGATCCTAAGGGCCTCTGGAATTATAAGGACCCCCTGCTGATGTCTATAAAGGACGCCCTGGCCGTGGGTCGGGAATACGAAAAGGAGCACCCCGATCTATTCGAAGACATGATCGCTCGAGGCAAAGCTGAAGACATCGCCGTCATTATCTTCACCTCCGGCACAACAGGAAAACCAAAAGCGGCCATGCTTTCACAGGGCGGGCTGGTCTCGGCCGCCACAGGCTTTGTCCAGGTGGACCGCTACGGCCCGGAAGACAACTACCTGTCCTTTGTGCCGGTGGCCTGGATTACGGAGCAGCTTATCGGCGTGGCCGGATCGATCTTTTCCGGCTTCGTGGTCAATTTCCCGGAGAGAGCGGAAACGGTGAACGAAAACATCCGGGAACTGGGCGCCACAATCCTTTTCTTTTCCCCAAGGCAGTGGGAAAGCACCAACCGGATGATCCAGTCCAAGATCCTGGCTACCACTCGGATAAAACGGCAAGTGTACAATTTTTTTGTGCCCGTAGCCCTAGAGGTTTCCCATAAGCGCTTGAACCGGGAGGAAGTCGGCCCTGGGCTCAAGCTGCTTCACTGGCTGGGCCAGTGGCTGGTTCTGCGGAATTTGCGTGATAATTTGGGTCTGAGTTTCCTGCGGGTAGGCTATACCGCCGGTTCCGCGGTCAGCCCGGACATCCTGCGCTTTTTTCAGGCCATCGGGATAAACATCAAACAGATTTACGGCAGTTCGGAAATGGGACTGGTGACCGCTCATCGAGATGGGGCGATTCGGCCCGAGACCTCCGGCAAGCCTTTGCCCGGGGTTCAGGTTCGGCTCTCCCAAGAGGGTGAAATTCAGGTCAGGAATCCCGGAATGTTCGTGGGCTATTACAAGGACGAAGAAGCCTTTCACAAGAAGTTCAGCGATGGCTGGTATTGTTCGGGCGATTATGGGCACATCGATGAAGAAGGCCACCTGATCGTCATTGACCGCATGGACGACCTTCGATCTTTGGGCAGCGGACGTAAGTTTTCGCCCCAGTACCCGGAAGTGAGGTTGCGTTTCAGTTCCTACATCAAGGAAGTTCTGGTGGTGGGCGAAGAGAAGCACAAATACCCCTGCTGCCTGGTGAACATCGATCTGGACAACGTGGGGCATTGGGCCGAAGCCAACCAGATAACCTATACAACCTTCGCCGATCTGTCCCAAAAAACTGAAGTGATTGAGCTCATCAAGGAAGAAATCCGAAAGATGAACAAGACCCTGCCGGAAGAAGCCCGCCTAGTGAGGTTCCTGAACATGGTCAAGGAGTTCGACGCCGACGAAGCCGAACTGACGAGGACGAGGAAACTGCGGCGCTCTTTTCTGGAAGACCGCTATCGGGACCTGATTGAAGGTCTTTACAGCGGCCAAGACGAAGTTGAGGTCAAGATGGTCATAGAATACCGCGACGGTCGCAAAGGCACCATGACGCGGAAGGTCAAGATCTGCAATCTTTAGACTGAAAGAGGAAGTCCATGCTGTTCCTTCAATTCCTGCTTAACGGCATCCTGATCGGGGGATTGTATGCTCTGCTGGCGCTGGGCATTGTTCTCATATACAAGGCCACCCGGGTCTTCAATTTCGCCTTAGGCGAGATGTTGGCACTGGGTGCCTTTATCCTTTACACGTTCCTGTCCACGCTCCATCTATCTCTCTGGCTGGCTTTGCCCGGCAGCGTGTTGATCATCGGGACCGCAGGGCTTGCCATGGAAAGACTCACCCTGCGCCCGCTGATCGGCCAGCCGATTCTGGCGGCCATTATGGCCACCCTGGCTCTTTCCCTGATGCTCAGAGGGCTCGTTCTCTTTTATTGGGGTTCGTCCATCGTCAGCTATCCGGAAAAGCTTTTGCCCGCCCGGGCCTCGGTATTCGGCGACATATATCTGGCCAATGAACTGATCTGGACTTTTGTCATTTCATTGGCGTGTTTCTTGGCTTTGCTGGTTTTCTTTCACTTTACCAAGAGCGGCCTGTTCATGAGGGCCACGGCTGAAGGCCATGATACCGCCCAAGCCGCCGGGGTAAACGTGGAAAGAGTTTTTTCAATGACCTGGGCCATTGCCGCATTAATTGCCGGCGTCGGGGGCATCATGCTGGGCAACCGTTTCGGCATCGGTATCACCACCTTGCCGGTCATGGCCATCAAAGCCTTCCCGGCGGTGCTGTTCGGCGGGCTTGAGTCCATGACCGGAGCTATTGTCGGCGGACTGGTCATCGGCATCGTCGAAAGCATGGTCGGCGGCTATCTTAATCCTCAGCTCTCCGAAATAGCCCCATACATTGTCCTGCTGCTCATCTTGCTCATCCGGCCTGAGGGCCTCTTCGGACTCAAGAGAATCGAAAGGATCTAGAGCATGTATCGCCCGTGTGGGACATTTGACGAAAAGTATAGCCAGACCATGGCCATCATCCGGACTCGCAAGCACTGGATTTTGACTTTGCTTGGTCTGGCCGCACTCATGACCATGCCTCTTTACCTCAGCGGACGAGTCCTCCACTTTGTCAACCTCTTGGGCATATACATGATAGCGGCCCAAGGGCTCAACCTCCTCACGGGATTCGCCGGCCAGATTTCCCTTGGGCAATCTGCTTTCATGGCTGTCGGCGCCTATTCGGCCGCGCTGCTGACGGTCCATCTACATATCCCTTTCTGGCTTTCGATTCCGGCGGCTTCGGTGATCGCCGGCTTGGTAGGGGTCGTCTTCGGCGCGCCTTCCCTGCGCATCAAGGGTTTTTATCTGGCCATGGCGACGCTGGCCGCCCAGTTTGTCATTCCATGGCTGATCACCAACGTGCGCACCGACTTGACCGGTGGCTCCAGCAGTATGCTTGTCCCCGCCCCGAAAATCGGCAGCCTGGCTCTTGCCACGCAGCAGTCCATCTTCTATTTGATCATCCCTTTAACCTGCCTGACCGTTTTTCTGGTGACCAATACGGCGCGGAGCAGGATCGGCCGCGCTTTTCTGGCCGTGCGCGATAATGATTTGGCTGCGGAGATGATGGGCATCAGCCTGCTGCGTTACAAGCTCTTAGCCTTTTTTATGTCTTCCCTGTTCGCCGGATTGGCCGGCTCTCTGTGGGCTTACTGGATGCGTGCAATTTCGCCGGATCAGTTCAATCTTTTGGAATCCATCTGGTTCTTGGGCATGATCATCGTCGGCGGCATGGGCAGTGTGGTCGGCGTGGCCTTCGGGGTCATTTTTATCAAGCTTTTCGACATCCTTATAACTCTGTTCGGCCCCCGTCTAACCGGTTTCATGAGCCCCCAGCTTGCCCAGGACACGGCTGCAGGTCTCAGCCCATTTGTCTTCGGTTTGTTCATACTCATTTTCTTGATCATCGAACCAAGAGGCTTAGCTCACCGCTGGGAGATCGCTAAGTCCTACTTTCGGCTGTGGCCTTTCAAGTATTGACGGATCAATGCCCGTTTTGTGGGCGAAAAACTCTCGATCGCTTCATGGGATTTGGTCTCAGACTCAACTATCCCCAACGAAAGGAGGTGACGCCCTGGCAGCAGCGGCAAGTGGATTCTCAAGATGAACTTTTTAGAACTGTCTCAAGGAGGGAAACCAATGAGAAAACCAACCAAGTTTATGGCCCTTTTGCTAGTAGGTTCCTTTGTCCTGGTGGTCTTGGCACTTCCAGCCGGCATTTACGCGGAGAAACCGAAAGAAATCATTTACGCTGCTATCCCGGACATGACCGGTCCTTACGCAGATATCGTCGGCCCGGCCTATGCAGCCTTTCAGGATGCCGCCGAATATGTCAACGAGACCGGAGGCATAAGAGGAGTGCCGCTGAGAATCGAGGTGCGGGACTGCGGGGGAAAGGTTGACGTGGGCGTGAACATTTACATGCAGTACCGGGAGATGACCCCGCGGCCTTCCATGATTTACGGAGTTCTTTCCGGCGTGGGGGAAGCGCTCAAGGAAAGAATGGCTGAAGACAAGATCCCAGGCATGTGGGTTTGCAGCACGGAGGTCATCTATCCGGCCATGTACATGTTCGGCGCCTATCCAACATATGCCGATCTGTGCGGAACCTTCATCGACTGGCTGGCTGCGAACTGGAAAGGGGACCAAAGGCCTCGGGTGGCCTTCTTGACCTGGGACTCCACCTACGGCAAAGCCATTCTATATGACGAAGTCAGAGAATATGCCAAATCAAAAGGTGTAGAAATCGTGGCTGAAGAGCTTTTCAGCGTGCGCGACGTGGATCTGACCAGTCAAATGACCCGTATCCGGGCCAATAAGGCTGACTGGATCTTCACCAACACCGCCGGCAGGGGCCCGGCCCTCGTGGCCAAGGCCGCCCGGGAAATGGGTCTGAAAGCCAGGGTGGCCGGATCGATCGGTCTGGATGACTCCTGCCTGAACATTGATCGGGAAGTCTTCGAGGGCGCGGTGACCGTTCATCCTTTTGCGAACTGGAGCGAAACCGACAACAAGGGTATCCAGCTCATGAATAAGTACATCGACAAGAACAAACGCAAGCCTCAATACCGGACCATCATGTATCCCATGGGCTTCACCGGAGTGCTCGTTTTCAAAGAAGTCGTTGAAAGAATCGTGGACAAGCATGGCTGGGATAAGGTCGACGGACCGACCCTCAAGGCGGAAATGGAAGCGCTGCAGAATTTGAACCCGCATGATATCGCCATATTTTCCTACACGCCGAAACGTCATTCCCCGAACCGGGCCCGGGTTTTTGAGGTTAAGGGCGGTAAGTGGGTTCCTGTTACGAACATGATGGAGTGCCCGGATTTGAGGCCCGCCAAGTACAAATGACCTGAGCAGCGGACCCCACGGGGATCGTTTCCGTGGGGTCGACTCTTTTTTATGCACCCTGTTCTGCCCGCTTGAGGAACATGAGGTCCGAATGCTGGTCCTGAGCAATATTGAGGTAATGTATTCCCACGTGCTACTGATCCTCAAAGGCGTCTCTCTCGAGGTAACAGACGGACAGATTTCCATTCTGTTAGGAGCGAACGGGGCCGGAAAAACCACCACCTTAAAGGCCATATCCGGCTTGCTCTATACCGAAACCGGGGAAGTGACCGACGGCGACATAACCTTTAAAGGCAGATCCATTAAGGGAACCAAGCCCGACAAAATAGTGCACATGGGCATCGTCCAGGTCCAGGAAGGACGACGCATTTTTGAGCATTTCAGCGTGGAAGAAGATCTCAAGGTCGGAGCCTTCGTTGCAGGTCTCCGAGGCGGTAAGATCGGCCAGGAATTTGAGTTCATATACAATTATTTCCCCCGTTTGGGTCACTTGCGCAAGAAAACTTGCGGCCTCCTCTCCGGCGGTGAGCAGCAAATGCTCGTGATCGGCCGGGCCTTGATCACCCGGCCCAAGTTGATTCTCCTCGATGAGCCCTCCCTCGGCCTCAGTCCCCTGTTGGTCAAAGAGATCTTCTCCATCATTCAGCGAATTAATAAGGAGAAAGGCACCTCTTTTCTTATCGTAGAGCAGAACGCCATGCTTTCGCTGAGTATAGGCGACTACGGCTATGTCATGGAAAACGGCCGCATTGTCATGGACGGGCCGGCTGACAATCTTAAGGACAATGAAGACATCAAGGAATTCTATCTTGGTCTTTCCGAGGTTGGGGAGCGCAAGAGCTACAAGGACATTAAACACTACAAGCGGCGCAAGCGCTGGCTTGCTTGAACAATCAGGATTTGCTTGCCATCCGTTTCAGTGGAAAAAGGGAGCGCACAATGGAATTTGACCGCAAAGTCGTTCTTGTAACCGGATCCGCCCAGGGCATAGGACTGGCGGCTGTGAGGGCTTTCGCTGCAGAAGGGGCGGCGGTCGTGCTCAACGACGTCAACCAGGAAGCGCTTGATCAGGCTGCCTCGGATCTGCGGCCCAAGGGGGTCAGATGCGTGGCAATAAAGGCCGACACCTCCAAGAAGGCTGAGGTGGACAACATGTTTGCCCAAGTCAAAGAGGAATTCGGGAGGCTGGACGTTTTGGTCAACAACGCGGGCATCACTCGTGACGCCTTTCTACACAAAATGACTGAAGAACAGTGGCGTCAGGTTATCGAGGTCAATTTGACCGGGGTCTTTTTTTGCCTTCAGGCTGCGGCCGTGATGATGCGGGAAACCAGAAGCGGGTCGATCATCAACCTCTCTTCGGATGCCCGCTACGGTAACCCAGGCCAGGCCAATTACTCGGCAGCCAAGGAGGGGATCGTTGGATTGACCCGCACGGCGGCGAGGGAGCTCGCTTCCCGCAACATCAGGGTCAACGCGATATCCCCCGGCCCCATTGATACGCCCATGCTCCGGGCCTTGCCGGACAAGGCCCTGCAGGCCTTCATGGCTGAGGTTCCCATGGGAAGGGCCGGTTCGGTTGATGAACTCAGCCATCTCATCCTCTATCTGGCGTCGGACCGTTCCTCTTACATCACCGGCCAGGTGATCAATTGTGACGGCGGCTGGAAGATGGCCTGATCCGGGGGTTGCGTCAGGAGGCGCACTTTGGCCGACAAGAGCAAACTGGGCACTCGCTATGAGTTCAACTGGGTGGTAGAACGAGGTAAAATAGCTGAGTTCGTAGAAGCCGTCGGCGATCATGATCCCATTTGCAGCGATCCGGAAGCGGCCAGGCGAAGCGGTTTTCAGGACATCGTGGCACCGCCCACTTTCACCTCAGTGCCGATCATGTGGAGCGGGGCTCTTTTTCATGCGTTTCATGATCTGGGCATTCCTCTGTCACGCATTATGCATGCCGAGCAATCCTATGAGTTCTTCCGCGAGATTTATCCCGGGGATGTCCTTCATGGGAGCATGGAGATAAAGTCCATCACCGAACGGGAAGGAAAGTCCGGTGCCATGGAGTTTGTCCTTCTGGAGACGATGTTTACCAATCAACATCAGCAGCCGGTCGTCATGGAAAAGATGCTCATTGTGGAGAGAAAGCGGTCTTGAAGGATATCGAACCAGCCATCATGCCGGATTTTAGAATCCTGTCGGGCGGTGATGAAGTCGTCCGGCTGGTCAAACCGCCGATTACCAAACTTCAGTTGGTGCGCTATGCCGGAGCTTCAGGCGATTTCAATCCCCTGCACACAGACGATGAAGCCGGCCGTGAAGCAGGTTTTCAGGGAGTGGTGGCTCACGGGATGTTGATGATGGCTTTCATTGCTGAAGCCGTGACCACATGGGTTCCGAGGCAATCGTTTAGAAGAATCAAGGTCCGATTCAAGGGTGTAACCAGGCCCGGAGACGTCGTCACGGTGATCGGCCGAGTAAGCGAAAAACAGGTCGTGGAGGGACTGGGATTGGTCATCTGCAGTATTGAAGCGGTCGATCAGAACAGGGATGTCAAGGCGGTGGGAACTTTTGAGATCACCCTGCCGCCATGATCGGCTGTTTTCTGATCGACTCCCGTGATTGAGGGGAATCATGTCGGACTATCTCAGTAGAACCGTCCTGGATTTCGTAAGAGGGGAAGGGGCGATCGCCGCCGGCATCGCCACCAGAGAAACCCTTAGCGGCGGCCCGCCTTCGGTCAACCTGGCCTACATCCATCCCGACGCGCGTTCGGCCGTCAGCTTCGCTGTGCCTCTGAGACAAGACCTGATCGAGCCTTACCTGGCCAAAGAAAACCGGCGGATGCATGAAATAGATAACCTCAAAGTCAATTCAATCTGCAGCGGGATTGCACTGAATCTGGCCAAATATTTAGAACAGAAAGGCCATCCTTCGGTTCCCGTCGCGGCCAACAACGTCTATCGCACCGAGACTCCCGGCGGCAGCCTCGACATGTTTCCGGACCTTTCGCTCCGCTGCTTGGCCGTTGCCTGCGGGGTGGGGCATTTCGGGCTTTCCGGCAGTGTTATTCTGCCGGAAGTCGGCGCTGCGGTCATTTTGGGCGGGGTGGTGACCACGGCCGAATTGGTGGCTACCGATCCGCTGCCGGCCAAGGCAGCTTACTGCGACAAGTGCCGGATCTGCCAGGCCGTGTGCCCTTCCGGAATGATGGACCCGAAGGAAGAAGCCCGGATCACGCTGGGCGGAAGAGAATTCACCTACTCGCGCAGGCGCAACTATCTCCGCTGCCAGTACGTTTGCGGCGGCTTTACCGGCTTGCATCCATCGGGTCAATGGTCCACCTGGTCACCCGGCCGCTTTGCGATTCCAGAGAAGGATGACGAATTCCGTGCCGCCATGGCCAAGGGACTGAAGGCCTACGCTCGGCGTCCCGGCCTTGAGGGCGGCTTCTATCACCCGCTTATGAGGGATAAATTGTACATCACTTGCGGCAACTGCCAGCTTGTCTGTCACCCGGAGAAAAATGAGCGGAAGAAGCGATTTGATCTGCTTAAGGCCGGCGGAGTCATCATCCAGGCGGAGGACGGATCTCTCACCGCCATTTCACATGAAAAGGCGGAGGCTCATCTACAGGCCATGGCGAAAGAACGACGCGCCCTTTACGAAGATCGCTGAAGGCGGGTAAGAGTTTTGTCCATCGACCGGATCATTCAGGCCCAGCAGACGCTCACGGCGTGCGGCCTCGACGCCGCCATTATTTTCCATTCTCGCGACGTGTTGTATTACACCGGGACAGCCCAGCCGGCCTGGCTGATTCTCCTGCCGGAGGACTATCGCCTGTTTGTCCGCAGCGGCATTGAGTTCTCCGTCAGGGAGACGTGGCTGCCCAAAGAAAAGATCATACCGGAACGCAGCTTGATTTCAGCCGCCCGGCAGATGTTTTCCGGAGACGGCCATGGGGAGAAGATTGGGACTGAGCTTGACCTTCTGTCCGTCCTGCAGGCCCGGCAGTTCCACGCAGCCTTCGGTAGGCGAAAACTGGTGGATTTTACGCCGATGATTCTTGATCAGCGAAGGGTGAAATTGCCGGAAGAAATCGAGGGCGTTAAAAAAGCCTGCAGAGCAGCCCATGCAGGACACCTGGCTGCATTGGAAACCCTTGTTCCCGGCGTCACCGAACTGGAAATAGGTGCCGCTGTGGAAAACGCGCAGCGTCTGGCCGGTCACGAAGGCATTTTTTTCATGCGCCAAACAGACTTTGTCATGGGACGGGGTCCGCTCGCGTCCGGACCGAATTTGAGGGAAATCAGCGGAGTGGTTTTTTCCATCACCGGCCGAGGACTCAGCCCCGCCGTGCCGGCCGGAGCTTCCAGCCGCATCATCCGAAAGGGCGATCTGGTTCTGGTGGACATTCCGCCCTGTGTGAATGGTTACCACGCAGATCAGACCAGGATGTACTGTCTGGGCAAGCCGTCTGATAAAGTCATGAACCTGTACGAACGTCTTCTTTCAGTGGCCGATCACCTGATCCGGAACATGAGGCCGGGGCAAACGTGCCATCAGGTGTTTACCATGGCTGCAGAGAAGGCGGTCCAGGCTGGGCTGGAAGATTCTTTTCTTCGTTTTCCATCAGGAATAAAGTCCCATTTTGTGGGACACGGCCTGGGGCTTGAGCTCAATGAACCGCCCCTGCTGGGCAAGGGCCGTGAAGAGGTCCTGCAGCCGGGCACGGTCCTGGCTCTGGAGATGCACCTTATGGAGCCTGAGGGGATCACGCTCAAATTGGAGGACACCGGCGTGCTTAGCGAGGACGGCTACCACCTGCTGACGATCAGTCCCCGTGAATTGAGTATCGCCTGATAGATGCATCCATTTATTCCTTTGCCTATGAGGGCGGATCTGTTTCTCGAAAAACAGAGCATCCCTCAGCAAATGCCCAAAAACGCCAATTTTAAAGAAAGAGTGAAAGGGTGATCCCATATGAAAAGGATCACGCATGGGCTCAACCACCAAAGGGGGAATGAACTTGACAAGGAAAAAAGCCGGGGCCAGGAAAATGACTGACCGATCATCTGTGGAGGTCTCAAGAGATAGGTTCTGGAAAGTTGGGAGAACGGAGGGATGAGATGAGCGAAGAAAGCCCTTTGAAGGGAATGACCATTCTGGTGGTTGATGACGAGCCGGACATTCTTGAAGTTCTAGGTGAAGTTCTGGAGATGGCCGTTGTTCATAAGGCAGGGGACTATAGGACGGCTCTCCAATTTTTGCTGGGTTATAGCTATGATCTGGTCGTCCTCGATATTATGGGCGTGAACGGGTTTCAACTCCTTAGACGGTCCGTGGAGAGAGGGTTTCCAACCGTTATGCTCACGGCCCATGCCCTTACGCCGGAGGCCTTGAAAAAATCCATCAAACTCGGCGCTGTATCTTTCCTTCCAAAAGAGCAGATGAGTGAAATCAGAGCCCATCTTGAAGAAGTGGTAAGGGGAGGAAAGAAACAAGTATGGCAAAAGGCTTATGGAAAAATCGCGGCCTACTTTAACAGGCGTTTGGGCCCTGGTTGGAGGGAAAAGGATGCATTCTTCAAAGAATTTGAAGAAGAGCTTAGAAAAGAAACCGTCTCAAGGTTTTGACGGCTTTCCCCATAGGACGGTATCCATTTCCAGCTTCTTAGGGAGGATTACTTCTTCTCTTCTTTTTCTTCCTTCTTCTCTTCCTTCACCGGCTTTGTCACTTTTCCGGTCATGATAAATTCATGTATGCTGGCAGCCGCCTTTTTCCCGGCTC
>Ga0315286_10001230_pt1 | contig 23090 bp, 26 predicted proteins | sample YL17G10_0_MG_FD_205038 | JGI IMG/M metagenome (GOLD analysis project Ga0315286, IMG submission 205038) | Sediment microbial communities from Yellowstone Lake, YNP, Wyoming, USA - YL17G10_0 | ecosystem: Environmental > Aquatic > Freshwater > Lake > Sediment | place: USA: Wyoming | collected...
CGCCTGCAAAGTAAGGTCAGAGGGGAATGACCCAGAATTGAAGAAACTGGCGCAAGATAATGCCCTGGAGATTGGCGCGGGCCATAGTTTCCTGGTATTTATTAAGAACGCCTATCCGATCAATGTCTTAAACGCGATTAAAAATATCCCCGAGGTATGCACCATATATTGTGCCTCTGCCAACCCTGTGGAAGTGATTGTTGTAGAGACGGCTTTGGGCCGGGGGATATTAGGGGTGGTAGACGGACTAAAGCCCAAAGGAATTGAGTCTAATGAAGACATCTCCTGGCGCAAGGAATTTTTGCGTAAGATTGGTTATAAACTATAACCGTAAAGGGGCAAAAATAAGAAATAAAAAATAGATTTACACCGCGAATGACGCAAAGAAAAACTTTTGCGATTTAGCGGTGTAAGAAGGATTTAAAGACTGATTTTGCGCGATTGCAATTTTTACTTGAATTTTACCTTTTTTTTGTTATAATTCATTTACCTGCTAAATAATGGATCATAAAAAGATACTTAAGGGTATCAGTAGATTCTTCAGTTGGTTAGGACTAAATTTCTGTTCTTTGATAATTAAGGTTCTTCCTGGCAGTTGGTTATATGGTTTTGCCCGGGGCATTGCCAAGATAGGTTATGTTATTGCCCGTAAACAAAGGAAGATTGCCTTAGAGAGTTTAGCGATGGCCTTTGGTCAAGATAAAACAAGCCAGGAAATAGAGAGGATTGCCCAGGAGTGTTTTATCTTTATGGCTAAGTCAGGGGTGGAAATAATTTTTCTTATGGATAGGCCGCGGCTATTGAAGGGGCGCGTCCAGATAGTTGGTAAAGAAAATCTTACCAGCGCTTTATCTAAAGGTAAAGGTGTAATCCTGGTAAGTGGACATTTTGGCAATTTCCCCCTTATGTTAACCAAGTTAAGCCTGGAAGGTTATAAGACCGCAGGTATAATGCGGCCGATGCGGGATAGCCGAGTAGAAAAAATATTTTTAAAAAAACGCGCGAAATTTAAAATAAAGGTAATTTATAGCCAGCCGCGTAAGGCCTGCGTAGAGGATTCTATACGCAGCTTAAGAAATAACGAATTGCTTTTTATACCCATAGACCAGAATTTTGGCTCGGGGGGTGTCTTTGTAGATTTTTTTGGCAGAAAAGCGGCTACGGCGACAGGTCCGGTAGTTCTGGCGCAACGCACAAAAGCAACCATATTACCTTGTTTTATACTTAGACAGAAGAACGATACACATAAGATTGTATTTGAACCGCCTTTAGATTTAGAACAAGGTAGAGACAATCAAGAGACCATTTTTATAAATATACAAAGATTAACTAATATAATTGAATCTTATATCCGCAGGTATCCTAGCCAGTGGGGCTGGATTCATCGTCGCTGGAAAAGTAAGCCGTCCTCATGTGTCCTTGGGGTTACGGAGGAAGGGTCGACAAGGTAAGAAAACGAAATAGGCCAAACATAGAAGGAGGTGTGTAATATGGCAGAAGAAGTCAAACAAGAAGAGAAGAAAAGTGATGGCAAGAATATCGTTTCTACCATCTTCAAGGTTATTTTGGGTCTAGTGTTTTTAGCCTTGGGTGTTTGGGCAATTGTTGGCTGGTGGAAAGAACTGGCGGACGTAGTGAAGGGCTGCATTGGTTTATTCTTGATTTTAGCAGCTATAATTACCTTAGCCATAGCTAAGGAATAATCCCAGTTTAATTTAAAAAAGGGTTAATAATCCCGCACTTTACTGTTATCTATCCCCACCTTTTAATAGGTGCGGAAGGAGAACGATAATGTTATAGCTAAGGTGGGGGTTATTAACCTTTTTAGTTAAATGGCCGTGCTAGCCCGGCGTAAAGCCTGGCGTATCTGTGGTATAGTCTTTGCCATCCGGGCTTGACGATAACTTTACAATTGCTTTATTTTCGGGTATAATGCCCAATATTGCACCGCGTAGGTGATTGGGGTTTAGGGAGGAAAATAATGGAGGCAATTTTAAAGAAAGAGATAATCATAAATAAGACATTATGCCGGGTAATCGGCGTATTAATATTTGTTGTGCTGATGAGCCTGGGTGCTTTTGTGCGTATACCTTTACCGTTTACGCCGGTGCCCATAACCCTGCAGACATTTTTTGTTTTATTATCTGGTGCTTTCTTGGGAAGCAATTTGGGCGTAACTACTCAATTAAGCTATATCATCTTGGGCATATCCGGGTTACCTATATTTACGGGTGCAGGCAGTGGCTTGTTTTATCTTTTGGGCCCCACAGGCGGGTATCTTTTTGGGTTTGTTTTAGCCAGCCTTATTATGGGTAGATTTCTAAAATACAGTCAAAGTAATTTATTATTTACTTTTGGGATTTTTTGTCTGGCGGATTTAATCCTCTTGGCCTGTGGGACTATATGGCTTAAGTTTCTTTTTGGATACCCTTTTACAAAATTATTATTTATCGGATTCATCCCTTTTATCCCCGGAGATTTATTTAAGGCGGGGGTGGCTGCCTACCTTTATTTAAAACTTAAATCCCGCCTAAAAGAGGTTTTTTTCTAAATATAACAAGGAGATATAAAATGAAGGCAAAAGAGATAATGACCAAAGAAGTAGTTAGTATTAAACCCGAAGATAATGCCAAAGAGGCATTAGCCTTTTTATTTAAAATGCGGATTAGCGGATTACCCGTGATTGATGATAAAAATAAGTTGGTGGGTATGTTTACCGAAAAAGAGGTTCTGGCAAAAATACTGCCGAGTTATTTGGAAAAAGTCGGCAGGTTTATGTATCAGGAGAATCCCAAAGCGGTTAAACAAAAGATAACAATTTTTCATAATATGAAAGTAAGAGACATAATGCGCCGCGAGGTAGTTACGGTTGATGAAGATACCGCGCTTTGCGAAATTGCCCGCATTATGCTTACCCAAAGAGCCAGAAGGCTTCCCGTTCTGAATAAAGAAAAAGCAGTAGTAGGTATAGTGGCGAGGGGAGATGTGGTAAAGGCTTTGTTTAAAGAGTAAAAATAACCTTATGAAAAATCTCCTTCCAAAGTTTATATTATTGGTTTTAATATCTACTCTTTTAGGCTGGGGGTCAAGAGCCATCGGTCTAAATCCGCATCAGGCTTTATCGATAGCGATATTTTCCGTTTCTATCTTAGGCACATTATTTTTCTGGGATTTTCGCTTAAGCTTTGCTTTTTTGGGGGCCTCGGTTTTATTAGCCACCCGTACCATAGATTTAGACAATCTGATTAAATTTTCTTCTTTAGAGATAATTCTTTTTTTAGTGGGGATGATGGTAATCATCGGCTTACTTAAAGACGCCGGATTCTTTGCCTGGGTTGTTAGCCTGATTTTACGCATCCCTAACCTCACCGCTAAAAAATTTGTCTTTTCTATAGCCATAATTTCGGCACTCCTATCTTGTGCGGTAGATGAAGTAACCTCAATAATATTTATGGTAGCAGCTGTATTAGAGATTTGCGATTACTTTGAGATTGAGCCAGTGCCTTATGTTATAATTTCGGTTCTGGCGACAAATATTGGTTCTGCAGGCACGGTAATGGGTAATCCTATTGGCATATTAATTGCGACTAAGTCAGGACTGACTTTTGAAGATTTTATTGTAAAGGCATTTCCCTTAGCAATCTTGTGTCTTTTAGTGATGATATTTTTGGTTTTATTTTGGTATAAACGTTCATTACGAAAATTAGACCAGCGGATGAAAGAGCTGGGTTCTAATGAGCTGCTCATTCGTTTGATTTCTGTACCTCCCGATATACAAACTAAAGCTGCTCTTTCTATCTTTGCGATCACCCTTGTATTTATTGCTTTTTCACATCGTCTGGATATATTGTTGAAATTAGAGAACAATACTATTTTGCTGATTGTGCCGTTAGTGGTTGCCGCCTTTGTGATGATTTGGAAGCATAATAAAGCGCGCGAATTTATCGAGAAGGATGTAGAATGGTGGACGCTCCTTTTCTTTTTGCTTCTTTTTGCCCAGGCAGGCACCCTTAAATATACGGGCGCAACGGATGTCCTTGCCAAAAAGATTATAGATATAACGCGTAATAATCCTCAATTTCTCACCGGAGCAATACTTTGGTTAAGCACAGTTGGTTCAAGTATATTAGATAATGTGGTGCTGGTGGCAGCATTCATTCCGATTATCCAGGGATTTCAGGCATCAAGTGTTAATTTGCAACCCTTATGGTGGGCACTTTTATTCGGCGGTTGTTTAGGTGGAAATATTACTTTAGTGGGCTCAACGGCAAATATCGTGGCCTTGGGAATTTTGGAGAAAGAGAAAAATATCCGTATGACTTTTTTCCGCTGGTTCTGGGTGGGGCTTACGGTGGGAATGGTAACCACCTGTATAGTCTGGTTGGCTTTAATATTTTTACCTTTTTATAGATAAATGAAATTTTATCAAAGGGCATTGACAAAATGTTTAATCTGTGGTAGATTATTTTCCAATTTAAGGAGGTGTTAGATGAAGCAAAAAATAGGTTTGGTTTTAGGAATTGCGGTTTCTTTAATATTAATAAGTGTAGGTTTAAGTTTTAGCCAAGAATCGGTTATGCCTGAAGGCGGAACAATCTCTGATGCCCCCACAGAAGCCGATACGCAATGGCTCTGGGGCGAAGTTGCCTCTATGGATACCCAAAAAAATGAACTGGTGGTGAAATACCTTGATTACGAGACCGACCAAGAGAAAGAAATAGCTATTACTGTAAATGATAAGACCACCTATGAGAATGCCAAAATATTATCAGATATAAAGCCAAAGGATACCGTTGGGATTGATTATTCCGTTGGTGCCGAAGGTAAAAATATCGCCAAAAATATTAGCCTGGAAAAACCCCAGGGTGCAGAAGCCACTGAAGAGGGGCTTAACCCCGAAGATTTAAAGCCAGTAACTAATGTAACAGTAGAATAATTATTTTAGTTGATATACCACCATTTAAGTAGCAAGCAAAGGCAGGAAACCCATCCTGCCTTTTTTTAATATGAGAAACATAAAACTTATTATTTTTGATTTAGATGGGACATTGGTTGATGCTTATCCGGCAATAATCCAAAGTTTTAATTATACGATGCGAAAATTGGATTACCCCCGGCAGGATAATCTGACTATACGCCGGGCAGTGGGTTGGGGAGACGATAGCCTCTTAGAGCCGTTTATAAATTCAAAAGACTTAAAGAAAGCGGTCTCGATATATCGTGGCCACCATAAAACCGCCTTACTTAAAAAATCCTCTTTGTTTCCCCAGGTAGATAAAGTATTAACCTATCTTAAAGATAAAGGTTATAAACTTGCTGTCGCCAGCAACCGTCCGACAAAATTTTCCTGGATTATCATCCGCCGCCTGAAGTTAGAAAAATATTTCGTATATATACTTTGTGCGGACAAACTGAAACGCCGTAAGCCCCACCCCGAGATTCTCCACAAGATTATGCAAAGACTTTCTGTAAAACCCTGTCAGGCGCTCTATGTTGGCGATATGACTATCGATGCCCAGGCAGGCAGGCGCGCCCAAATAAAAACCATCATCGTAACCACCGGCTCAAGCCGAAGCGCAGAAGTTAAAAAAGAAAGACCCTGCCGCATTATCGCAAGAATTACTGATTTATTAAAATTCTTATAGCGTAACGTAGGAATACTATATTGATACATTCGGCGGCGTTTGAACGCCGCTTTCAGTATCAACCCTTAAGGCAAACCTTAGGCTTTCAGGTCCTTGGGTTATACGAAGGGTTGATTTGGTAAAGGTTGTGTGATAATATAACCTTAGTATACATATATGGTTTAAAACCCAAAGGAATTGAATCTAATGAGAATATAATCTGGCAGAAGGAAATAATTAAAAAATGGTGTCCCGGGGGAGTTTTTTAAAAAAGGTTCATTTTAGGCTGCAGACAAAATATAGTTTACAAATTGTTTTTATTATTGTTCTGGTTTCCGGTTGGCTTACAATTTTTGCCATAGGCCAATTTCACAAGGGCATGCGGGATATCTCGAAATCCGTAGAAAGACTTACCGAAGAAGCCCTTTATGAGCAGATGCAGAAAAAAGCAGAGGTGATCATTACTACCCTGTCCAAGGACGTAGCCGGCCCTTTTTATTACTCGGATATCCAGACGATAAATACCCTGTTTAAAACCATCAAGGCACAAGAAGGCGTAGTTTATGTATATCTTTACGATTCGGTAGGAAAAATCGTTACAGAGGGAACGAATGGCAAGCCTGTGCTAGGTAAGATTCTCGCTGATGAAGTAACCAAGAAGGCATTGTTAAGCAAAGAGATTCTTATGCAGATAAACGCGGATATTCTCGATGTGTCTATGCCTATATCTATGTCTGATCAAAGGCTGGGGGGAGTAAGAGTTGGTTTTTCGCTGCAAAAGATAAAATCTGATATCGCCAAGCAGAAAGAGGCCGTGGTTAACATAACAGAGAAAAACATAAGAAATACCCTCGCAGCCTCAATAATGATTAGTATGATTTTTATTCTTTTAGGTATGTTTTTTGCCTTAAGAATTGCGCGTGTATTGGCTCGGCCTATTCTTAAACTCCGTGAGGCAGCCCAAAGAATTAGTAAAGGCGATTTGACCTTTAAGGTGGACATAAAAAGCGGGGATGAATTAGAAGAGTTGTCCGCCTCTTTTAATCAAATGACCGCAGATTTATATAATCACAAACAGGAATTAACCACCTTGCATAGCTCCGCTAAGTCCTTGACCAGAAATTTAGAAGTAAACACCCTTCTTGAGGATAGTTTAAATACAATAAAAAAAATAATTAAGGCTTCTAAAGGTTCAATTATGCTTCTTGAAGGAGGAGTGTTATTGGTTAAGGGAACGTTTGGTTGGAAAGCAGGGGAGGTTCCCGGCGGCCAGCCATTTTCTATAGGCGAAGGGGTAGCCGGGACAGTGGCCAAAGAAAAGGAATCCATTATCGCCAATGATGTAAATAATCACCCTTTATTTAAAAAAGAAGGCAATAGAATTTGGCGTGGTTGTAGAGACTTACTTTGTGTCCCCATGGTTCATGAAGGCAGGCTAAAAGGAGTAATTAATATCCAGGATAAACTCGATGGGAAGCCTTTTACTAAAGCCGACCTGGAATACGCAGAGATTATTGCTTCTTATGTAGCGTTATCCCTGGCTAATATTGAATATGTGCAGGATAAAATAGAAAAGACGCGTATGGAGGCAGAGCTTAAAACTGCCGAAACTGTCCAAAAGACCCTTTTTCCTCAACAAGATCCCAGATTGGAAGAGATAGAGTTAGCAAGTTTCTTTGAGTCCGCTACAGAAACTGGCGGGGATTGGTTTGGTTATATTTATGACGAGCAGATGCGCAGAGTGGTGATTCTTATCGGAGATGTTTCCGGGCACGGAGTTTCTTCCGCCTTAGTTACTGCCGCGGTGAATAGTTTTGTGAAGACCTTAGAGATAATGCAGGCAAGATTCTATAAGTTTAGGGAGTTGTTTCAGCGGCTTAAGGGTTTAGTTAATCCCTTGCCCGCTGATGTTGCTAGTCTAATTGAGGAAACGCTTGATGATCCGTTAAGGCCGGCCAATATTTTAAAGCTCCTCAATAGAATAGTTTTGGATATCGGCAAGCGCAATTTAGTAATGACTTTCTTTGTTTCGGTTTTAGATTTAAATACCAAGGCTTTAACCTTTGCTAATGCCGGGCATATCCCGCCCTATTTTTATCGCAAGGACCTTTCCGATGAAGATATAGCTTATGGAATGAAGAGGAATCTGGGAATCCTGGGTGCCTTTGGTATGCGTTTAGGCGAGCAAGAAAAAGTAGATTTTACAGAACAAAGGGTTCAGCTAAAAAAAGGAGATATTATTTTTTGGTTTACCGATGGCCTGGTGGAATGTGAGAATGAACAGGGTGAGGGATTTGGTGAAAGGCGCCTGACGGGAATTTTAAAAAGTTCAGCCGAACTTAGTGCCCCCCAGATTAAGAATGAAGTAACTTCTTGTGCCTATAATTTTTTTGGAAGTCATCCCAAAAAAGATGATGTAGCATTTATAGTGGCAAAAATTAATTAAAAGTCAAGTTTCCAATATAGATTGCTGAAGAATATTTTAAGATGAACAAAAAATCAATACTTTTTGTAAAGGATAAAGATTCATCGCTTGACTTAAAAGAAGATTTTTTAAATAATAATCTTTATGAATTAGAATTAATTTCAGGTTACGAGGCAGGGATGGAGGCTTTATCCAATAAAAACTTTAATTTAATTATCTGTGGTCTGAAAGAGCCGGAACTGCAATTAAATTTACTAGACGAAGCAAAGAATAGGATTTTTTGGATAAAGACAATCTCTATAGCTAATTGTCCTTTAGATGTTTTCTTAGGCCAGATGTTGGGACATAAATTTTGTTTTAATATTATAGGAGGAAACCAGCCGCTTAATTTAAAGGAAATATCAATTACAGCAGAAAAACTATTGGGCGAAGATATCTTTGGAATAGATAATTATCTTTTAGGGCCAGCCGAGCCTTTTGAATTAAAGATTAAGGATTCTGGCGAGAAGTCGAACTGTATAAATAGGGTAGAGGATTTTTTAAGCGGGTTTAATAATAACTCGAGGCTAATAAGCGCAGCCTTAGATATAGTAGACGAACTCCTGATGAATGCCTTTTACGATGCCCCTCGTGATAAGGAAGGAAAGTTTCTTTATGCCCATATGGATAGAATAAAAAGGATAATTTTAAAAGAAGAAGAAGCGATTAGTTTAAGATGTGCTTATAATGAAGAACACTTAATTATTTCTGTGTCTGATGTTTTCGGAAGTTTAGATAAAGATAAGTTCTTAAGCCGCCTAATAAGATGTATTAATGCAGCTATTCCTCTGGTTGAAATTAAGTCGGGAGGCAGCGGGGTAGGGGTATATAAAATTTTAGACTACTTAAGTTCATTTATTGTTAATTTAACACCCAGGAACAAAACCGAGGTAATCTGTATTATTGACCTTAAATGGCCAATGCGCGAATTTCAAAAGAGATTTAAGTCTTTTCATGTTTTTACCAGTAAGGAGGAATTTGCGATGGTAGAGAAGTTAAGTGTGATTAAAGAAGAATTTGACGACGCCTTATTACTTGCCTTTAAAGGAAATATAGATGAAAATGCGGTTTTTGGCAGAATATTTGAAACAGATAAAAAAAAGATTGTAGTCAATCTTTTGGGGGTTAAAAGAATAAATTCTTGCGGTGTCAGAGAATGGGTTAATGCGATTAAAGAGATTCTGCCTGATAAACAATTAGAGTTTGTTGAGTGTTCCTCGCTAATGGTAAAGCAGTTTAACATGATTACCAATTTTGCGGGACACGGCAAAATAATTTCTTTTATGGCGCCTTATTTTTGCCCTCGGTGTAATAAGCAGTTTGAGAAACTAATAGTATTGAGCGATTACCTTGAGGAATTGCTTAGTTTAAATGCGCCTACATTTCCGTGCCCTGAATGCAGGGGTAACTTAGAATTTGATGATTTAGAAGATAGATACTTTCAATTTATCTTGCGCCAGGAGGGAACAGCTTAAATTCAAAAAGCGGAGGAGGACAGGCACAATGGAAAAACTAAAGCTTAAAGAAATTATGGAGCATAAAATTTTTTTGGAGTTGTTCAATGACTCCGTGTATATAGTTGATAAAGACAGGTCGCTCTTATATTATAATTATCAATATATGAATTTAACGGGCTTAAGCCCCCATCAGTTTAAGGAAAGGAATAGTTGTTATGAGTGTTTTGCCTTAAGTATCTGTAAGGACAAATGTATCTTTGACGAATGTATGAAGGTAAAGGATACCATCCAGCTTCGAGAAGTGGATGCCCAGGCTAGAGACGGAAATACACTTTCCTTGTGGGTAAGCGCCTTCCCTCTCTTCGGAGAAAATGACCGGGTTGAGGCTGCCCTAGTTGTTTTAAGAGATATGACGGTTGAGGCAGGAGTGCATAGCAAATACAAGGCTCTTTACGAGCGCGAGAAAGAGACCAAAATTCAACTAGAAGATAAGGTTAAGGAGCGTACCCGAGAAATAAGGATAGCGAACATTAAGCTTAAGATTATAAACAAAAAGTTGGGAGAGATGTCGATTAAGGATGACCTCACCGACCTTTTTAATTATAGATACTTTTCCGAGAGAATCGATATCTTGTTTAAGGAGGCAGAAAAGGATAACCGGCCACTCTCCTGTCTTTTAATGGATGCAGACTTTTTTAAATCTGTAAATGATACCTGCAGCCATCAATTCGGCGATTTTGTCTTGTGGAAATTGGGGGCTATTTTTAGGGGTATTTTACGCAAAGACGATATCGTAGCCAGATACGGGGGAGATGAATTTGTAATATTACTGCCCAATACCAATTATAAAGAAGCCCTTGCCTTGGCAAAAAAGATAAATAGAAAAGTAAAAGACGAGGTCTTTGACGATCGAGAATTTTCTAAAAAGGTTACTATCAGCATCGGCGTTTCTTCTTATCCGGATGATAAAATAAAAAGTAAAGACCAACTGGTAAAATTTGCGGATGAGGCTTTATATAAAGCAAAGCGGGCGGGAAAAGATACAGTTTTCTGTTTTAGGGATATAAAAAAATAAATCAATTTAGAGGCTATTTTAGCCACAGATGCATTAAGGACGGGTGAGATTGCTGAAAAACTACATTTTGACGCTAATCACCGCTAATTCACCGACGAGCATTAGCGGTAATTAGCGAATTGATTAGCGAAAATTAGCGTTAAGGATGATTTTTTCAGTGCTCTCCGGGTTTTATCTTGACAGGCGCGGGATTTCATATATATTAGGATTAGAAAGGAGAATAGGGAATGTTAAAAAGATTAATTCTTATTTGTTCGGCATTATTTCTATCCTTTGCTTTAGTAGTATCTTATGCCAAGGGTGAAAAAACTAAGATTATACTTTTGATTGCCGAACAGAATATTGAGGGTCCGCAGCATGCCTGGTGGGTGAGCGAAATCGATTTATCGACAACCGAAGTAACTATTGCCAAAAGGCTTATAGAACAGGGGTACGAGGTTATTGAGCCTTCCAATCTCACCAAGGTTATCAAACAGAATAAGGCATTTCGCATGGTTAACTTATCCGAAGATAAATCTGTAAACCTGGGTAATCTCTCCGCAGCAAATTATGTGATTTTAGGTAAAGCCATTGCTTCTTCTGGCGGCAAGGTTCCGCAGTCGAATATGCTTTCTTGTTTTGCTAATTTATCCGCCAAGCTCATCTCTGTCAAAGATGGTAAGGTAATTGCTTATCTGGATGCTGTAGGAAGTTCCGTTCATCTAGATGTGATCACCGGCGGTAGAGAAGCATTGATTAATGCCGCAGAAGATTTAGCCATAAAAGTAACAGAAGCATTAAACAAAGAAGGGGGAAAATAGAATGAAGAAGGTATTGAGGCTGATGACTTATGGGTTGGTGGTTATGAGTTTGGTCGGTTGTGCAACATTACAGCAGATCACCCAGCCTACTGCCCAAGTAGAAAATACTGCCGGCGCAGCGCCTTTGCCGCCTTATTCTGGTCCGAGGGCAAGGATTGCCGTAGCAGATTTTGATGTTAAGGCAGCCAAGGCCACCGGTGAGATTGGTTCAGGCCTGCGTGAGATGTTAGTGACCGCCCTTATAAACAGTAGTCGTTTTAGCGTAGTGGAACGTCAGGCATTAACGGCAGTAATGCAGGAACAGGAGTTATCTGCCTCAGGCGCTGCCCAGTCTGGTAGCGGACCGCAGAGAGGCAAGCTCAAGACCGCGGACTTAATTATTACGGCGGCGGTTACGGAATTTGAACCGCAGGCATCTGGTGGCAGGGCAGGCGTAGGCGGAGGCGGTGGTGTAGGTAGTGGTGTTTTGGGCGGATTATTAGGCGCTGCCTTAAACAAGGCGCATATGGCTTTGGATATTCGCATTGTAGATGCTTCAACCTCTGAAGTTTTAGCCGCCACGCGAGTTCAAGGTCAAGCCACAGATATTGCCGGTGGGATTATGGCAGGTTTCTTGGGTAGCTGGGGTTTAGGTGGCGGATTATCTGTTTATGCTAACACGCCGATGGAGAAGGCCATTCGTATTTGTATTATTGAGGCAGTGCGGTATATATCACAGACCATATCGGCAAGTTATTATAAATATTAGTTATCCCTCGCAACCGATAAGCAATAGAGGGTTGCTCGGGATTAAATTTGCCGACAGTTATTAGGAGAGCAAATTTAATGGGAAAACGTAAACGTAGAGGTAAGCTTAACTGGCGCTCAAAGAAGGCGAATAAAGGCAGAAAACCTAACTTGGGATAGGGGATAGCCAAAATAACGATTGATTTTTCTGAAATTGCATACTATAATTGAAGTCAATAAGGGAGGTGCGCATGGAAGAGAAAGAGATCGGCAAGATTACCCATTATTACAGCCACATCAGTGTGGGTATCATTGAACTCTCGGATGCCATAAAGGTAGGCGATACCATCCACATTAAGGGCCATACCTCGGATTTTACACAAGGTGTAGATTCCATGCAGATTGAACATACATCAGTTCCCGAAGCAAATTCCGGAGACGTAATCGGCATAAAGGTTCTTCAGCAGGTTCATCCTCACGATAAAGTCTACAAGGTTATCCCGAATGTAGCTACTCCTTAAGTGTAGCGTCGGGATCCCGAAGAAGCACTTCCACGAATCGCTTCATTCGGGATCGCTTAAATAATTCCTTCCATGGTTTTAATCTGGATCCTTACCAGCACTTTTTTAGTCGCTCTCATTTCGCTAATCGGGATATTTACCTTAGTCCTTAAGCAGAAATTATTAGATAAGATTTTGTTTTGTCTTATCGGCTTCTCCGCTGGCGCTATGATCGGTAGCGCTTTTTTACATATCCTGCCCGAAGTTTTAGAAAAAACAAAGGCTGAAGTAACCTTCTCTTGGGTTATTCTGGGGATAATATTATTTTTCTTATTGGAGAGGTATTTTTATTGGCGGCATTGCCATGAGGGCGTATGTAGTGTGCATACCTTTACTTACTTAAACCTGATCGGTGATGGGCTGCATAATTTTCTGGACGGTATGGTCATCGCCACAAGTTTCGTAGTTTCCCTAAAGCTGGGTGTTGTAACTACGCTCGCAGTTATTTTGCATGAGATACCCCAGGAACTCGGCGATTTCGGCGTGCTTATCTACGGCGGATTTTCCCGGCAGAAGGCGTTATTCTATAATTTTATTTCTGCCCTTGCTGCGATACTGGGGGCAATAATGGGTTATTTTATCTCTGACACGGCCATCGGATTTTCTAATTCCATACTGCCTTTAACTGCCGGAGGATTTATCTATATTGCTAGCTCTGACCTTATCCCTCAGTTACACAAAGAGAGTAATCTCAGGCGTTCTACGCTTGCATTTTTCGCCTTTTTGGCCGGTATTGTATTTATGGCTTTAGCCCGCCTCCTTTTGTAAATTACCCCCCTCTTTCTCTCCTTGATTTCTTTTCCTAATTAAGATAGAATATTGCTACTTCCACACATATATATACTTTAAAATTATGAGAGCGCTCGTTTTAATCTCAGGTGGTTTGGATAGTGCATTAGCCGCTAAGTTAATTCAAGAGCAGGGTATTGAGCTAATAGGTTTAAATTTTGGAATTCCTTTTTGCGCTGATAAAAAAGAAGCGTTATCCCATTTGGGGATAGAGATAAAATACATTGATATAAAAGAGAAATTTTTAGAGGTAATCAAGAGTCCTCGTTATGGCTTTGGCTCAAATATGAATCCCTGTATTGACTGTAAGATTCTTATGTTACAGGAGGCTAAGGGATTAATGCCTGAATTCGGCGCAAACTTTATTGTTACCGGAGAAGTTTTAGGTCAGCGGCCAATGTCCCAGAATAAACCGGCCTTAGAGCTTATTGAGAAAAGGGCGGGCTTGGAAGGGCTTTTGTTAAGGCCATTATCCGCAAAGTTACTTGCGCAAACTATACCGGAAAGACAAGGCTGGGTCAGACGAGAAGGACTTTTTGGTTTTAGCGGTAGGACGCGTAAACCCCAGATAGCCTTAGCCAAAGAATTAAAGATTATGGAATATCCTAACCCTGCGGGTGGATGTTTATTGACTGACCCGGGATTCGCCAAGCGGCTTAAGGAACTTATGGCGCATCAAGAATTAACTATAAATAATGTAGAACTATTAAAGATGGGCAGGCATTTTAGGCTAGCGGCTAATACAAAATTAGTGGTTGGTCGCGATGAAAATGAGAATGGGGCGTTAGTTAACTTAGCCAAAGAAAGTGATTATCTGTTTTTCCCTACCGATGAATTGGCCGGACCGACTTCCCTGGGAAGAGGGATTTTTAGTGAAGAATTGATTAAAGTTTCTTGCCAAATCACCTGTCGCTATTGCGACCTGAATGGGAATATTAGCGCAGGTATAGTTTATAAAAGAGTTCCTGGGCAGGAGAATAGCCTATTAAAGGCTTCGCCTATTACAGATGCTGAAATAATAGGTCTAAGAATCTAAAACCAAATTTCACCGCGTAGGTGCATGAGATTGTCACCGCGTAGGTGTATAAGGTCATATATAGGAATTATGAAGAAAGAAGCCCGGCTTTATGAAAAATTAGAGAATAAATTAGTGCACTGTTATCTTTGTAATCATCATTGTAAGATTGCCGAACAAAAATTTGGCTTTTGCGGGGTAAGACAGAATATCGATGGAATATTATACACGCAGGTTTATGGAAAGGTTATCGCAAGCCATATAGACCCGATTGAGAAAAAGCCACTTTATCATTTCTTTCCCGGTTCATCTGCTTTTTCTATTGCCACTATCGGATGTAATTTTCGTTGTGGATTCTGTCAGAATTGGGAGATTTCTCAGAGCTTGTTTAGAAAGGGACAGTCCCCTTCGGGGACAGTCCCTGTTTTTGAAGGGGAAGAGGTTTTACCGCAAGAGATAGTGGAAACCGCCATAAGAAATAAATGTAAAAGCATTTCTTATACCTATACTGAGCCGACCATATTCTTTGAATACGCTTATGATACGGCAAAATTAGCTAAGCAAAAAGGGCTTTATAATAATTTTGTCACTAATGGTTATATGACTGGAGAATGTCTGGAAATGATAAAACCCTATTTGGATGCGGCAAATGTGGACCTAAAATTCTTCAGGGACAGTTCTTATCGCAAGATTTGCCAAAGTAGCCTTGAGCCAGTATTAAATTCTATTCGGCTAATGCGCAAGTTAAATATCTGGGTAGAGATAACTACCTTAGTTGTGCCAGGCGAGAATGATTCAGAAGGAGAGCTGCGCGATATAGCAGAATTTATTGCCAGCGTAGACAAAAATATGCCTTGGCATGTTTCGCGTTTTCATCCCGATTATCAATTTACTGATCGTCAGCCCACGCCAGAAGCAACGCTTAAAAAAGCCCAGGAGATAGGAAAAGAAAGCGGCCTTACCTATATATATGTGGGAAATGTCATAGGTTTCGGTAATGACACCTTTTGCCCAAATTGTAAAAAACTATTGATTAAAAGAGAAGTTTTTAGTATTTTAGAGTATAATATAAAACAAGGCAGATGCGCTTTTTGTAATACGGCGATCCCCGGAGTATTTATTTAGTGTCTCCCTAAACATGGTAAACTTTTTGCAAAATATTCATCCTGTTATGCTCGCCTTCATTGCTGGCCTTTTTACCTGGGCAATGACGGCGTTTGGCGCGGCGGCAGTATTCCTCGCTAAAGAAATAAATAGAAAATTTCTTGATGTGATGCTGGGATTTGCCGCGGGGGTAATGCTGGCAGCAATCTACTGGTCAATGTTAGCGCCATCTATGAAAATAGCAGTAGCAATGCATCTTCCTCCTTGGCTTCCGGCCACGATTGGATTTTTGGCAGGGGGAGTTTTTTTAAGAGTAATTGACCTCATACTTCCTCATCTGCAATTAGGATCTCCGATAGATAAGGCCGAAGGAGTTAAGACGCATTGGCGCCACAGTACCTTACTTATTCTGGCAATGACACTCCATAATATCCCCGAAGGCTTGGCTATAGGTATTGCCTTTGGTGCCATTGCGGTAAATTCCTCAGTGGCCACTCTACAGGCAGCCATAGCTTTGGCCATCGGTATAGGTATTCAAGATATTCCGGAGGGGCTGGCGGTTTCCCTGCCGCTATGTAGGGATAAAATATCGCGCTTAAGAAGTTTCTGGTATGGACAGTTATCCGGAATTGTTGAACCTGTTGCCGCTGTAATTGGAGCAGGGACAGCAATCCTGGCACAGTCTATATTGCCATATACCCTGGCGTTTGCGGCGGGTGCGATGTTTTTTATTGTGGTGGAAGAGCTAATCCCCGAGTCTCAGCGCGGCGGCAATACCGACTTAGCCACTATGGGAACAATAGTAGGTTTTGTGGTGATGATGATACTGGATGTGGCATTTGGGTAAATGGTTATGAACCCAAAAAAAGCATTATTAATCGTGGATGTGCAGAATGATTTTTGTCCGGGTGGGGCTCTGGCTGTTCCGGAGGGCGGTAAGATTGTACCGGCGATAAATAAATATATCAAGATTTTCGCCAAAAATAAATTACCCATTTTTGCCACGCGCGATTGGCATCCCATAAGAACTAAACACTTTAAGGACTTTGGTGGAGTCTGGCCGGTGCATTGTCTTCAAAACACCCGGGGTGCGGCATTTCATCCGGATTTAAAACTTCCTAAAGAAGCAATTTTATTGTATAAAGGAATGGACCCCGAAGAAGATTGTTATTCTTCTTTTTCTGCCCAAGATTTAAGCGGCCAGCCGCTATTTAAGTTATTAAAAAGAATGGCAATAAAAGAGATATATATTTCCGGCTTAGCCACGGATTATTGCGTTAAGTTTACTGCCATAGATGCGTTTAAACACGGTTTTAAAGTTAAAATTTTAATGGATGCGATAAAGGGCGTTGACCTCAAAACCAATGATTCAAGAGATGCGATAAAGAAAATCACTAAAATGGGCGCCAAGAAAGTAAAATTGGCGGATCTGACGAAACGGAGGGGGTAAATGCAATTAGATGATATAAAAATCTCAAGAGCAATCATTGATTCTTATCGCGATAAAATAGTGAAGGCCTTAGATGTAGATGTGGCCATTGTAGGCGCAGGTCCGGCAGGAATGTGTTGCGCTTATTATTTAGCCAGGTCAGGTATAAAAGTAGTTATCTTTGAGAGGAAGTTATCCGTGGGCGGCGGGATGTGGGGCGGCGGGATAATGTTTAATGAAATAGTGCTGCAGGAGAAGGCCAAGAAAATTATGGATGAGTTCGGGATAAGGATGAGGGTTTATGAAAAGGGTTATTATCTGGCGGATTCCATTGAATCTGTTTCGACCATCTGTTCAAAGACAGTTAAGGCCGGAGTTAAAATATTTAATCTGCTTAGCGCCGAGGATGTAATGATTAGAAAAAATCGTATCTGTGGTTTGGTTTTAAACTGGACAGCGGTAGAAATTGCTAATTTGCACGTTGACCCGATTACCATGCGGGCAAAGTTTGTGGTTGATGCCACTGGCCATGCCGCAGAAGTGGCGCGTATTGCCGAAAGAAAATCCGGGATAAAACTTAAAACCAAGACCGGCAAAATTATGGGTGAGCGGTCAATGTGGGCAGAGGTAGGAGAGGATACGATTGTGAAGAATTCCAAAGAAGTCTGCCCTGGACTTTATGTCTGTGGCATGGCGGCTAATGCTGTATTTGGCGGACCACGCATGGGCCCGATATTCGGCGGGATGTTATTATCGGGTAAAAGGGTCAGCCAGGACTTACTTAAAAGATTATCATAGGAGACAAGTAAGGATGAAATTATTTGTAGTGGCAGTATTTCTTATTACCTATATATTGCTAATGTCAAAAAGGGGCCATCCCTTTATTGTTTTAGGTAGTGCGATAGGTTTACTTTTAATCAGTCGCGCGTTTAGCCTGACGCAGGCAATTTCCAGCATAAATTATAATGTCCTAGGCGTATTTTTGGGGACCATGATTTTATCCAGCCTTTTTATATTTTCCGCAGTGCCGGCTTATCTGGCCACGAAATTAGTAGACAGGTCAAAAAACGTGGGTATGGCGCTATTATCGGTATGTTTGCTTGCGGGGTTTATCTCTAGTTTTGTGGAGAACGTGGCTACGGTTTTAATCGTGGCGCCGATTGCCTTTGAGGTGGCCAGGAAATTAAAGGCTAATCCCATCCCCTTTCTGATTGGTATAGCAGTTTCCTCAAACCTTCAAGGTTGTGCTACCATGATTGGCGATAGCCCAAGCATGATACTTGCCTTATCCAGCGGTATGAATTTTATGGATTTTTTCTGGATGAAAGGCAGGCCTGGAATAACCTTTGCTGTAGAGCTGGGGGCAGTAGCTTCATTTTATGTGCTGTATTTGTTATTCAAAAAATATAAAGAACCCGTGACGCAGTTAGAAGAGGTCAAGGTTAAGACCTGGTTTCCTACCTGGCTTTTGACTTTGATGATGTTGACGCTTGCCCTATCAAGCTTTGTCAAAAATAAGCCCACATATACAATAGCATTTATATGTATTGTCTACGGTATAGTTGGCCTTATTTGGCATGAGCTAAAACACAAAGAGTCTCTTTCTATGGTCAAAGATTTAGATTGGCACACATTCTTTTTTTTAATTGGAATATTTGTCCTGGTGGGAAGCCTTACCTATACCGGCGTAATCAATGATATCGCAAATTTTATCACTAATTTTACCCAAGGAAATAAATTTTTAGCTTATACCATTATAGTTTGGCTCTCGGTCTTACTCTCAGCATTTATAGATAATATACCTTATATAGTAGCCATGATACCGGTAGCAAAGCTTGTTGCCGCCTCTGTAGGCGCGAGTCCAGAACTATTTTTATTCGGGCTACTTATTGGGACATCGCTGGGCGGGAATATCACGCCGATTGGCGCCTCGGCTAATGTGGTGGCCGTGGGCCTATTGCGTAAACATAAATATCAGGTTAAATTTAGCGACTTTATTAAAATCGGATTTCCTTTTACTATTGCCGCAGTAAGCGTAGCTTATCTATTTATTTGGTTTATCTGGAAAGGTTAATCAGAAAAAAAGGGGAGGTAAGATATGGATCCATTTCATAGTATCATAAATGTAGTAAGTTTTACTTTGAATATTATTGGGGCCCTGATTACCATTTGGGGCATAATGGTTTCTTTATTTGAGTTCTTGAAAAAAGAAATATTAAATAGAGTCGAGGTTATAAAATTAAACGAGGCTATTCGTATAAAGTTAGGTAGTTATTTAGTTTTGGCGTTAGAGTTTTTTATTGCCGGAGATATTGTGAAAACTATTATTACGCCTTCATGGGAAAGCCTGGGGATGTTAGGCGCGATCGTGGTGATCCGAACCATATTAAGTTATTTTCTGACCAAAGATTTAAAGAAGATTTAAAATGGCCAAAGACCCCATTTGCGGAATGCAGGTTAATGAAAATAGCGCGGTTAAGATAACTAAAGATGGCAAAGACTATTTCTTCTGCAGCGCTCATTGTAAAAATAAGTTTATCGGCCAACTTGGCATAAAAGATGTCGCGGTTTGCTATCCTTCCGCAAAAAGGCCATTTTTTAAGCATAAATTGTTTATTGTAAGTAGCATACCCGCTCTACTTATATTGCTCTCCTTCTTCATTCCTATCTTTGTCCCCTTTCGTAAGGCATTCCTGCTCTACTTTAAGGCAATCTGGTGGGCGGTTTTATTAGGGTTATTATTAGGCGGGTTTATTGATTACTATATACCTCAAGAATACATATCTAAAATTCTTAGCCGTAAAAGACCATCTACGATATTTAATGCCGTATTCTTAGGTTTTTTAATGAGCGCCTGTAGCCACGGGATACTCGCGCTATCTATACAATTACACAAAAAAGGGGCATCCAACCCGGCAGTAGTAAGTTTCTTACTCGCCAGTCCATGGGCAAACTTTACCATAACGGTAATGTTGATTGGTTTCTTTGGCTTAAAGGGGTTATTTATTATTATTGCGGCCATAATCGTGGCGATAAACACCGGTTTTATATATATGTTCCTGGAGAAAAAAGGCCTGATTGAGAAAAATAAGAATATTATCGAGGTATCCGAGAGTTTTTCTATCTTAAACGACTTAAGGATGCGGGCTAAGAATTATAGATTTGGACTTAAAACCATCATCACAGATTCCAAGGGTATTATAAGCGGGGCTTTGATGCTTTCGGAAATGGTTCTCTGGTGGATTGTTTTGGGGATATTTATTGCCAGTGTTGCCGGAGCATATATTCCGGTGCACTTTTTCCATCGATTTATGGGCCCGACATTATTCGGCCTAATTGTAACATTAGCGCTGGCTACAATAATTGAGGTCTGTTCAGAAGGTTCGTCTCCGCTTGCCTTTGAAATATACCGTCAGACTCAAGCCTTGGGCAACAGTTTCGTATTTCTAATGGCCGGCGTAGCTACGGATTATACTGAGATAGGACTCCTCTGGACGAATGTCGGTAAGCGCACTGCTATTTGGATGCCTATTATTACTGTGCCTCAAATTGTGGTTATAGGTTATATCGCAAATTTTATTTTTAAATAAAATATTAATTTTTTGCTTGACAAATGATACTAATATGGTATCATTTAATTGTGAAGAGAAAGGAGGGTACGATGGATATAACCATTAAATATATGCTGCGACCAGTGGCGCGCTGTAAAGAAGGCTGCCCCAAGGTGTCCTGGGCAAGACGTTAAACTGCCTCCTTCGCTCTTTTTTAATAATATTTTTAGGAGAGAAATATGAAGTTAATTACTCGAGATACGGATTATGCTTTGCGGGCCATTTGTTTTATGGCAAAAAACAAAGAAAAAATAGTTTCGGTTTCCGAGTTGGTTAAAGTTTTAAAAATCCCTAAGCCTTTTTTGAGAAAAACGCTTCAAGTATTAAATGGGAGAAGAATCCTTAAGTCATATAAGGGATTAGGCGGTGGATTTAAATTATTTTTGCCAGCCAATAAGATATTTTTACTGAATTTAATAGAGATATTTCAAGGTTCATTTAAACTGAACGAATGTTTTTTTAAAAAGGTTATTTGTCCTAATACAAAAACCTGTATATTGAGAAAAAAAATGAATGCTATCGAGAAGCATTTAGTTTCAGAATTAAAATCTATTAGCATCGCGTCATTATTGAAATAAAAAGGAGTAACCTATGGCCAAAAGAAATATTATCAAAATTGATGAAGCAAATTGCAATGGCTGCGGTTTGTGTATCCCTAACTGCCCCGAGGGGGCTATGCAGATTATCGATGGGAAGGCGCGCTTAGTAAGTGATTTATTCTGTGATGGCTTAGGTGCTTGTATTGGCCATTGTCCACAAGGTGCAATTACTATTGAAGAAAGAGATGCAGGAGAATATAATGAGAGAAAGGTTATGGAAAATATTATAAAGCAAGGCGAAAACGTAACCAAGGCACACCTGCTGCATCTTAAAGAACACAACCAGAAAGAATATCTTAAACAGGCAGTAGATTATTTAAAAGAAGAGGGCATAAAAAATCCCCTGGAAGAATCTATGCACCAAGAACATAAGCATCACGATGTATCTTCCGGATGCCCGGGCTCAAAGATAATGGATTTTAGAGAAAAGGAAAAGTCCGCCAAAGAAGAGAAAGCCGCGGTTAAAACAGAGTCGCAGCTTAAAACCTGGCCCGTACAGCTTATGTTAGTTCCGCCCTTTGCGCCTTATTTAAATAATGTGGAGCTGTTAATTGCTGCAGATTGTGTGCCTTTTGCTTACGCAGATTTCCACCAAGAGTTACTAACAGGAAAGGTCTTATTAGTAGGTTGCCCTAAATTAGATGATATCAAAGTTTATCAAGAAAAAATTAACCAGATTTTAAAAAATAATCATATCCAATCCATCACCTATGCGCATATGGAAGTGCCTTGCTGTTTTGGATTAGTGAATATTATAAAACAAGCTATTTCTGAATCAGGTAAGGATATCCCCTTTAATGAGGTAATTATCAGTATAAAGGGAGAGAAGTTAAAATGATGAATAAATGCCCAGGCCAAGATAGTAGAAGTATTAAAGTCGAGACCCTTAAGTGCCCTGATTGCGGATATAAGGTAGAGATTTTTTCTGATGAGATAAAGGTTAGATGCCCAAAATGTAAGGGTTTGGTATGTCGGGAGAGGTTGCCTTCATGTATAGATTGGTGTAAGTCAGCCCGGGAATGTATTGGCGAGGAAAAGTGGCGAGAGCTAAAAAGAATTTATGGAAAGGAAGGTAGATAATGGTAAAATATAAATGCACAGTTTGCGGTTATATTTATGACCCGGCAGTTGGCGATTCAACCCAAGGCATTATCCCAGGCACAGCTTTTGAGGACTTACCGGAAACTTGGGTTTGCCCTGAATGCGGCGTAGGAAAAGACATGTTTGAGAAAGTAGTATAATCATGGCGGCAGAATTAGAGTTAAAAATTAAAGAAATAATCCCAGTGGCCTATAATGTAAAAAGCTTTCGTTTAGAGGTTGGCGGCGACACAGGCTTTAAGGCAGGCCAGTTCCTGCAGGTTGCGCTTAAAACCAATCCGGAATTAAAAAGATACTTGTCCATATCCAGCTCTCCTACGGAAAAAAATTATCTTGAATTTACCAAGAAGATTACAGAAAGCGAGTTTTCTAAGACATTAGATAGCCTGAAAGCGGGTGATACAGTAATAATAAAATATCCTTTTGGTAATTTTGTCATTCAAGATAATTATTCTAAGATTGCTTTTCTTTCCGGAGGAATCGGGATTACGCCTATAAGAAGTATATGCAAGTATGCCGTCGATAACCAATCGGGTATAGATATAGTCCTTATCTATGCTAATCGTACTATTAACGATATTGCCTTTAGAGAAGATTTTGACGATATGCAGAAGCAATATCCTAAATTAAAGGTTGTGCATGTGCTTTCTGAACCGGCGGTAGGCTTCCAAGGCAGAACAGGCCGTATTAATAGCCAGATTATCAAAGAAGAAATTTTTGATTACAAGGAAAGAAAA
>Ga0315286_10001232_pt1 | contig 23074 bp, 10 predicted proteins | sample YL17G10_0_MG_FD_205038 | JGI IMG/M metagenome (GOLD analysis project Ga0315286, IMG submission 205038) | Sediment microbial communities from Yellowstone Lake, YNP, Wyoming, USA - YL17G10_0 | ecosystem: Environmental > Aquatic > Freshwater > Lake > Sediment | place: USA: Wyoming | collected...
CAGGCGTCCGGCGCAGAGCGATGCCTGTTCCAAAACGTCCGCTTTCAGCCGGTCGCTCAACGGCAGACTCCGCGTCAGGTTGGTATAGGCGGTCAGTGCCTCGGCATCCCTGCCGGCCCGCGCCAGCACCGAGGCCGCGTTGACGGCCTTGACGACGGCCTGCGCCCACGCGCGGTCGTACACCCATTGGGTCGCCCCCAAGCGGACATCGCGAAACGCCTCCGGCTGCAGGCCGATGCCGCGCAGGACCAGTTGCGGGTTCGTCGTGAAGAACCGGTCAAAACCCTCGTCCGAACTCTGCTGCCAGCCCTGAAGTCGGCCGGGGGTGCCCGGCATCATGGGGTTGGCAGCGAAGGCATCGGAGCTGGTCCGGACCCGGTACTGCGGCAACGTTCTGTTGTTGATTGCGAGCCTCTCATCCTCCGGCCATCGCATGTAGAAGCAGTTGTTGGACTCCGCCACGTTCGCCGACAGTTCCAGGAGCGTCTGATGCGTCTTGTTGCGGAGACACTCGCAGAAGATGTTGTTCCGCACAATGGCCGGCGCGTCGCAGACGAGATGCCGCAGCGTCGTCATGATGAATACGTTGTTCTCGACGCGCGAATCGGGACAGCGGCTCAGTGCGACCGCCGTCCATCCTCCGCGCGCCACGCAGTTCCGGACCAGGAGGCTGGTGCTGGCGTCGGCGGCAACGGTGGCGTTGAGACAACGGGTGATCTGTACCCGTTCGCTCTGGCGCACCACGAAGACCTGATCCCCGAATCCCCCCCGCTGGAAGTACAGTCCGTCGAACCGCAGATCCGGCTTCAAGACGACCTCGAAGGCCCGGCTCAGGTTCTCATTCCTGAAGACCGGTTTCTCGCCCGGTACCGAGCGGAACGTGATCGGACGCTCCTTAGTTCCCGCCGCGCGGATACGCACCGTTTCAGCGTACTCGCCGCCGGCGATCATGACCGTGTCGCCGGGGCCAACCCGGTTCGCGGCGCAGCCTACCGTCCGGAACGCCTGCTCACGGCTCAGGCCGCTGTTGGCGTCATTGCCGTCTGGCGCCACGTAGTACACGCTCGGCTCACGCGCCTTGGGAGCGGTCGTGAACGACAGCGCCGCGTTCTCCGGCTTAAGCACGCCCAGCGAAGCGTCCCCACGCGAGGCATCCGCCGAAAGGATCCTGAGATAGTACGCCTGACTGGGTTCGAGGCCGGTCAGGCTGAAGGTGTTGAAGCGTTCGGGGCCACTGACGTGATGCACGGTATTCGCCGTTTCCGGCGTCTCGCCCCATGACAGCGCGTAGGTCGCCGGGTGCGAAGCCCACCACTCGATATTGGCCGTGGTATCGCTGACCGAATGGATGAATGGGCCGACCAGAGCCACGGCCTTGGCAGTGGGCTGGTACTCGTAATGAATGCCCAGCGCCGTACTGCCCGGACCAAGGCTTCTGAACCGACCGTCGTTCTTGAGGCGCGGCACGCCTTCATCGATGCTGAATTCGGGCGCGAGCGCCTGCGAGTAGCGGTCATGCCGCCGCTGCAGGTCGGCGAAAGACCATGCGGCGCCGTTGACTTCCCAGCATGGCGCCTTGTCCTGGTAGTTGTTGTAGTCCGAGTATCGGATGGCGTGAGCCGCGTCGAGCCGGACGGCAGGCTTCCCGTCATTAGCGAAGATATTGCCGCTCAGCGTCACGGCCTCGGTTTCCACCAGATGCAACGGCACGCCCGCGAACACCGAATGGGTGACTTCTAGGTTCCTGACCTTGTCCGCGTCCAGTCCGTCGGCAGGGCCGAAAAACGTGCAATTCCTGAAAGCCAGGTCGCGGCTGTGGCCCAGATGCGCGCCGCGGGAGAAATTCAAGCGTTCAAACACAATCCCCGCGCCGGCGGTCAGGATCAGTTGGCCCCGGATGATAACCGTTCCCCGGCCGCGGCCACAGATTCGGATCGGCGGCTTCCCGTTGCCCGCGTTGGTCCAGGGCGAGGCCACGTATTCACCCTCGGCCAGATAGAGCGTATCTCCCGGGCGCAGGCCCTTAAGCGAGCGCTCCAGCGTGCGCCAAGGCCTGCGCATGGACAAACCATCGGCCCGGTCGTCGCCGGCGGGCGACGCGTAGAAGATATCTGCCGCGTAGGGATAGGGACCGCGGTCGGTCCCATCCGGGGCCGTGCCGCGGAACCGCGAATCGGGTTGCAGGCGGAAGTCGAGGTTCAGTGGGTCGGCGAACTCGAAATCCCTGTCCAGTTCCTGCTCGCGCAGGAAGAGGATGTTGTCGGCGGGCGCGGCGGAACGGCGGTCATACTCATTGCCGCCGCCGATCAGGTTGCGGAACATGTTGGCGTTCCGGATGAACCCCAGCCCCACGCAGTTCTCCAGCCTCTCCTGGGCCGTCGGCTTGACGGAGTAATCGAAGTTCTGCCCCCAGGAGATGTTGTTCTTGATCAGGAGCGGTCCGGTCATGCCGGCATAGTGCATAATCCCGAAATGTTCATGGCCTTCGCGCCTGGACCGGTAGGTGCGGCAATGGCGGATGACGTCCTTGTTCGCGCCGTACCGGACGATCCCGCCAAAGGTGTGCCCGTACGAAACGCAGTTCTCGACCACGTTGTTGGATCCGCCCTCGCCGCCGATTTCTCCGGAGGGTCCCAGCCGGATGCCCCCCACGCTCATGAATGTGACGCAGTCTCGCACCACGCAGGACACCGGCGCGTTCAGGTTGATCCCCCATTCCGGATAGAATCCCGTCGCTGCCAACCCCTCGATGATGACCCGCCGGGGGTTGGTCAGTTCGAAACCTTGCTTCCCGTTCACGGCCACGGTGTAGCGACGCCGGTCCGGGGCGCTCAGGTCCAGGTTGGAGATGTAGAGTGTCCGGGAGGGGGCGTCATAGTGAAAGAACCCGGGATCGAACTCAAGTTCCGCCACGTTGGCCTTCGGAAGCAACGTGTGCAGTTCATGATGCTCCAAGACGGCCTTCGGCTCCTGATCGAACGGCGCGGCATAGACGAACCGGTATCCATCAACCTTCTTGAATTCGGGCGCGGGAACATCGCCGCACAGCACCGCTGTGCCGGGAACTTCCGCTTGGACAACGGTATCCACGTCCGGGCTGCCGAGATCGGTGCGCTGCACGTTCTCGAAATACTCGCCCGGTCCGATCGTTAGCGTGTCGCCGGGTTTCAGGGCATCCACGCCTTTCTGTATCGTCAGGAAAGCCGTTTCCCGGCTCGCCCCATCGTTCGCGTCCGAGCCCTGCTTGTTGACGAAATACTCGGCGCCTTGGACGCCCCTTTGGGAAACAAGCAGCGCGACGAACAGCACGGCCATCCTCACGTGCATCCTCATCTTGCCGATCCTTTCTGCCTATTGACAACCGTTCAGCAGGAAAGCTTCCCGCCTCTCGGCCTGCGAGGAGGGCCGGGGCCGTCTGTCGGTGGCGCAATCGTACCGCGCCTCGGCGAATGCCCCAAGCGGCAAATGGCGACGGCGCAGGGGGCTCTGGCGCCGTCGGCGATGAAGAGGCGGTCCACTTTCCCGTTGAAGCCGTCCGAGGTGACGTACTTTCCCCACGTGGGCAGCAGGCCGACATAGAGCCCCTTCGCCTCGGCGGCCGACAGAACCTCATCCACGAAGTCCCAGTAGTCGTCCCGCGGCCCGGGCCGCACGTCGGGGCGCGCCGGGTCGCGGTCCACCAGGGGCAGGAATCCGTCGCGATTGGGGACGGTCAGACCGTCCAGTTCGGCCAGCGCCACCGCCTGGATGACCGTGAATCCCTTCGCGGCCCGGTCCGAGAGGTCGCGCCCCAGGCGTGACTTGCGATGATGGGGCGAAGGTCCCTTGGAGCTTCAGATTGGTTCAGATCTCTGGAACATGGGCGTGTGAGCCTGTCCACGTGGAACTGCGAGTCAAGGACGCCCTGCTGGTGGCATGCACCACACGGGTCGGCACCATGATGGGCTGCCAGTGAAGGGCTTGGCAACGTCACGCCGGACGATGTATACTGCGGCCGACGCGAACGCATCTTGAACCGTCGGAAGGAACTCAAACGAGGACGCTGGCGCGTCGCCGGCGTCGGAACCACGGAATGCCCGGACTCAAGGAGCACGACCGGCCCGAGAAACCCTCACTTGCGCCGAGGGCCTGATTGTGCCTCTGTCGCTGAAGACGTACGAGCCAGATTCCCGAAGCTGTGGCTTTCATGTGTCTTCCCCTGACTCCATTCCGCGTTCTCACGATGCCTCCACGTCTCAAGGTGCTCATTTCCCCACTTCTTCAGCTTCGACGGGGGACCAAGTATCCCACGTCCGGAAACAGGCCCGCCTCGCGGAGGAAGGTGGAGGCCCGTTCGACGAATTCCGCGGGCAGCCGCACGCCGCTGTAAAGCAACGGCGGCTCGTGGTCCCGAGCCGCGACCCCGTAGGCCATGACATGGTCCAGGACCTTGTTCGCGTTCGTGAAAGCGTTGCCGGCTGGGAACTCAGCCACGAGAGCGAAGGTTTGCTGTACCACGCTCTCGAGCCGCCGCGAAAGCTCCGCGGCCTCGGCACTTTGGCCGTGGGCCAGCAGTTCGAGAAGGGCGTGAAGTTGCGGCGCGAAGACGTTCGCGGTGCTCAGCAGCAAGCCGTCGTACGGACCGCCGCCGGCGCGGGTCCAGCGCGCGTAGCTGCCTTCGGCACCGCGCGCGAGAAAGACCCCGTCGACTCCCGCTCCTGACCCGGCCACGCGGTCATCACCGCTGGTGTCCTTGAAAAGGCAAAAGTTCGGGAAACGCGCCGCCAACGCCGCGACCGTCTCGGACGACATCTCATTCCCGGTGACTTGCGGCAACTGGTACAGCGCGGTGGGCAGGCCGCGCTCGAGGATGCGGGACAACGCACCCTCGATTCCCGCTTGTGACAACCCGCTGCCCTTGGGCGGACACACGGTAAAGCCGACCACACGCAGTCGGGCCAGCGCCTCTGCCGGCGTCGTCGCGCCGGCGCGCGACCTGAGCCAGGTAACCATACTGTCGATACAACACAGCATGTCGGCCACCGTGTGTTTGAGCACCCCGATCAGCACCCACATGCCCTCGGGTCGTGCCGCCTTCAGCACCACCGCGATCAGGCGGCGGATATCGTCGTCGTTCATCTCCCAACCCTCGCCCGTAGAGCCGGGCACGAGGACACCCTTCGCATACGGGGCGATGTGGTGGAGATGGCGTTGGATCCGCATTTCGTCCAGTTCGCCTTTCGCGCAGAAGTGCGTCAGCGTGGGGCACCACAGTCGCGGAACCCCCTTGGGGAATAGATGCGTGATCAATTTCTCCCGCTGCTGCCGAACGAAAGGCGCGTCGCGGGCAGTTGTGGCGTGGAGCATCTGTTGCTCCGTTTGCGGTCGTGACACCGAGCTGCACCTGCTGCGCCTACGACACCGCCTGGATTAGTCTTGGGGTCGCTCGCCATCCGCGGCATTGCTCACCACGATCTTCTCGATCGTGATGTCTCCTAACGCCTTAACCTTGATCGCGTGTATCCCCTTGGTCAGATTCGCCACGCCATGGAGTTGACCGGCCGTATCTCCCTGCGCCAGCACCCGGCTGTCGTCGACACGCAACTGCGCCGCGCCGCCCGAGGCGTGAAGCCGGACGTCATACGAGCCCGTCGCGGGGGCGATCACGAGCCAACTCTTCCATTGTCGCGCCGAGAGTTTGGGATCCCGGTTGGCCTTGCCCCATGTAGTAGGACCGCGATAATCCCCGGTGCCGACAGGGGCGCCCTGGTAATGATCCTCCACACAGGTCAACACCCCTGGGATCGCCGCGCCGTCGGTCGCTTCGCGCACCCACCTGTCGTTATACTGCTTGAGCCCGAGCAGCTGCGGGGCGGCAGGGTCGCCAAGGAATCGTTCGAATTCGTACAAGAACGAATACACGAAACCACCCCCCTTGCACCAGATGTCCAGAGCATTCGCCTGCGCCTTCGCCACGAGCGCCGGGTCGACCAACGGCCCGCCATAGGCCAGGTCGTCCCACGCCAGACGTCTGGCGCCGTCATGGAACATGCCATTGCCGTCGAAGTCGCCCTTGACTGCCCAGCCTCCTTCGTACGTCGTGGGAACGGTGCCCCAGTTGAGCGCCATGGCGCATTCCGCATGCACGACCGACCAGAAATTGTCGTCCGCGTTCTGCCCCGTGGCATTGCCTCCGGCCGGGAAGTTCTCGGCACCAGGGCCGCCGTAGAAGTCCGCGACGCTGCTGAGCCGCACCTCGTCGATGTACACCGTCCCCGTACCCGCTGCTCCCGGTTTCTCGAAGAGGATCGAATGTTTGCCAGCGGTCAAACGGACGATCGCTGTGGCATGGTACCAGAACGAGCAGCCATACTTGGGCGGCTGTTCGCACACGACCTCTCCGTCCACCTTCACCCGCACCGTTGTGCTGGTCGCGAACTCCCAGTCCCGGCACATGTTCCATGTGATCCAGTACGCGCCCGCCTTCGGCACGGTCACGGTCTGTGTCATCGAGCAGCCGTCGGGCCCGCCGGCCAGAAACGCGCACTGATCGCCGAGCTTCCAGAATCGGTCGTGGCCCACGTCTTTCTGGGGGCCCTGACTCAGGTCCGGGGGCACGCCCACAACGCCTTCAGCCGTCGCCACTTTCCTCGTCGTATAGATCATGTTGACCGGCCCCCAGCTCCTGGAGCCGGCCGCGGTCACCGTCGGCGCGAACCACTCATATCCATCGGGTGCGCCCTGCGGTTTCGACACGCCGACGGCCGTGACCGCCCCGTCAATCGTCAGCCCGGGCGCCGCCGCCACGGTCGTCGCGTCGTCGTAAAATGTGTCGCCGCCCTGTGTCTCCTGGCTGACCAGGCAGTAGCTCTTTCCCGCCTGCAGCCGCAGCGGTGTGATGCCGGACCTGAACCCGTACCCGCCGGGCACTGCAGCCAGGTAATAAGCATAGGCATAGGCATTATCGGGAGCGCGGTTCAGTGTCACATTCGTCTTATTACCCGCCCAGGCAGCCTCCTGAACCGACTTGCCGGCGACAGGATCGTACTCGAACAGATGCATCGCGTGGGTACCCCCGTTGCCCGGCGACTTCCACCGTCCGAGTTGACAGACGTACAGATCAGCGGCACCGACAGTGAACTTGAGGCCCACCAGTTTGCTCTGCCGGACCGCCGTGCCGAGCGTCTGCCCTGCAACGGCCGGAAGACGCTGTTCGGCCGTATGGGTCACGTCGCACACCCCAGCGTTGCCGCCGAAAGTCCAGCCCGCGTCGGTCGGACGCAAAGCCGTCGTCCCTGGAGATAGGGCCGGCGCCGCGAAATCGTGATTGGCGATCGGTTCCGGCTCCTGCAGTCCGAACTTGTTGGTGCCGCTGTAGTAGACGGCTCCGCCGCTACCCCAGATGGAGTAGTTCGGCGGGTGCGGATCGGCCACATGCTGCACTCCGTCGCCGTTGTTGAAATAGTCGTCGAGGAACTGCAGCATCACGTTCTGATGCGGTTGAACGTACTGGCCGAAAAGGCAGACCCGCACGCGGTCGCCCATCGCGTCATCGCCGCAGACCGTGCGGAACGCATCGCTCATCTGCTTGGTCAGTAGCGCATGGTATCGGAAAATCGCCAGATACGACAGCGCTCCGTCGCTCGTGTCGGGCCCCAGGGTCTTTCCGGGATTGACGCCCCTGCCGTCGTAATTCACGATCCGCCAATCCGGATGGTTGGCGACCGCCTTCTGGTGCAGTTCGTCCCCTATCCAGTGAGGGGACACCGCCGACCATCCGGTTTCGTTGCCATGCTCCAGATAGATGCGGAGGTTCGGATTCAGCGGGGGGAATGCTGGATTGGCGACGTAGTCCGTGTGTGGATTGCCCTGCGCGTCCGATCCGTAGCGCACCAGACGGGCGACGTTCCGCATGAAATCCGTCGTCCACGAGGGGGAGTAATTGAAGTGAATATCGTGGCCTTGCTCGTTGGCGAGCATGATCTCGTGCTCAATGTTGAAACGCGACTTGGTCCCGTCCTCGCGCCCGAGCGGCCAGTAGGAGGTCGGCTTGTTGCGATCCGTCCAATCATGTACGCCCTTGTCGGACAGGCCGAGGCCCTGATGGCGTTCGACCACGAAAGCCGCGAACACCTCGCGGCCCTTGCGTAAACGGAGCTCTCCGAAGTCGTGTGATTGGTCCGCCCCTTCTTCAACGGGCGCCATGACCTCCAGTTTCGTGAAGCCCGGAGCCGCGCCCGAGGCGTCGCGTGACGCGTCAGTCAGAGTCATGTACAGAGTGCCGGTACCGTTGGGCGTGTTTCCGCTCGCCACGAAAACGGCTTCCGTCACGTTGTTCGCCGCGTCGTAGCCGAAGGAGATGGGCTTGGTGGCGCCGCCATCGGAGACGCCGGAGAACGAGATCGTGTCACCCCGGGTATTCGTGACCTGCACCTGAGCCTTGCCCTTGAATCGCAACTTATGGGTGCCATGGTAAAACCCACAGTTCGCCAACTGGATGCGCACACCGCGCATTTTCGGCCAACCGTCCGCATCCATGTCGGCCGGCGCGAGCGGAGTGCGTCCGGAAGGATCGGTCCACGGTCCGCTGGGATTGAGCATCAGATTGGCATAGCGCATTCCCCATTGAAAAGCGAACGCCTGGTACTCGGCGGTCAACCCGATGGCTAGCGGATCGATGACTTCCCACGGCGTGCTGGGGCTCGACCATTCCAGGATCGCCTTCGAGGCGTTCGTGCCGGCCCTGTCCACGTACTCGAAGACCAGGTCGTACTTGGCTCCGGCCTTCATGGCAAAGGACGCGGTGGAGGCGCCGGCCTTGGTCAGGTTGTCCACCAGCGTCGTCGGTACGCCGCCCGCTGGCCCGAGTTTGAACCGGGCGCCATCGTAACCGGTGACCCGGAACGTGTAGGTCTCGGTGAAGCGCGGCACGAGCTGTCCGCTCCAACGAATGGAGAAGTCGTCGGTCGGGAAACTCCCCATGCATTGGGCTGGCGCTCCACCGACCGGCAACCCGGCAAAGCCGGCGACGGCGCCCTCCTTCCAGTCGAAATGGATGCGCACGTCGTGTCGTTTGAACGCCGCAGGACCGGAGAAGGAGGTATTGGCGAAATACTCGCCATCCACGCCGGCGGCCGTAAAGCCTCCTCCCACGGGCGGGGGCGCCGCCACGGCGACGCCGAACGCGAGCATGGCCACCGCTACCATTACCGCCTGTGCCGCTTGCCGAACCCGCCGGGACCCGAGACCGGATGCGAGTGCCGCGTGGGTCCTCGCAACCAATGGCAGACCACGTCCGCCGCGGCCAGCCCATGTTCGGTCTCCGCTTCGCCTGGCTTCGATCATCTTCATGGTTCCTCCCTCCGGTGTGAGCACGGCCGCGGGAAATGCCATCCGCACGGCGGGCCTCTGGTCCTGTGACGGACCCTGTTTCCTCGTCGCAGTCGACGACGCGCCGAGCCTTCCGTTCATTGGAGACTCCTGTTGTTGGTGGTGGGGGGCCGGCTTGGTCATGGTTGACAAACAACCGCTTCATTTCGGCGGAAGGTGATAACCCTCAGTCCACGTATCCAGCCCCGACCCGCCGTCGTGGCCGGTGCGGATCACCTTGCCGTCCTTGATCTGGATCTCGATCGACGCCTCGTTCAGCCCGTTCAGCTTCGCGACTGCCTTCCGCGTGTCGGCGTCGATAACCTTGTTCGACGCGTAACAGTACTTGCCGTCGATCGAGAAGTTGACCCAGGAGAAGTCGTAGATCGGCCGCTTGATGTCCTCGAACAGCGGCACGCTCGCCACGTACTTCGGCGGCAGAGTGGCCACATCCCACACGTGCAGGAAGCCCCAGTTGTCGTCGGTCATCCAGACCTCGCTGCTGTGCGGGCGAGCGGCGATGCCGTGGTTCTGCTTGCTGTGGAGTTGGTTGCCCTGCGCCTCTTTGATGGCCCGGCGCTGGGCCAGAAGCGAATCCGCCGCCGGCTGTGGCATGGGCCACTGGCCCAGGAAGCGGCCGCTCTCCACGTCAATGATCCCGATGCCGAATGCCGGGATCGGCTCGACGTATACGTACCGCTCCGCCGGATCGACCGAGAAGTGCTGGATGCTCCGCACCCCCGGCGGTGGTTCGCGCGCCGCCTGCCGCGTGAATGCGTCGGATGCCGTATTGTCCAGGGGCTGGTTGCCCTGGACCATGTCGACCGGGCCGATGCGGCGGACCACTTCGAGCTTTTCGGGGCAGATGCAGTAGATGTAGCCGTCTTCCCACTGGGACGCATAGATGTACCGCCGCATCACCTGGACGTGGTGCGGCCAGCCGCGACCCTTCGATTTGTCCGCTGCTTGCGGATCGACCAGCGGGATGTTCTTGACCCACTTGCCGGTTTTCGCGTCGAGCACGCGGACCACGGGCACAGCCAGACCGAGCGGGTTGCCTTCCTTATCCTTCTTGGCCGAATCCCGGTCCGGCACCAACAGGTACTTGCCGTCCTTCGTCACGTCAAAGCGGCGGTCGATATACAGAATGCCTTGTTCGAACCCTTGCCTTCGTTTTTCGGGGTCCTGCTCTTTCAGGACGTTCTGCGCGTAGGTCTGCCCCGTCTCCCACAGGAGCTTTTCGCCGAGGATGTCGTAGGCCCGGATCGCGCCGCCGTCCTGTACCTGGAAGAGCACCCCAGTTCCGGCATACGCGGCGAGGCCCGCCCATCCGCCGCTCCACGAAGTCCACATCTTGGCGGGGAATCTCTTGACGAGTTTGTGGCCGTTGGCGATGTCGTACACAAACAGGCCCTGCTCCGCCGGGTCATGGAACTGCTGGTTCTTATGGAAGTTGGCGAAACTGTGCAGGCTGCCGAAGAGAAGGCGTTGGATGCCGTCCTCGTCCGCCCGGACCCGCGTCTCAACCGCAAGACCCGTCGCCAACATGACGAAGAGGCAGCTCACTGTCGTCCAGAGTCTCACCGTTATCCCCTTTCTTCTAGTGCTGCTACCGTGCCTCTCCCGGAGTTCAGGCTTGTCGTAAAGCGACTCCCGTGTTCCATCTCCTCCACGTTCCCTTCTGGCCTCATCACCTCTCTCCCGCCGGCTCGTCGGTCAGCACGAGGGTGCCGAAGACGCTGGTGTCCTCGTCGAGCTTCTCGTTGCCGCGCCATGCCTGGCGCCCGGCCTCTTCCTCCACGGCGATGTCGAAGCCGTAGACGCTCTTGGCGCCGAAATCGACGGGGTTGCCTTCGCCGATGAAGTACGTGCTGCCGATCCGGATCTCCATCACATACCCGCCCTCGATCTCGGTCGCCCTGCCTTCAATGAACCAGTCCGGTCGGCCGCGGACGTGCCGCTTGATGGGGCCGTACGGCTTACGTTCCTCGCGTGAAAGGAAGACGTGCGTGTCGTCGGCGTTGTAGATGACTTCCCGGTTATGACGGCCGTCGATGTACAGATGCACGCCGTTCTTCTTCGATTTGCCCGCGGGGCCGTCGAGCACCTTGACGGCGAGCCACAGGCTCTGGGCTTTGCCCTTCATCCGCTCCTGCTCCTCCCACACCGCGCCAAACGTGGCCTGCTTGACCGGTGCGCCATCGACCTTGACGGACACAGGTTGGTCGGTCGTCCAGAACGGCTCCTTGAGTTGGCCGTCCAATTCCATCGCCTTGAACGGCACCTTCTTGACCCGTAGCGTTTTCGGGTCCGCCGGCCCGACCACAAGCTTCACTTGGCTCTCGGCGCTCCGGCTCCCAGCCGGGTGAGAATCCTCCACCCGCACCGTGACCGGGAATTCGCCTTCCTCGCCCGGAGTGCCGTAGAGCATCCCGCTCGGCGACAAGCGCAGACCGTGCGGAAGCGTGCCGGCCGCGACCGACCAGGACTTGTGCCCCACGCCGCCTTCGGCCCTCAGCTCCTTGAGGATGTAGCAGTCCAACCCGACCGTGCCGAAATTCGATCTGTTGACCACCGGCGGTTTGTCGACCGCGATTTCGAGCCGCAGCGCCCGCTCGACCGTGCCATTGCCGGCCGCGACACGAACGACCAGCGGATAGTCCCCGGGCTCGCTGCCTTGGCCCGCGATCACGCCGGATTCCGAGAGGGAAAGGCCCGCAGGCAGCTTCCCTCCCGCGAGCGACCAGCGAGGCGAGCCTTGGCCGTGAAGGAGTTTCAGTTCATGCCGGTAGGGCTGGCCCGCGACCGCCGGCGGCAACCAGCGGTCGCCGATGGCCAATTGCGGTTTCATGCCTGCCGGCGGATACGTGCAGAGGATGTCCCATACAATCCGGCGGAGCGCCCGCGACGTTTCCGGCGCCAGGAAGATCGATGTGAAGACGCCGCTCAACGGCTTTCCCGCAGCGTCGTAGCGGACGATCGAGTCGGGATAGTCCAGCGGCGACTCATCGTAGAGCATAGCGCAGACCATGACCAACACGGCGTACTGCCCGATGTTGCTCAGGTGCCCGCCGTCGGTGTAGACCTCGAACCGCGTCTTCATTCCTGGAATCTCGCCGCGGTCCGCCAGGCGCCCGATCTCCCGGATCAGCAGGCTGCTGGGGATGACCTTCGGTCGTGGGGCATTGGGGTGGGCCTTCGCCACGGCGTCGGCGACTTTCTCCGTCCACGTCTCCGAACGGACTTCCGGCGGATTGGCCATGTCCTGGTTGGCGTCCGGCCAGATCGTATAGAGGAGCACCTGACACTTGGGGTTGGCCTTGTACGCCTCGCCGGCGAATAGCGGCGCTATGGCCGTGTCTTTCAGGTCTCGGTCATCTCCGGACCAGGCGTTCCAGCACAGCAGGAGGATGGCGTCCCACGGTTTGTCGGGGCCGAGTTCTTCCTTCCACTTGTTCTGCTCCGGATGGTCCCAGTTCCACCACAACGGCGCGCCGAGAATGGAGATCTCGTCGTCCTTATGCTGGGGGTGCCCGGCGGTTTTGGCCAACGGATCGAGCAACCGAAACGTCTGCGAGTGGCTGTTGCCGATGTGGACGAAGCGAAGGCCGGGTGGCTTCGCCGTTTCCTGCGCTGACAGGCCTGCGCACAAGCCTGCCAGCATGGTGACCAGGGCGATCAAGTTGGGTGTTCTCATAGAATCCTCTTTCTCATGCGTCGGAATTGTGGTCTGCCAAAACGTGTGCTTTGTGTATCCGAATTATCTCGCGTCATCGGTATTCGATCTCGTAGTAGATGGTCTTGTTCTCCGCCCCGTCCAGTACGATCCGTCCGTCTGTGGCAGGTAAGGTTCGTCCGGTGCGGCGGCCGTCGTGGTCCAGCACGTGAACCGTCGGCGTTCCCGTGCGCTTGACGCGGATCTCCGCCACCACCGGCTCGACGATGACTGGGGCCGTCCCCTTGTCCATCAGGACCCCGGCGCTGCCGAGAAATCTCTGGCCCTTGTTGCGGCAACGGGCAACGGCGAGGACCAGCAGGCGACTGGCTTGGGTTACGTCCGTCTGGTCACGATCCAGACACGTCACGTAGACCGCCGCGAAGGGATTGTGGTGCGTGATGGTCACAGGACCGAGCTGACAGGCCCGGTCCCTGGCAAAGCCTACCACGGCCTTGGTCGCCGGAGTGTCCATGGTAAAAAACCCATCGCGCGGGTTGTCGCCCCGCGTCCAGGACAACTGGCCGGTCACCGAATTGATCGTCTTCGCCGTGCGCAGGGCTTTCAGTTCCTCCGGCGCATCGCTGGGTTGGGACGTGTCCGTGAACTGCACAACCACCCGCCCGCGGGCCAGGGATTCCGTCGGCACCCGGTCACAATCGAAGCTCTTGACGTCGTGGGACTGCGTGGTCGTATCCTCAAAGTCGATCCCCTTGCCTTCCATGAACTGGGCAGCGCAGACTCGGCGGGTCGAGATCACCGGCGATTCCTTCACGTCGCCACGCAGCACCTGACGGCTGATGGCCGGGAACGCGCCCATGATCGTCGGCACGAAGGCGTTCCAGATATAGCCGTCGATTCGCTCCGGGTACTTATGGCCCGCTTGGGTGAAGATGAACGATGTGTCCCAGCCCTGCAGGCCGAAACCATAGGCGCCGTGGATGGCCAGTTCCTCAACTCCCCACTCGTTCGGCAGGCAGTGGATCCACTCCGAAAGGCCGAAGGCACGCCCGTGCACCTGCTGCAAGCCGGAGGACAGCGATCCCGAGCCGGGACGGGCCAGCATGCTGTCGTTGTTGAAGTCGCCCAGCACAAGGTTGAACCCCGACAACACGCCGCCGAAGTAGTTGTGCCGGTCGATGATGTCCCCCAACGCGTCGGAGCGGAGATTGTAGTAATGGCTGAACATCCGCCCGGCCTGCCAGTTGGAGCACTCGGTCATGCCCTGGTAGCCCGTCTTGCGGACGGCTGCCGTCCAGGCGGAGTAGAACTCGTCCTGAATCTGGGTCAGGAACGCCATGTGATCCAGGAAACGACGCGCGTACGGCTTCTGCGAACCGGCCATCTGCGCCGGGTCCCAGAACCAGGGGCTGCCGCCGGGGAAGATGTTCCGTTTGTCAAGGTGCTCGTCGGGATAGGCATCATAGGCGCCTTTGAGTGCCGCTTCGCCCCATGCCTTGACCAAGGCTTCATGGCTGCTGTACTTCTGTTTCAGCCAGTCGCTGAACCGCTCGGCCATCAACCGCTTGTAGGTCGGCTTCTTCGCAATGGTCGGCATGTTCGAGTAGAACAGAACGGTCTGCTCGTTGATGCACTCAACGTAAGCCAGCGCCGGGTCGTCCTTGTACGCCAGGCCCGTGTGGGGGTTGACGTGATTCAGCAGGAGGCAGATCTGCTCGATGAGCAGCCTCTGCATCTTCGGCGAGGCCCAGATCAAGTCCCCCGCCACTCCCTCGATGTCCTGGCCCGATCCGTGAACGATCTCGTCCCACGATTCCACGCGGTCCCGTTCCTCGACGCCCACCGTGAAGGGATAGTTGGGGGAAAACGCGTAGTACACTCCGCGTTTCCGGAGTTCGGCGGTGTAACTGTCGAGATTGTCCAGCTTGGCCGGATCGAACCTGAGGCACGACTCGCGGGACCTCATCCCCGCCCACGTGCATGAGCCGGTCATCTTGTGGAGGCGGACGCAGTTGATGCCGTACTTGGCGAACCAGGCAGCTCGGCGCGCTCCTTCCGGTTTCTCAGGGAAATTCTCGATATAATTGCTGTTGATCCCCCAGAGACGGATCGGCCGGTCCCCGCGCATCAGTCGCCCGTCGCGGTTGACGATGCGGTCGGCCGGCGCCGTCACCGGGTCCAGCCACTTCTGCATGCCGATGACCGATTCGTCGCCTTCGACGTCCTGCTTGGGCTGCCACGGGAACCACTTCTCGATGCCCGGTTCATCCGGCAGTTCCGCTGGCGTCGCGCACCACTGGTAATCGGCCGGAAGCTCGATCGACATCGTCAGCTTTCGCGTCTGTCCGGCTGCGAACTTGCCCTGCCCCAGCAGCAACTGGATGGCCGCACCGCCGCGAACATCGATACCAGGATCCATGCGCAGCGCCGTGGTCCCCTCGCGGTTGGTGATCACCACCGCGGTCGCGGCCTTGGCCGTCGCACCGGCCGCCATGGGATAGTCGAAAGATGCCTGGCCGGCAGGGCTGTTGATCTGCACGCGGTCTTTCCCTCGGAACGAAGCACCCCAGTCAGCGCTCACGGCAATCACGTTCGGCGAGGACTCGCGCAACGCCGTCAACTCATAGGCCACGTTGATCCGGCGCGGCCCGGCGGGAGTGATGCGCACGGCGAATCGCACCGGATCGCTTCCGACCTGGCATTCATGGACGGCGGACAGCGAGTCACCGTCCTTCGCCAGTTTGCCGGGCAGCCAGTACCAACTACTACCCCAGGCCGTCGGCCTGAGCCTCAGAAACACGCCGTCCGCACCCACGATGAGTACCCCATTCTCAGACGGCACGGCGTGAAGCGGCATCTCCGCTCCAACCACAGGCAGGCCGAGGGACAAACCTGCAACCCCTAGCGACAACAGAATGATGTGTGTAACAACACGCTTTCCGTTTTTCATAGTGCTTCCTTTCACGGGAAGTTACGCCGGTGCTGCTTCGGGGTCAAACTGGGCATCTTTCTCGAAGGGGAACGCCGGTCTCTTGCGACGTACGTAGTTCAGGCGATCGAGGCGCATGTCGCCGGCGCCCGGCGTCAGCAGCATGATATGTCGCGGGGCGATGCGGTCCTGACCGGGAAAGCGATAGCCACACTTGGTGACGACGACCTTGTAGTCCGACGGGTCCAGACCAAACGGTTCGTAGTCCCCCGGGCCGCCCATGAACGCCGCGCCCAGCACCGTGGTCACACCGCCGATGCGCACCGCGGCCGCGCGCCGGTCCTTGACCAACCGCACTACCTGCGCCTCGGCTTCAAAGGGCGGGCCGAAGCGTTTCTCGATGAAGGCGCCGATGGACAAACGCACCGTCTTGCCCTCGCCCGCCGCGAAGCAGCGCGCGACCGATTGGGGGTCCTGGATGCCGAACACCAGCGCGTGGGGCACCTTCCGCTCCACGAGGTGTCGCAACACGATGGGCAGATCGCCCGGCGTGCTCGCGGTGACGTTGTCCCCGCTGTCGGTCAGCAACACCTTCGACTCCTCGGCTTCCAACGCCCGCGTGACGCCTTCTTCTAACTCTGCCGTCTCACACCCAAAGGCAAACTGGCCGCGCGCATCCCAGATCCTGCCGGCGAGATGAATCGCGGCGGCCCGCGCAGCCTTGCGCGAACCATCGGCGGTGATCATGACCGACATGCCCGTGTCGGGCGAGTCCGTCCAGGCACACCCGACGAAGATTGTGGCCGCCAGAATCCGGGCCGGATGGCCCGCAACCCCTTCGCGTTCGATCCGGCGAGCTTCGTCGACCAGCGTCCTGAGCGGTTCGGCGGTGGTCATGGCCTTCTCGCCCGGAAGGACTATGGGAACAGGCAGAATGTACGACACCGGACGAATCCTGCCGCGAATAGCATTGAGCAAGAGGCTTCCGGCCTGTTCCGCGATTTGTCCCCCATCCGTGTGGGGGGCGGTCTTGTGACCGATCAGGATGTCGCCAAAGCGGGCCAGTCGCATCGGGATGTTCCCGTGCAGATCGAACGTGCAGGCGATCGGAATCTTGGGACCCAGGACGTTCCGCATTTCCTCCACCAGGACCGATTCCGCGGGCCCGATCCCTTCGGCAAACATGGCCCCGTGAAGTCGCAGGAAGACCGCGTCCACCGGCAGCGAAGCGCGAAGCGAACCCAGAATGCGGTCCAGGGCCTCGCGGCAGGCCTTTCCCTCGACAGTCCCGCCCCCACTGGGGTGCGCAGAAACGCCTGGAACAAGCTCAAGGCCGGCGTCCTTCCACACCGCCAGATTGAACGGGCGGACGTCGGTCTTCGGATAGTAGTAGCTCTCTGTCCGCACCGGATGGAACGTGTTGGTCTCATGGGAGAAGCTGGCCACGAACACCCGGTGGGCCGCGCGCGTTGCCGACGGCGCCTCGGGCTTCTGGCTTGTCCCTGTCTGGGCGATCAGAAGGCGAGCGCTTCCGGCACCAGCCGCCATCGCCGCTGCGTGGTGAAGAAACCTGCGGCGCGAAATGGAGGGGGCCGTGACGTTCCGCAGGGGTCTCATTTTCGTTCCTCCGAACCTGCATTGTCCGCCCGCGGCCCGTAGTGCGGTAGCGGCTTGCCGAACTCGTACGGTCCGATATCGGGTCCGGCGCCCGTGAAGCCATCGTTGATGTTGGGAAGGAGGCATGCCTTGTCGATCAGCGGGCTCTCTCGGGCCGGAGGAACGCCGGGCGCAACCATCCGGCCTTGATCGACGAGGAAGCCGTGTCTTTCATGGCCAGTCCGTTCTCGGAATTCCTCGAAGGATTTCGTCATGACCTGCACGGTCGGAGAGTAGTAGCGCCAGCTCGCCCCATTCCTGTAGGCGTTGTAGTCGATGCGGGTCAAGGGCGAATGCGTGCCGAAATTGACGCCGTCGACCACATTATTCATGAACACCATCTGGCCGGTCATTACGCCGGGGTCCTTCACATCTCCGGCCGTTATGGGAGTGTTCCGAAAGCTGCTCGCGATTCCCGTCGTATTGTGGTAAGCCACGACTCCGTCGCTGCCCGCGACCATCTTTGCCGGCCCGCCGAAGTTGCGGATGAAATAGACGGGGCCGCCGAGGATCGGTTGCGCGGTGATGTGAAACCGATTCCGCAGGAACCGCACGTTCCGGGTCGAGGAGTCTGCTTCGCAGGCGTCGTCGGCATATCCTCCCGGCCAGACCCCCGAGACATTGTTGTAGCAGTCGATGGCGTAGCCATGGATGCCGTAATTGTCCCAAAATCCCTCCACCGAGTTGTAGCACACCACATGGCCGGAGCCGAGGAGGCAAATGCCGTCGCCGCACTCAGGCTCGATGATCTCGCCCCCCAGTCTCGGGTCCATCCGGCTGCCGTCGCCTTTCCTGGGGCTCCAGCCGTGAATCTCGTTGTCCGCGATATAGAAATCGCGGGGTGCCCTGAAGCCGGGTTTCCTGGATACCGCGTAGTCTTCCTGAAACACCGTTCCGTCGCCGCTCGGCTCGGCTTCGCCTCGAATCCCGTAGCCTACGTTCTCGAACTTGCAGCGCTTGACGGTCAGTCCCCGGCACCCGCCCAGCGGATTGCACGCCCGGATCGCGATCCTGGCATTGCGGAAGGTCAACCCCTCCAGGTAGACGTAGTCTGCCGCCGTGACGTCGAACAACGCTTCGCAGCCGCCCCCGTCGAAGATGGCCTCTCCGTCTCCTGCCGCCTTCAGGACGATCGGGCGCTCTGCCGTGCCATCCGCGACGCAATAGAATGTTCCATCGAACCAGACCCGCACGCCGCCTGCCGCTCGATAGTTGTTTCGTATCCCCTTGTAGATCCCCGCGTGGATCAGGAAGATGTCGCCGGGCTGCGGCATCTTGTCGCCCGGACGGACGCCGCCCCACGCCCCCGTTATTCCGTTGCAGTTCGGCTGCTCCCTCTTGCCCTGATACTCGTATGGATAAACGTGAAGTACGCGTCCATCCTTGGCCGGTATGGGCTCAGGTCGGGTGCGGACCGTGACCGTGCGAACGGCCTCGCCTTTGACGCCATCGGGATCGCTGAGCGCCAAACGGCACTCGTATTCCGCCCCCGGATCGAGATCGAAGATGCTCCCGGCAAAGGCGTTGGGCATCCGCTTGGGCGCCACCATCCCACCGTCGCCCACCAGCTGCCCGTGCGTTCTCCATAGATCCAGCCCTTTCCGCCAAGCCTGGTCGCCCTTCCTGCGAAACTCGACACTCACGACGGCGTTATGATTGTCGTCGCCTTCTACAGGCCAGAAGAAGCCCAGACAGATCAGCGTGGGCGGATCGACGGCCAGTTCGCCCGGCGTGACGGCGTTGCCTGGCGCCGGCGTCTGCGCAGTTGCCACACATAGGGTGATGCAGCCTCCGATCATCGCCGTCAGGAACAGTCTTGTCCTGGTGCCCATAGTGTGTTCTCCCACGTCAAAGCCACCTGTCAGGTTACTGTCTTGCCCCCTTGCATATTCATCCATGCCGAAGCGCCAAGATGTCATTTAGGCTGTTCCTGGTTCTCGTTCTCGAAGCAGTAGACTACCCCTTCTGAGTTGGGAGAGAAGTACAGCCGGCCATAGGCCGGGGCTGGCGACGGACAAGCGCGCCCAAGAAAAGGCTGCTGCCAGACGATCTCTGAAACCGTCACGCCGTTCTCGTCAGCGTGTGCGACTTCTCTTCGCGCCACCAAGGCGTGGCCCTGCGCCCTCACGTGACCATACCATAGGCCGTTGATGAACACCGGATAGAGGCACCCGTCCGAATAGACCACGCCGCGCTTGCCCTGACTCTCGAGGTAGGCGTCGCTCAATGGTTGGAAGAAATAGCACCCCTGATAGGCCGTCTTGTTCATCCCAGGGCCATCCCAGAGCCATTTCCCCTTGCTTGGGTCAAGCGCATGGCCGCCTTTTGTATCAAAGACCAGCAGCGTGTTCTTCCGGTACATCATGCGGGTCTGGTGGTCAATGCTGTAGTCCCTGTTGCTCCAGATCAGCGTGCCCGCCTCAGGATCAACGGCCATGGTGGCGCCTGTCTTCCGGGGATAGTTTGTACCATATTGCCAGAAATCGTGGCCTTTCGTGACCGACACGAAGACTCGACCGTCACCATACGCAACGCTGAACCGCATCCACGCGCCGAAGTCCGGATACAGAAGATCGTCATAGGTCTTTTCCCACACGGGCTGACCGGTATCCAGGGACAGGGCCGAGACACTCAGCTTGCCCTCCTTCAGCATGGGGATGAACACCTTACTTTTCACTACTACCAGCCCGTCCGACGGGTGATGATAGGCAAAGACCATCGGCTTGTGCCACAGCACGTTGCCGGTCCTGGCATCATGGCACCACAACCCCAGCGACTCCTGTCTTGGCACATAGGTCGAAGCGCATCGGAAGATCAGCAGTTTCCCTTCCGCGTAGGTGGGGCTCGGGATGGATTCAGGCCCCAGGTGACTGTAGCGCCATACGATCCGCCCGGTATCCGCGTCGAGCGCGTGGACCTCGCCCAATCGATTGGCCGTGAACACCAGGCCGTCCGCCACGATGACGGGGCCCTTGGTCGTGCTCCAGATCCGCGTCTTCCACTTGATGCGCAGTGGCGGTTTCAGCGTGGTATCAGAAGACACCCAGCCATAGCCCATGTCGCCCCCGATGGTCGGCCACTCAAGGCTGTTGGCGCGCGTGGGCTGCTGCGGCGCGGGTTGAGACTGCACACGCGCGGTAACCACGGGCTGTTCCTCGCCTTTTCCTAGGACATACAGGATGCCGTCTTCGCCACCGAAGAACACACGGCTGTCCGCGACTGCCGGCGAAGAAGAGACCGCGCCGTTGGGCTTGCCGGCGCCACCGGTCTTGTAGGTCCATACCGGCTTGTTCTTTTCTTTCTCCTTGAGTTTGGGATCCAGGAGCAAAACATATACGTTTCCATCCTCACCACCGATAACCATGTGGTCGCGGGTCAACGCGGGCGAGGAATTGTAGCCACCGCCAAAGAGGCTCGATGTCGCGGTATCCACCCGCCATAATTCCCTGCCGTTCAAGTCGTAGCAGATATCGCCGTGGAACAGGCGTTCGCCGTGAATTGACGGCACCGCCCGCGTGTTGTTCTGCCCATCGAAGTCGCCGGAATTCCACTCATTAAAGCCGTAACGGCGAATCCATACCGACTTGGAGTCATCCAATGCGAGAATATACCGCTCAGCGCCCTCCGACATGTACCCTCCCAAGGCTACTCGTCCCCAGGGGCCATAGACAGGCCCGCAATGCGCGTGCCATAGCTGCAGCCCGCTCAGCATCTTGACAGACTTGCCTTCGTCCAGCAGATACTGCAAATCATGGTTCTGTCCTCCGCCGCACACGACAATCTTGTCGCCACGCACCGCAAACTCCACGATGCTCCGAGTTCCTACGGCGTGTGTCCAGATCACGGCGCCTTCGGGATTGATCTTCACCAGCTTCCCGTCGAAGGTCGTGAAGTAGATTCCGTTCTCCGTGATTGCGGGCGCCGTGATCACGCCGCCTTCGCCCGGCACCTTCTTCAGGACACGGCCGTCCCTGGCGTCGAGGATCGCCAGATAGCCGGCGCTGGACCCGATGTACACCTTGCCGTCCTTGACCGCCGGAGACGAGTGATTGGCCACACCCTCGAGCTTCGCCAGCCAGACAACCTTGCTTTGCGTATAGTCAAAGCACACCACGTTGCCTGCCGCGTCCTGGATAAAGACCTTCCCGCCAGCCACCGCCGGGGAAGCGTAGATCGGATGCGGCAGCTTCACCGCCGCAACACGATTCAATGGGAAACTCAGGGATTCCTCAGGCGCATCGCCGCTGCGGTACGAATTCCGCTTGAACTGCGGCCATGAGCCCTTCACGTCGGCCGGTACCTCGGGTGATTGAGGGGGGCCCCACGTGAAGACCTCGAACGAATCGATCCTCTGCGGTCCGGCGGCACAGGAAATCAAACCGAATGCCGTGATCGGCCCCGGCGGCAACTTGCACCATTCGAGGCCGCCCCAACGCGTGTTGCCTCGCTGTAGACTGTCCCCATCCAGCTTCCATTCGGACCACCGCACATTGCCGTCAATCCAGCATGTCTTTCCCTCCCATTTGCCGTCAGGCTCAATCGGCGCGTGGTAACCCAGATTGCCTTCATACCACGTGGTTCCGATCCGAAACGCAGGTCTGAGGGGCGTAGCTGAAGGGACCTTGTCTGTTCCGCCTTTCTCGAAGCACTGGCGCCAGCGGAAGCCAAGGACTGCCCACTGCGGAGGATTAATGTCCTTTTCCGCGGTCCAGTAGAGCAGCGTCTAGCCCGGTTCACCGGGCTTCACCAGCAGATGGCCCGGCTTCTCCTGCCGATCGCCGCCCGATGGCGGGGCCGCCGGACTTCCCGTTGGCGTCCCTTCTTCCGCGACAACGGACACCTCCGGCGCCTGTTTCCCTGTCCACGCAACCCGCCAGCCCGCTGCTGTGATATTCTGCCCTCCGGGAAAATCCTCCCGGTAGATCACCTTGCCATCCTGCGCCGCCATAGCCATGGACAGAGCGGCACAGCACCCGATCATCGTCATCAGGAATGGTTTCTTCATGGTGCTCAACTGTGCCGGCTTGATTGACGACGGCTTGCTCATACTCGTGCCTCCGGAAGCGTCACCGCCACCGCCGAGGAGCGATGGACGATCCGTTGCGTCGGTCTTGCGGCCCCTTCGGCAATCCCCTGGGAGAAACACACCATCAGGATTGCCGCACAGGAGATTCGGCTCAGGTTCATGTCCTATTCTCCACAGCGCTTCTCCGTTTGCTTGCGGTCAGTGTTCATCCAGCCGGCGATCCGACCGTCCGAGAAGTGTCCGGCTCGAAACAGTAAACCACGCCCTCGCCGTTGCCCACGACATACAGTCGGCCGTAGGCCGGCGTAGGCGTGGGGCACACGTGGCAGGGGAGCCGGTAGTGCCAGACCTCTTTGCCGGTCGCCGGGTCGAGGACCCCGCTGTAGTTGCTGATCGGGAGGCGGTGGCCGTACACCAGTCCGTTGGCCCAGACCGGGAT
>Ga0315286_10001233_pt1 | contig 23072 bp, 17 predicted proteins | sample YL17G10_0_MG_FD_205038 | JGI IMG/M metagenome (GOLD analysis project Ga0315286, IMG submission 205038) | Sediment microbial communities from Yellowstone Lake, YNP, Wyoming, USA - YL17G10_0 | ecosystem: Environmental > Aquatic > Freshwater > Lake > Sediment | place: USA: Wyoming | collected...
ACGACATGCCGGGGTCGGATCTGAAGAAGACAGATTCCTACCTGCGCATGAAGATGACGCCGGATTCGGTGCCGTCGTATCTGAATGGCCTCATCACCAACCTGCTGCAGTTCGTCGATCAGACGGAGATCCGAACGCAGACGGGCAACAACGGGCCGTTCAACTACCGGTTGGTGCCCTTCATCGCCGCGAGCGACCATGCCGTGTTCCTGGGCGCCGGCATCCCGGCGATGCAGTTCAATCACTGGCCCGACAACTTCTATCACTCGAGCGCCGACACGGTGGCGATGACCGATCCGACCGAAACCAAGCGGATCGGCTTCGTGGGCGCGGCGTCGTTCTACTACCTGGCCACGGCCGGGGTGCCCGAGGCAAAGGCGCTGGCGTGGGAATCGGCGGCGCACGGTGAGAGGTGGATCTCCGAAGTCGCCCGGCAGAGCATTCGGCTGATGGAAGGGGATGGGGCGAAGCTGCCCGATCAGTATGCGGCCGCCCTCAACAAGGTGACGGGGGCGTTCAACCGCGGCAAGGGCGGCGTGGAATCCACGCTGGTCCTCGGCGCTGATGCAGGCCTGCAGAGTCTCGTCAAGACGCTGGTCGGCGGTCTCGACTCCGCGCGCGCGGCGCAGGCGGCCAAACTGGAAGCGGTGTTCAGGACACAGGCAGCGGCACTCGGGATCAAACCGGTACTGCCGGCGCCCAGTGCACGAGCGATCGAGCTCTCCGGGCTCATTCCGAAGAAGAAGTACAAGGCGTTTTCCGAGGACCTTCGCAAATTGACCGAGCGGCCGGCGGGTCAGGAGGGCGGCGGGCGCGGAGGCGCGGCTGGCGCTGGTGCGCCTGGCGGGCGCGCGGCTGGCGGGCGCGGCGCGGGACTGCCGTCGCTCGCCTCGTCTGAGGTGTCGGGCTTCATCAACGGCACGCGCAGTATCCTCGACATCTACAACGCCGTGCGGGCCGAGTACGGCAACGTGACGACCAGCAACAATGACTTCAAGTTCGCCTGGGTCGTGTCGCCTCAGTATCCGGACATCGATCTGGAGTTGGTGGCGGCGGCCGTGATGACGCTGGAGAAGAACGGGCAGGTCGAGATCACCAAGGCGCCGTCCGTCGTCCTGAAGAAGAAATAGCGCCCGCGAGCTACCGACGGACCGCGCGCGAGGCCTGGAAGTAGCGCGACGGGAGTGGATGGTCAATCCGGGTCGAGGCAAACGTCGATGCCGCGAGAAGCCGGTCGAGATCGATGCCCGTGTCGATCCCGAGGCCGTTGAGCATGTAGATCAGGTCCTCGGTGGCCAGATTGCCCGATGCACCCGGTGCGTAGGGACAGCCGCCCAGGCCGCCGCAGGACGCGTCGTAGGTCGTCACGCCCGCCTGGAGACCGGCGAGGACGTTCGAGAGCGCCGTGCCGCGGGTATCGTGGAAGTGCAGCGCGATCTTCGACAGGGACGCATAGCGCGTGATGGCATCAAGCACCTGCCAGACCTGGCCTGGATGCGCCACGCCGATCGTGTCGCTGATGGCCACTTCGAACACGCCCAGATCGAGCAATGCCTTGGTCAGTTCGCCGACGCGATCGGCCGGCACGTCGCCCTCGTACGGGCACCCGAAGCAGGTCGACAGGTAGCCCCGGACCCTGACGCCCTCCTGGCTGGCCCGTTCGCACACGGCCGCAATCGTGACGAACGATTCGTCAATCGACTGATTGATGTTGCGGCGGCTGAACGTCTCTGACGCGGCGGCGAGCACGGCAATGTCGCGCGAGCCGGCGGCCAGCGCCCGCTCGAGCCCGCGCAGATTCGGAACCAGCGTCGGATAACGGGTGCCGGGCCGGCGATCGATCAGGGCCAGGACCCCGGCCGTATCGGCCATCTGCGGCACCCATTTCAGGCTGACGAAGGCGCCCGCCTCGACGATCGGGACACCCGCCTCGCTCAGCAGGTTCACCAGGGTGACCTTCTGGGCCGTCGTGATCCGGGCGTGCTCGTTCTGCAGGCCGTCGCGCGGCGCGACGTCCACCACCGTCACCTGTGAGGGCAGTTTCATGTGATGTCCACCAGGGCGACTCCGGACTGGACCAGATCGCCAATGCGGCCGCCAGTCGCCCGCGCGATGCCGGCGCGCGACACGCGCGCCGGCCATTCCTTCTTCATCCCTGCCAGTCGCAGCCCGACTCGCGATTGTCAGCGCACATCGCGGCGGACCGATCGCGGAAGCCGATCGAGGATGGGCAGCACCCCGAAGGCCGCGCGGTTCGGGAGCCACAGCGACCCCTCGACCGCGGCGTCGGTCAGCGATCCGTCGCCCACCCAGCGCGTGAACACCTGCGGATCGTCGGCCACCATCACGAAATCGGCCGCCGCCGGCAGCGCGTCCTCGATGCGGATACGCTGGTTGGCCACGTACAGGCCGAAGTCGCCGCCGCCCGTCTTCACGCCGATCGCGTGCGTCCGACTGCCGAGATCTTTCTGGGCGCGCGGGCTGCGCTCGATGTCGGCCGCCATCTTCCGCATCGCGGCGACCGCGGCGTCACGGACGGCCGTGAGCGCGGCGTTGCGCTTCACCTCGGGCATCTTCGGGGCTTCGAAGCTGAGCTCCGAGGCAAGGAGCGGTTCTTTCGCGAGCTGTTCTCTCGTCAGCTCGGAGGCCGGCACGCAGAAAATGTCCCGGATCGATCCCACCCGATCGTCCTCGAACACCAGCTTGACCTCGGTCCCCTTGACGAAGATCCCCGGCCGCGGGAGCCCCGTGGTCGTCTGGAGCCTGCACGGCAGAAACGACGCGGCCGGCGCATCCCGCGCGATGTCCACGTAGCCGCGGCAGAACGGCGCGTCGCCGATGAACGACGCGGAGGGGAAGATCGTGATCGGTGCAGTGGCCGCGAGCACGCCGCGATGCGGGAGATACACTTCCTTCATCCCGACAAAGTTGCACGCGGGGCAGTGCCAGGTCGCGGCGGGCACCATCACCTGCTTGCACGCCGGGCACTGGCTGCCGAGGAGCTTTCCTGCGCGCAGTGCGAGAAAGAAGCGCGAGAGCTCTCCGTACGTCTGTTTGTAGAACGTCACCATGTGACTGGTGAACTGGAGGTACGTCTGCTGATCCTTCCCCGTGAGCTCGGTCGTCTCGCGGGGCAGATTGAAGTCCAGCGGCAGAGCCGGCTGCTGTTGCTTGCTCACTTCACGCCTCCCTTGTCGAGTTCGACCACCATCGCGCCGCCGAACACCGCGTTGATCGCGCCGGTGCCGTGGATCATCCCCAGCTCGAGCTGGCGGTTGATCATCTCGCGCCGCAGCGACCACATGGAGAACATGTTCGACCCGCCCACGAAGTGTCCTCCGAAGATGAGGCCTCCCGAGGGGTTGATCAGCACCTGCCCTTTCGGCGGTCGCTTGTCGTCGCCGAGCTGGCGGATGTCCGCCATGATCCCGTCGTCGATGAGCCTGCGCGTCTGCCCGATCGGGACGAAGCCCATTTCGCCCATCGTGATCATCAGCTGCGCCACGAACGCGTCGTGAAGCTCGACGATCTGGATGTCCGAAGGCTTCACGCCCGCCATCGCATACGCGCGCTCTGCCGCCAGCCGGTCGGACACGATGCGGTCGAGCGGCTTGTAGTAGCTGCCACGACCGGTCGCGTACGCCTCGTTCGCCGCGCCGACGCCCTTGACCCAGATCGGGGGCTGTCCGGTGCGCTCGCAGATCTCGCGCGTCTTCTTTTCCGAGGCGAAGATGATTCCGCCCGCGCCCTCGGTGTACATGCACGCCTCGAGGAGGCGGAGAAACGGCGCGATGATCCATCGCGATGCCATCACCTGCCCGGCGGTCACCTTCTCTTCGCGACGCTGGGCGAAGGGATTGCGGTTCCCCTGCCGGCACATCATCTCGACGATCTGCGCGCGCACCTTCGAGTCGCCGATGTCGCCCGGGTAGCTGTCGTTGTACCCCATGCACATCTGCATGTACGAGTCGCTGGCGGTCGCGCCGAGCGGGTACTCGAAGAACGGGTCCCAGGATTTCGCGATCGTGTCGATGACCATCGGCGTCGCGGTCTGCGATCGAGGATCGAAGCAGTCCGTCGCCTTCTCCCCTCCGACGCACAAGACCGTTTCCGAGACGCCGCTCGCGACTTCCATGTACGCGGTGCGCATGGCATAAAAGCCGGTCGCGCCTCCGCTGGTGACGCGGGTGCCCGGCTTGTTGGCCATTCCGAGAAGGCCCGTGAGGGCGCTCTCGGGAATGGCCTGGTGCTCGAAGATGTCGTTGTAGATGCCGTAGACGACGGAATCAATTTCTTCGGCCTTCATCTTCGCGTCGTCCAGCGTGCGTCGCACCGCCATCTGGAACAGTTCCCAGTAGGTGGCCTCGACCCAGCGACCCCGGCATTCCGTGATGCCGGCGCCTACGATTCCAACCTTGCGCATCAAACCTCCTCCTGGGCCGGAGCGGGTTGCCGGCCACGACGCTGAGGAAAAAATAGAATAGAACCCTGTTGCCCGAGCGTATGAAATGGGGCCGCGCCGCCCACAGGTCAACCAGCCGCCTGTGGACAGATCACAGAACGCCCGTGAGGGGATTATACCCTTGGTTTTGCGATCGCCTTGGATGGCACCGGCGCAATGGAGTATGTTGTCGTCGGCCGGTTTTAGTGCTCCGATGCGGATATGTGGCCGTGGACGTCGGCGTCGTGGCGCGAGAGTGCTCCGATGCGGATATGTGGCCATGGACGTCGGCGTCGTGGCGCGAGAGTGCTCCGATGCGGATATGTGGCCGTGGACGTCGGCGTCGTGGCGCGAGAGTGCTCCGATGCGGATATGTGGCCGTGGACGTCGGCGTCGTGGCGCGAGAGTGCTCCGATGCGGATATGTGGCCATGGACGTCGGCGTCGTGGTGTGAGAGGGATTGCGCAAGGAGGGATCGTGGACGACCGTTCGCGCGTACTGCTGTCGGTGTGTCTGGGTGCGATTGCCGGGGGGCTTGGCGGCTATCTATTTCTGACCGAGGACGGGCGCCGCGTGCGGGAGCGGCTCGAGCCCGGGATGGACGATCTGCTGCGCGAAATGCGGCATCTGAAATCGGCAGTCGAAAAGGCCCGCCTGGCGGCCCAGGAAGGATGGGCCGCGATCGAAGACCTTCGCCTGTCCCCGCCGGCGAAGGCCGTCGTCAGACCGCCCACACCCTACTGATGTCAGGCCTTGGCACACGACCACGCCATCAACCGCCGTGTCGAGTCGGTCGCGAGGCGCGCCCGCCAACTCGGGCGGCAAGCTGCCGACGGCGCCTCGCTGATGGGACGCGCCGCCAGGCGCGCGCTGATCGAGGTGGCCTACAGCAGTGACGATCTGACGCATGCCGCGTCGATCGCCTACTACGCGCTCCTGTCGTTTCTCCCGTTCCTGCTGCTGGCGTTCTCCGTCCTCGGATCCTTCGAGGCTGGTCAGCACGTTCGCGACCGCGTCCTCGAGGTGGTGCTGGGGTACTTTCCGGCGCCGCCCGACTTCATTGCCAGCCAGGTCGACCTGTTTCGTCAAACTGGATCCCGGCTGGGCGTCGTCTCGCTATTGGCGCTGGTCTGGGCGTCCATGGGGGTGTTTGGCGCCATCAGCACGGCCGTCAACCACGCCTGGAGCGTCCAGCGTCCCAGAAGTTTCTGGGGGCACCGTCTCTTTTCGTTCCTGATGATGGCTGCGGCCGTCGTGCTGCTCTTCGTCGTGCTCGTGGTGTTGAGCGTATCGAAGATCACCGGGAACGCGTGGTCGGCAATGCTGTCTCCGTTTCCCTGGCTCGCCGTCGTGCACGGCTGGGGCGGGCGCGCGGTGGCGTTCCTGCTGTTTGCCCTGGTCGTGGGTCTGGTGTTCTACTTCGTGCCCAACACGAAAGTTCGCCTTCGCGATGTGTGGCCCGGCGCCGTGATCACCGCCCTGGCGTGGCGCGGGGCGTTCGAAGGCTTCTCCTGGTACCTTCGACGCTGGGCGATGTCGAGCATCCACGGCTCGATTGCGACCGTCATCTGGTTCCTGCTGTGGATCTACATCTCGGCCGTCGTGCTCCTCTATGGCGTGGAGTTCACGGCCGCCTTCGCGCGGATCCGGCGCGAGCGCCGCGAACCCGCTCCGCCGACCAACGCGTCATAAGGAATCAGTGCGACCGGCTCCAGCCCGGCATGGAGTCCTGGCTGCGCGACACCCCTGGGATCGCCGGGCTCCAGCCCGGCATGGAGTCCTGGCTGCGCGACACCCCTGGGATCGCCGGGCTCCAGCCCGGCCAACAGCGAAGCCCGCGTGAGAGTGGACACCCATGAACCGTCTGGCACGCGAGAAGAGTCCGTATCTGCTGCAGCACGCAGCCAACCCGGTGGACTGGTACCCGTGGGGCGAGGAGGCGTTTGCCGCCGCGAGGCGTGACGACAAGCCCATCTTCCTGTCGATTGGCTACTCCACGTGCCACTGGTGCCACGTGATGGAGCACGAGTCGTTCGAGAACGACTCGGTGGCTGGCCTGCTCAATCGCGACTTCGTTTCCATCAAGGTGGACCGGGAAGAACGTCCCGACGTGGACCGTGTCTACATGTTGTTTGTCCAGGCGACCACCGGATCGGGGGGATGGCCGATGAGCGTCTGGCTCACCCCCGACCTCAAGCCGTTCTTTGGCGGCACGTACTTCCCGCCCGATTCGCGAGATGGCCGGGCGGGCTTTGCGGATCTGCTGGCCGAGATCAGCCGGGCGTGGCGCGAAGACCGCACGGCCGTGGCGGAGTCGGCCGAGGCCGTGCTGCGGCAGTTGGGCGCGCCGGCGCGTGCCCGTGTCGCGACTGGCGTGCCCGGCCCAGACCTGCTCGGTCACGCGGTCGATCAGTTTCGCGGCGCCTTCGATCACGTGCGTGGGGGATTTGGTGGCGCACCCAAGTTCCCGCGGCCGAGTGAGTTGCTGTTCCTGTTGCGCGAATCCGCCAGAACGGGCGACGACACCGCGCGGGCCATGGCAATCCGGACCCTCGAGGCGATGGCGTCCGGCGGCATGCGCGACCACGTCGGCGGCGGATTTCACCGCTACTCGGTGGATGCCGCCTGGCGGGTGCCGCATTTCGAGAAGATGCTGTACGACCAGGCGCAACTGGTCCTCGCGTATCTCGAGGCGGCTGAGGCGACTGGCGATCGTGCGCTCGCTGACGTGGCCGACGACACGCTGCGCTACGTGAGCCGCGATTTGTCGGATCAGCAGGGCGGATTCTATTCCGCCGAGGACGCCGACAGCCTGCCGCCAGAACGGCGCGCCGAGGCTGGAGCGGGGAAGACCGAGGGCGCGTTCTATCTGTGGGGATTCGATGAGCTTGGCGATCTGCTTGGGGCAGACGCGGACCTGGTTCGCGCGAGGTTCGGCGTGGTGCCGTCGGGCAACGCGCCGTTCGACCCGCATGGCGACTTCGGCGCGAAAAATCTGCTGTACGAGGCGCGTTCGGTGGCCGAACTTGCGCGCGACTTTGCGTTGGACCCCGGCCAGATCGCGCTGCGCCTCGCCCGCGCGCGCACGATGATGTTCAACGCGCGCGCATGTCGGCCCCGCCCGCACCTCGACGACAAGGTCATCACCGCCTGGAACGGTCTGATGATCGCGGCATTCGCCCGCGGATCGAGAGTGCTCGGACGCGCCGAGTGGCTCACCCGCGCTGTCGGGGCCGCCGGGTTCCTTCGCGACCGCATGTGGCGGCCGCTGGAGCGTACGCTCTTCCGGCGGTCGCGCGATGGGGAAGTGGCGGTGGCCGGATTCGCCGAGGACTACGCGTGTGCCGTCTGGGGCGCGCTCGAGCTGGCTGCGGCTGGCGCCAGCGGCGGATGGCTCGACTGGGCGGTGACACTCCAACACCGGCAGGACGAGTTGTTCCGGGATGACGAGGGTGGCGGATGGTTCAGCACAACCGGCCATGACTCGTCGATTCTGCTGCGGCTCAAAGAGGACTATGACGGAGCGGAGCCGTCAGCCAGTTCGATTGGCGTCGCGAACCTCCTGGCGTTGGCCGGATTGACGGGCGACGCGACATGGCGCGATCGCGCCGAAGGCACGCTGGCCGCCTTTGCCGATCGTATGACTGCGATGAGCCGCAGCGTGCCGCTGATGCTGGCCAGCCTCTCCGCGTACCACGGCGGCAGGCAGCTCGGTTGAGGCCGACGACCGCGCGCATGAGACGGCCGGTGTCGGGCGCAATCCGCACCGCGCGTGATATCTTCCACCTGACAGGAACGGGACGCGCCCGGGCCGGGGTGGCGGGACTGGCAGACGCACGGGACTTAAGACTCGTTGAGATCGCCGATCACACCTGATCACAAGCGGACATACCGAAGGAAGTTGTGAGGCCGTCGAGAATCGTTCGAGGAATTGACGGGCGATCCCGCTACGTCGCGGCCCGTGCATGGCCCGCAGCAGGGGTCAGTGAGCGTCAACTGCGCACGAATCGTACCAGCGCATCGTAGTCACCTCGGTCGGCCCTTTTGAGAGCTGAAATGTATTCGTCTCTCAAGGCACCCCCCACCTCAAGTGCTCCGGTGTGCGTTCTCATCCCCCAAGAGAACGGATCTTGCCGATTTGAACTGAGGAGAATGTTCGTCATGATGCGAGCGTGCCGACCATTGCCGTTCACAAATACGTGAATCGAAACCAGTCGATGATGGAATCGCGCGCCAATCTCATCCCAGCCGCAGATTTCATTCTCAATCCAATACTTGGTGTCGGCCAACAAGTTGGCTAGTTCGGTCGAGATGTTCTCCTTCAACACTCCAATGTTCTTGTTCGACCTTCTCAGCTTTCCGGCCCACTTCCACACACGATTCAACATCCGTCTGTGAACGTCGAGAGTAAACGTCGCCGTGAGGATGTCCGAGTGCTGTCTGCTTTCAGCCCAGTTGGTAGCTTCGGTGATGTTCTCGCGCTCTAGCGTATTCAGTTCGCCCTGTGTCGTGATGTAGTCGGGGATGAGGCCCTCCGCCTCGTTCGGATCCAGTGGCGTGGCGCCAGGGGGATAGTCAATGGCGAACGGGCTCACTTGTGCGCCTCCGGCCGGCTACTTCCCGTCCTCTTACCCCAGATTCGAGAATCCATCTTCGATTTCAGTTGGTGTGCGAGGCTGTCAACTTCCTTGGCTAACTCGTCATTGCTCGCTCCCTGTTTCTCCAGCCGCATCGAGTGTTCAGCCGTTTGCACGAGTTGCTCAGCGAGGTCCTTTGCCCGCTCGTCGATGATCGCTTCAAGATCGGCGAATCGATCGTTTGGAACGATCGCGTAGATCAACTTGCAGTTCATCGCGCGGGCGGTTTTCGCAAGTCGTTCCAGAGTGACCTTGCCCGAAGGTTCCCGCTCCTCAATCCGCGTGATGTTGGATTGCCCTACACCGACACGTTCGGCGAGTTGCCGCGTATTCATTCCGAGCGCGCCCCGAACCGCTTTAATCCAGCCGGAGCGCGGCGTCTGGTCGGTTCGGATGGCGAGCCACGGGTGAATCTTCTTCTCGATGAGCTTTCGCTGGCTGATGAGGCTCTGTTTGTTGGTTCTCATGAATGTACGATGCGCTAAAACGCATCTAATGTCAATGTAATGATGCGTTATATAGCATCTATGTAGCTATTTATGATGCCCTAAGGAGCATCATCAGAAGGATGACGGCGATCGTGAAAACCTGGCCTCGACAGTCCACGTGTTCCGCGGCGCGGTGGGGGAGCCGGTCTCCAAACGGATGGCGAACCGCTGGTGGAGCGTGGCTGTCAAGGCGGCGAAGATCGACGACCTGAATTTCCATGACCTGCGCCACGAGTTCGGATCACAATTGCTGGAGGCGGGCGGAGAATGGCACGAGGTGCAGGCGACGCTTGGTCATACGAATATCACAATGACCAGCACCTACCTGAACGCGACGACGCGAGGTGTCAAGCAGGCCTTCAAGAAGCTCGAAGCGAAGCGACGTCGGCAGAGCCTGCGCGTCGTGGCCCGTTGATGGCCCGTGGGTGCTTCCGCTGATCGCGTCGACAACGGCGTTAAGTCGTTGGTACGTCGTGCAATAATGCCGTCAGGCCGGGGTGGCGAAATTGGCAGACGCACGGGACTTAAAATCCCGGGACTCCAAAAGGGTCGTGTGGGTTCGATTCCCGCCCCCGGCACCAACAAGCCACATCAGTGCAAGCGCTTGGCGAATAGCACCTCATGAGTCCGTCACGCGATTCGCCGGCCCTGCGACAAGGGCGAGCACCGCAATCGATGCCAACAATGTGAAAGGGACTTCGACTGCGTGCTTTATCGCCTGCGTACTTTCACTGGCGGCGTCGCCACTGTCATCTTCCTGCCGGATTCGGGATTCATCGGATCATGCTCTCACCGTCGCAGCGCCCGGTCGCAGCGTCAGCCGCGCTGCCTCCGGCACCGCCCAGCCTGCCTCGCAGCCGGCGCTCGTACTCGGCCACCCACCCGTCGATGCGGAGCTCGCGCCGCCGCCGGCGGGCCAGGCCCTCCTGGTACCGCTTCAGCGCGTAGTCGATGGTCTCCAGCCGCAGCTTGATTGACCCGGCCGGCCGGTTCTCGTCGAGATCCTTGAACGCGAAGTAGGGCGTCCCGGACCGCTCGATGATCTCCTCGATCACCGAGAAGATCGTGGCATCGTGCCCGCACTTGAAGTTCGACAGCTCGACGGCCACCAGGTTCGGATGCCGGGCCGTGAACTTGGCCGCCCAGATCTTGGTGTTGCTGCTGGCCGAGAACGAGTTCTTCCACACGTCGCTGATGTCGAGCGGATGGCTGATCTTCCCCTCACGCACCTCGTCGCCAAACAGCCGATCGAGCAGGTCCTCGTCGAGCGGGAGGGTGTTCTGCGAGAACACCGCGTAGCCCAGCTTCTGCAGCTCCTCGGCGATGCCGTGATTGAGCCCGGGATCGTGGTGATACACCCGCGCGAGCAGCACGACGCCCAGCCGGCCCTCCCGCTCGATCGCGTCGAGCGCCGCGCGCGCCTGTCGGCGAATCGACTCGTCGTAGCGTGCCAGTGCCGCGAAACCGGCTTCGATGGCCCGTTCGTGCTCCTCCGGCGCCCCGCCGAGCACCGGCGCCCAGGTCTCGTACATCTGGCGCCGGAACAGCGGTCGGTCCTCCAGGTTGAGCAGCGGATGCAGGTACTGCACGCCCAGGTCCGCGAACAGATCGGCTTCCCTCGTGAACGCGGCGCGCACGGTCTGCGGCGTCAGCGCCACCGTCGGGCACGTGTTGTTGCCCACAACCCCGACGAGCCGCCCGGGCAGCACGTCGACCATGGGGAAGAACACGCAGCCGAGCGGCGCCTTCGCGTGTTTCACGTGGAGCAGGTTGTGCACGTGCGCCAGGGCCACTTTCGACGGGAAGCACGGATCGATCGACCCGCGCGAGGTCCCGGCCTTGAACAGTTCCGTCGTCGTCTGGTCCGAGTAGACGATGTGCGCGGGAGGCACGCCGAGGCTCTCGAGGTAGCCGCTGAAGAGCGGCGCATAGGCGTACAGGTTGAACACGCGGGGAATGCCCACGCGCACGCTCGACCGGGTGGCACGGCGCGCGTCGCGTCGGCGCGCAGCCGGCGTCACCGGGAAGCGGCGGCCGGCCTCGACCCGCGCCGCGCCTGTCGGCTTCCAGACATCCCGGCCGGCGACGGCCACCAGGTTGGGCGTCGCCGCCTTCACGGCATCCAGGCCGGCCTTGATCTCGCGCATCCGGTCCAGCTCCTGGGTGCTCCCTTTCTCGCAGTTGGCGACATAGAGGTGACGGACCGACTGCGGATCGGGCCGGCCATCCGGCTGGTCGTTCCACACCTCGATGAAGGTGCGCAGGCAGTCGTTTGTGCAGAAATGGCAGCGGGTCTGCTCGTCGCAGGTCGTCCGGTACTTGATCTGCTCGGCGGCGTGGAGGCCGATGAAGGAGGTGACGCGCCCGTGCCGCCAGAGCCGGATGGCCTCGAGCGCCGCGCCGATGGCGCCCGCCTCCCCGCAGTGACGGTGCAGCGCGATCTCCGGCTCGCGGTCCTGCCCGCGGAAGCTCTCGCGGATGAAGTCCACTTGCGCCTTGACCGCCGCGAGATTGCGCTGCGTGCCTCCCTGCAGGACGAAGCGCGTGCCGAGGCGCGCCAGGTTGGGCGCCTTCGCCACGTAGAGAAACACGTTCTTCGGCAGCACGTGCGCGAGACCGGCCAGCACCTCGCCGGGCGACCAGCCGTGGCGCTGGACGTCGGCGATCTCGGTCTGCAGGAACAGCACGCAGCCGTAGCTGAACTGGGGCATCTCGCGGGCGGCCAGCGCCTCCTCGGCAAATTGCTCGACAGGAATCCCCAGGCTGTGCGAGACCGCCTGGAGGAAATACCCGTTCCCGGCCGAGCACTGCGTGTTGAGGCGGAAGTCCTTCACCCGGCCGTTGCGCAGCGTGATGATCTTGATGTCCTGGCCGCCGACATCGACAATGACGTGCGGGTCGTCGTAGAGCCGCAGGGCCGACTGCGCGTGGGCGACGGTTTCGACCAGCGCGGCGTCGGCCGCGAACACGTCGTGCAGCATGTCCTTGGCGTAGCCGGTCGTGACGAGGCCCCGGATCTCCACCGCCGCGCCCTGCGATTCCACCTGGACGCGGATCGCGCGGAACATGTCGATGGCGTCTTCGATGGGGTTGCCGCGTGACAACTGGTACGTCTTGGCAATCACCTCCCCGGCCTCGTCGAGCAGCACGGCCTTGGTCGACGTGGACCCGGCGTCGAGGCCGATGAACCCGGCGACCCGGGCTCCCGGCTGAAGCGCGGGCGGCTGCCAGGCCGGCACGTCGTACTGCGCGCGGAAGGCCTCCAGATCGGTGCCGGACACCGCGATCCCCGCCACGCCCCTGCGTCCTGCCGCGCGGCGCGATTCGACGACCGTCGAGGCCAGAGCCTCCGCGCCCAGATAATTCACGACCTCCGCTTCGCGCCGGCCGAACTCGATGGCGCCCAACGCGACCAGGTGCGCTGCGAACGCCGGGGCATCGATGACGGACAGCGCGTCGACGCCCTCGGGCACGACCACGCCGCGCTCGGTCCAGAGGCGGGCGATGTGGGCCTGCCACGCCTCGCGCAGCCCCCGGATGAACGCGTTGGGGCCGCCGACGAGCAGGACCCGCGGCCGGAGCGTGTGCCCGCGCGACAGCACCGCGAGATTCTGGAGGACGATGGCGTCGAACAGCGACGCCATCAGCTCCTCGGGGGGCACGCCGCGCTTCTGCAGGCCGTTGATGTCTGTCTCGGCAAACACCCCGCACTTACCGGCGACCGGGTACACCTGCAGCCCCCTGTACCGGAGTTCCGCCACCGCCTCGGCCGGGATCCTGAGCTTCGACGCCAGCTTGTCGATGACGGCGCCAGTGCCGCCGGCGCATTTGTCGTTCATGGACACGATCGTGCGCGTCCGCCCGGCGTCCTCCTCGAAGACGAGCACCTTCGCGTCGTGGCCTCCCAGCTCGATGACCGCCCTCGCGTCGGGATGCCGCTGCTGTACGGCCACCGAAAGGGCCGCGACCTCCTGCACGTAGCGTGCGCCGACAAGGGCCGCAAGCGTCGCGCCGGCCGAGCCCGACATGAAGGCGCGGCAGCCGCCCGGCGCCGCGCCGGTCGCGGCCTCGACCTCGCGCAGCACGTCGAGCAGGCGTTCGGCCGGCCGGCTTTCGTGACGCCGGTAGTCGCGCCAGAGGATGTCTCCATCGCGCTGCACGATCGTCTTGATGGCCGTGGAGCCGACATCGATGCCGAGCATGAGGGTGGGGACGCCTGCCATGAGGGGTCAGGGGCGCCGCCGCCAGCGGCGGCGATCACGGTCCATCAGATCGCTGACGTGCCAGACGAAGCAGGCGGCCGTGCCGGCGACGCCCTCGCGCGAAGGGACGTGGCAGGTGGCGCGGCGCAGTTCCGGGTGATCGGCCACCCACGCGCGCACCTCGTCCAGCCGTTTCCCCGAGGCCGCGAGCGCCCGATCGAACTCGGCCTGGGCGCGCAACCTGGCTTCGAGCAGCGCCACCTGCACGCGGCTGTGGGCCTCGAACTCGCCCTCGGGCGAGGTCTCGACGGGCAGGTAGAGCGCGTCCTTGAAGCGCGCCATGACCAGCGATTGCACGCCATCGGACTGCATCGACGGCATGCAGCCGAAGGGCTTCAGGCTGAGCACGAGGTGGGCGCGGTTCCGCTGCGTGTAGTAGATGTGCTTGCCGACCTCCAGGTAGCTTTCGCCGCCGCGGGCCAGCTCGTGGTAGTACGGGCGAGCCAGATCCGCAAGGTCGCCGGGGTCGACCAGCGTGTGCGGCACGCCGCCCAACGCGACCCGCGCCCGCTCGTAGACGCCGCGATACATCCGGCGACCCGCCGCGAAGGCGGCCAGCTTCTTGAGCACGGCCAGGTCGTCGCTGATCCGCGCCCGCCAGCGCGCGAGCAGGGGCCCGGCGGCCGGCACGCTGAGCCCGCGGGCGTCCAGCACCTTTGCGCGGGCCTGGCTCAGCAGGAAGAGCACCCAACTGCTGAGCGGCTCCGGCAGGACCTCGGCCCCTTCCCGTTCCAGGAAGGCCAGCATGTTGAAATTGCCCGCGCTCTCGGTCGTCTGCGCCCAGAACTCGCCGATCACCTTGACGACCGGCTTCACCCGAAGGCGGTCCACCTCGAGACACGCGAGCGGCTGGGCGCTCTCGCTCACCATCTCGCGTGAGCGAGCGCCCCAGAGCTGGTCGTGGACGTTGACCAGGACCCGGGCCACGTCGTTTCGTCGCGGGTGACCGTTCAGGACGGCGAGGATCCACCGCGGCAGCCGCCCGGCAGGAGTCACCGGCGTGCGGTCCTGGATACACCGCGCCGCCGCTGCCAGCGCCTCGTCGATCGCCCGGTTCGTGCCGCCCGCCGCCGTCTCGAACGGACGTGTCGCGTAACCGAAGTTGCGGATGGCATCGGCCAGGGTGAACGCATTGAGCACGCTGAGGCCGAGGTGCAGCGTCAGCTTGAAGCCAGGTTCCCCCGTCTTCGCCTTCGTGCCCTCCGTCTGCTGGAACAGCAGCACGCGAAAGAGGTCGAATCCGGCCTGGCGCAGGGCCAGGCGATACTCGTCCTCGTACATGCCGTAGCGGCAGGGGCCGCAGCCGCCTGCGGTCAGGAAGACGTACCCGTCGATGATCTCCCGGCGCGTGAGCCCGCCGGCTTCGAGCGCCAGGAGGTACTTCACGAGGTTGCCGACGGTGAAGTAGGCCGGATTGCAGACCCCGTTGTTGCCGTACTGGCGACCGACCAGGCAGGCGTCGAGATCGGGCTGCGGGAGCGGCTCGGCGCGGTGCCCGCACGAGCGCAGGGCGGCCTGGATGAGAGTCTCGTGCGCAGGGGTCAGACCCCCGAAGAGGATGGTGACCTGCCCGCGTTCGTCAGCGGTAAACGGCCGCTCGACCGGCCGCCTGAAATGCTCCCGCTCCTCGCCTATCCCGGCGCGCCGGCGGAGCCGACGCAGCGCGGCGTCGACGTCGCGGCGGACCTGCGCGTCCGCTCCGGGGTCGACTGGTGCACGAGGGTCGGAATACACAGTGGACACGACGTATCAACTCCAACTGAACCCAGGCAATCCACGGCCTGTGGACGACGTTTCGGCGAATAGGAACCAGTATATCGCCGAAGGCCACGGTCCGTATCGCGGGCGGGTGTCGCGGGCGGGTGTCAGTTGAAACGGCAAGGTATATGTGTGATAGTTCCATGGGCAGTTCGCGTTGGCGGCGGTTCTCAAGAGGGACAGCAGCCGGGTGCGGGCGCTCGTTACGTGTAGTCACAGGGGGATTGGCTATGATTCTATCGAGATGGATGATCACTCTATTGCTGCTGGTGGTTTTCGCCGCCGGTGCGAACGCTCAAGGTCTGTCGCTGGCCGATCGTGACGGGAGCGGCAGGCCGGCGGCCGCGCAGGCGCCGGCCGCGCAGGCGCCGGCCGCGCCGGGCCACGACAAGACCAGTGGATCTGCGCCCGGCGCCGCTCAGACCGCGCAGGCGGCTGCGTCGGAATGGAAGTTCGAGGTCGACCCGCTCTACGTGTGGGTGCCCTTCTTTTCGAGTTCCGTCACCCTGCCGGAGCTTCCGGACTTGCCGTCTCCACCCGGCGGCGCGACCGACAAGACCAAGACGTCGCTCAACGGCGCCGTCATGCTCGGACTTCGTCTGGAGAAGGGCAAATTCCTGGCCAGGGGCAACCTCCTTTATGCCGGCCTCGATGCGGATCGCGAGAATCCGAACCTGAAGGTTTCACTGAACCTCACGTACGGGGAACTCTTCGGCGGGTGGGCTGTCGCGCGCAACCTGCACCTCGAAGGGGGAGTCCGGCGGATTGCGGCGGATGCCTCCGCGACATTCCTGACGTACCCGAAAGTGGAAACGAAACCGGGCTTCTGGGACCCCCTCATCGGCCTGTCGTACAAGTCGGCGCTGGGACGCAAATGGCAACTGGTCCTTCACGGCGATGGCGGCGGCTTCGGCGTCGGGTCGGATCTGGACGTCTGCTTCAGTGCCGGATTGGACTGGCGAGCCGCCAGCCATTTCGGGATGTCATTCGGGTACCAGGCGGTGTATCTCCGCTTCGCTCACACGGTCCTGGAGTCCACCTCCCTCAGCAAGGAGCTGAAGTTCGGCGCACTGATGCAGGGCCCGACACTCGGGGTCAGGATCCTCTTCTGAGGATGGTCACAACCGGATATGTCGCGGATGGCGCGCCCACGGCGTCTGCGTGCGGGGCAGTGACCGAAGAGCATCCGTGCCTGGGCCGGCAGCCGCCTGGGTGAACACGGGATAGATCGTCGCGACCACCTTGCGTCCCTGGTCGCCCGTGAACACCAGGATAATGTCGCGGTGAATACCCCGAGGGCATGCGACATCGCCGGATCGTGCGCCTGGCTTCTCTACTTCTTCTTGAACGCGTCTTTGACCTGCTTGCTGATGTCCTTGTAGTTCTTCGACAGGAGCTTCTCTTCGTCGTCGGTCAGGATTCTGAATGGCACGCGCACGAGGCTCTTCTCGAACTTCACGTTGAGCCAGTGCTGGCCGTACGTGATGCCGCCCGGCATGGGGAAATACAGCCGGCCGAGACAGGCGCGCGTGTAACTGAGCTCAACCTGGTCGTACGGCATCGCGCGCATAGTCAGGTCGGGGAAGAAGGAGATCGCGCACCCCCGGCTCGCACTCGGCGGAAAGTAGTTGATCGAGTCACTCTGGACCTTCGTCCGGGCCTGCATCGCGCGGGTTTCCGCCTCCCGGTACTCGCTGATGGCCGGCAGGGGAATCGTCTTGCCGTCAGGCGTCTCGAGCGACAGGGCGGCGCGGGTCAACGTGTAGTCCGGCACCCCGTCCATCACCGTCATGCCGACCTCGAGGAGCATCCACTTCTCGCCGATCGACCGGTTGGAGACCTGGTACCCGAGGATGACATAGCCTTCGTTGTTGTACGCCGCCCGGACGAACTTGCCCTCCATCGTCATGATTTGCGGTACCCCGGGTTGGGGGATCTTGACGATGGGCTTCTCCTGAGCTTGCGCGCCGGCTGGAGCGACCAGCATCCACGTGCAAGCCAGACCGGCGAGTAACAGTGACAGTGCGTACCTGCTTTTCATGGGATCTCCTCTCAGTGGTTGCCTCAAGTGCTTCATTCGTCTCGTCGCCATCTCGTCGCGGCGGACACCGCTTTGCCGCTGAAGACGCCAGGGCTGGGGCCGCGCGCGGCCGTCATTTCGAAACCGGTCGATACCCCGAGTTCTGGATCACGACGGTGATGTTCTTGGCCTTGGCGTCCAGCGTCGTCTGGGCCGCGTAAATCGCGCCGTCGGGCAGCGCGCTCATCAGCACCGCCAGCGTGACCGGCTCGTCAGGCTTGTCGAGGTAGGTGCTGACACCCAGGCCGACCACCCGGTTTGCAGCGGTGTCCAGATCGACCGTCAGCGCGTCCCCCGCCTTCACGTACTGTGAGATCACGAGGCGCACCTTCCCCCCGGCCTGCGGGTTCGCCGCGATCCGTCCAGCGTCCTTCGCGGCCTGGATCTGCGCCGGGTTCGGGGGCACGTAGGAGTGGACCAGCGCGACGGCTGCCGCCATGTAGTCCTTCATCTCGTCTTTCTTGTTGTCGACGACCTTCTCCTTCAGCCTGCCCTTGCGACCGCCGCCGCCGCCCTTGGCCTGAGCGGGTTGTGCCGGCGGGTCGAGGGAGACCTTCTGCACCTTGCCGTCGGTGCCGTAGTAGCAGCGATTCTGCTTGCGGGCTTTCTCTTCGCCCTTCAGGCTGATGATGGTCGTCTCGACCCATTCGTACTGCCGGATCTTGGCCAGGCCCTGCTGCATCGACTGCTTGAGGGCGGCGACAGGGTCCTGCGTTCCTCCGCCAGCAGCCTGGGCCGGCCCCTGGTGCGCCTGCAGGAGCGCGCCGAACCCGAGCGCTACGGCGGCCACTACAGCTCCGAAAATTCGTTTCCACGTCATGACGGCCAACCTTTCCTCACTCCGCAGCCACTCCTACTTCTTCGGCGCTTCCACGCTGATCGCCAGGGCGCGCGTGTAGGTGACCTGCACCTTGTCGCCCGCCTTGACGCCGGTCAGGTTCTTCTTGTCCTCGACCTTGAAGCTCATGGTGCTGCCGTCCTCCGTCGTGATCGTCACCGACGGAATCTTCATGTCGATCGTCTTGATCGTGACGACCGCGGTCAACTGCTCGGACAGGGTACCGCCGGGCTTCGGGCCGGTTCCGCGGACGATGCCTCCCGCGACCGGGGCGGGCGGCTTCGCACCGGGCTGCTGGATCGCGTACACGATCGACTCGTAGTACTTGAACGTGACCTTGTCGCCGACCTTCAGTTCGGCGAAGCGCTTCACGTCGGGCCCGGCGACGATCGTGTCGGTGGTGCCATCCTCGCTCTTGAGCGTGATCAGGCGGTTTGTCGAGTCGATGGCCACGATGACGGCCGTCTCGGTGATGGCCGCACCCTGGCTGACCGGCTTCTGCGCGAGCGCCGGCGAAAAGGCGCCAGCCGCAAGGACCAATGCGAGCGTGATCGTGAGAACAAGCGTGCGTGTCATGTGATGTGTCTCTCCTGGTGTGTCACGTGGTCTTCGAGGGGGCGGTTCCTAAACATCTTATCCGAGGACTTGGCGATCTTTTCTACGTTTGCTGACCTGCGCGGTCCAGCCGCCGAGAATGCTCGCTGGGGATCGATCGGCGGCCGGTTCCATGCGCTGGTGGGCCGTGCCCGGCTTACTTCGCGATCTCGAGCTTCTTCGCGGTCTCGGCGGCCGCCTTGGCCGCCTCGGCCTTCACGCCGGCACCCATCTCCTTGACGTCGATCTTGACCTTGAGGATCTTGCCGGTAAACTTGTTGTCGTACGCTTTGTAGTCCTCCGTCACCGGTGTCGCGTCGTCCTCTCCCACGTCAGCCGTTTCGTCGGCGGAGAAGATCATGGGCTGCGTGCGCTCGATCCGCCCCTCGGCCACCTTCCTGTCGTTCACGTAGATCGTCGCCAGGCCGCCTTTGCCAAGGCCGCCGCCGTCGTACGCGAACTCGAAGCGGACCGTCGCCTTGCCGACGGGAACAGCCTGCGGCGACGCCACGGTGAACCGCTGTAGACCGATGAAGTTGTAGACGTAGATCGGCTTGCCGGCCTTCATGTAGAGGCTCCAGCCGCCGAAACGTCCGCCCTGGGCGATGATCACGCCGCTTGCGCCGCCCGCCGGGCTCTCGACGTCTGCAGTGATGGTGACTGAACGGTTCTTGATGTTGAGGAACACGTTCTCCGACATCCCCTTCATGCCGGTGTGCAGCGTGAGCGACGTGCGGTCGCCCATCAGGTCGGGCCGTCCGGCCAGTTTCGCGTTGACGCGCTCGACCACGCGGTCGTCGATGGGCAGCACGCGGTACTTCACGGCCTCCTTCATGAACAGGTCCTGCATCTCCTTCAGCTTCGCCGGGTTCTGCGTGGCGAGATCGCTCGCCAGGCTGAAGTCGGTGCGCGCGTCGTACAGTTCCCAGACGTCCTCGAGGAGCGGCCGGCGCGGTGTCATCTCCCAGGGCGCCCTGTGGACCGTGCCGGCCAACCACCCGTCGGCGTAGATCGCGCGGTTGCCGAAGATCTCGAAGTACTGGACCTTGTGGCGGCTCTCCGCCTTGGCATCGTCGAAGGTGTACATCATGCTCACGCCCTCGATGGGCTCCTGCACCGTGCCGTTCACGCTCTTCGGCTCGGGGAGGCTGGCGGCCTCTAGCACGGTCGGCGCGACGTCGATGACGTGGTGGAACTGCGAGCGCACCTCGCCCTTCGCCGTGATGCGCTTCGGCCAGTAGACGACCATGCCGTTGCGTGTGCCGCCGAAGTTCGACGCCACCTGCTTGGTCCACATGAAGGGCGTGTCGCCCGCCACCGCCCAGCCCGCGGCCATGTGCGGGTAGGTGGTCGGCCCGCCCCACTCGTCGTACTTCTTGAGCATGTCCGACACGGTCTCCTGCACGCCGTTGAAGTAGGTCATCTCGCTGAACATGCCATTCATGCCGCCCTCGGCGCTCGTGCCGTTGTCGCCGAGGATGTAGAAGACCAGCGTGTTGTCGAGTTGGCCCGTGTCCGCGATGGCATCGACCAGGCGGCCGATCTCGGTGTCGGCGTACTCGCCGAATCCCGCGTAGACTTCCATCTGGCGCGCGAAGAGCTTCTTCTCGTCGGCCGACAGCGCGTTCCAGTCCTTGATTGCCTCGGGCTTGGCCGCCAGCTTCGTCCCGGCGGGCACGACGCCCAGCTTGATCTGACGGGCGAGCGTTTCCTCACGCATCGCGTCCCAGCCCTGGTCGAACTTGCCCTTGTACTTGGCGATCCATTCCTTGGGCACGTGGTGCGGAGCATGGGTCGCGCCAGGCGCGAAGTACATGAAGACCGGCTTGTCAGGTGTCAGCGCCTTTTGGAACTGCACCCAGGCGATCGCCTTGTTCGTCATGTCGGTCATGAAGTTGTAGTTCGGATCCCGCGGGATCTCCACCGGATTCATGCCGTGATAGAGATACGGGGCCCACTGGTTGGTCTCGCCGCCGAAGAAGCCGTAGAACTCGTCGAACCCGGACCGCGTCGGCCAGCGGTCGGTCGGCCCGGAGGGGCTGACCTCCCACGGCGCGGTCTCGTGGTTCTTGCCGAAGAAGCCCGTGCTGTAGCCGTTCAGCCGCAGCATCTCGGCGAGCGGCGCGACGTTGTTCGGGCGCTGCCCCGTGTTGCCCGGGAAGGCGGTCGCCGTCTCGGTGATCCCGCCCATGTTGTTCATGTGGTGGTTCCGACCGCTGAGCAGCGCCGTCCGCGTCGGCGAGCAGACCGCCGTCGTGTGGAACTGGTTGTAGCGCAGCCCCTGCTGCGCCAATCGTTCGGCCGTCGGCATGTGGATCGGTCCGCCGAACGCGCTCGGCATGCCGAAGCCCATGTCGTCAACGAGCACGATGAGCACGTTGGGCGCGGCGTCGGGCGCCTTCACCTCGAACCGCGGCGGCGCCGTGGCCTTTCGGGCGTCGAGTTCCGTCTCGTGCGGATAGCTTGGTTCCTGGATCGGCAGGACCGTGCGGTCCATGGCCGCCGGCCCGGCGGCCGCCGGTTTCGGGGCTTCCGGTTTCGGCCCAGAACAGGCCGCCGTCACAAACAACGCAACGACTGCCGCGACACCCAGCCACCTGTTGAGTCTCATCGTTGTGCTCCTCTATATCGTCCTTCTGCGCCTGTAAACCGTCCGATGCGCCGCAGCGTCATCCCAGGGACGCCGTCCGCGACGCCCTTCGCCTAGTCGTCTATCCCCCCGTCCAGGAGCAACCGAATAGCCCTGTGCCCCAGAACGCCCCTCTTCGTCATCAGCTTGAAGTTCACACGGATGATGTTGTCCGTGTACGCCAGGCCGGCCTTGTTGGGCCGGGTGTACTGGGCGTAGTACTGGAATTCCACCAGCAGCGCAGGACTCGCGATGTAGCCGATCCCTGCGCGCAGACGTAGCGGGTCGATTTGATCCGTGTCGGAACGCCAGATTGGCTCGACGTCCGAGAACGCGTAAAAGGTCTTCGGCGTCCAGGCCCGCTCGAGCGAGCTGAGCGGCATCTCGAAGCGGGTCTGGTTGCGGAACCGATGCACCGTGGTCCAGTCGCCCGTATCCTTGGTCTCGGTGAGCCGCAGTTCGTAGCGGGTCCAGTTGTAGTAGTGCCACTTCTTCGAGTTGCCCCCCATGAACTTCACGCCGGTAAACGGGCGCAACTCCAGCAGGTTGCTCTTGCCCGGCTGGTCCTGGTCGGTGGCGACACCGATGAGGCCCACCCAGATCTGAATCGCCTTGGACGGCCGGTAGAAGATGCCCGTGCCGAGGTAGATCGAGGTGTAGTCCGCGTCCGGCTTGGAGACGTATCCCACGTACCCGAAGCCCGCCACCTTCTCGGTGATGGGGTAGCTTGGATAGGCGGTGATGCGGTACTCGTTGGCGATATCGGGCGGCGGCGCCGATGCCGGAGGCTGCTCCTGCGCCGCGGCAGGCGCCGCGACGACCGACAGCAGCACACCAGAGAGCACGACGACCATCCAGCGGGCGACGCCTGCAACTCTCAGTGTTTCTGTTCTCATCGTTCTCCCTGACGGACCCGGCAGCACGTCTCCCCAAGCAGCCTCTTCATTGTAACTGATGGTAGTTGATGCGCTTGACTGAATTCTGCCTCGCTTCCCCCCGCCGAAATGGGGGAGGACAAGCGGAGCGATCTCGGACGAGAAGCAACAACCACACCCGGAGTGATTCTGCCGGCGCGAGCCTCAACGAGCCTCTGCTGGTTCGGAGGAAGTCTTCGACCAGTCAACGTTGCCCAGGTGCTACAATCACCGGCGTGACTCCCACGAGGACCGCTAACCTCCCGGGCGACGCCGCGCTCGGCCGCCACGACGCGGCGGTCGACGCTGCGGCTCTGGCGATCCGTGAGCACTATGGGGCGCGTCTGGTCTCGCTCGCGTTGTTCGGATCAGTGGCGCGCGGCACGTCGCACCGCGATTCAGACGTGGACCTGCTCATTGTGGCTACCGGC
>Ga0315286_10001235_pt1 | contig 23069 bp, 24 predicted proteins | sample YL17G10_0_MG_FD_205038 | JGI IMG/M metagenome (GOLD analysis project Ga0315286, IMG submission 205038) | Sediment microbial communities from Yellowstone Lake, YNP, Wyoming, USA - YL17G10_0 | ecosystem: Environmental > Aquatic > Freshwater > Lake > Sediment | place: USA: Wyoming | collected...
TTGTGCGTCCATAAATGTCAGTTGATAATAGTTGTGCATACTGTGTTTGCTACTTATCTACGATGATCTCCACTATATGTTGCTGTATTCAGATAACTTTGGATAGGTTTTGCAAAGGCTCCTATTAATAATATTAGTGCTCTTCTGCATCAGTGCTACTTCAGCTATTGCTCAATACAATAGGAATCAGCAAATAGTTGCAGCGGAGTATTTTATCAATACAGACCCGGGTGAAGGGAATGGCACAGCGATTACAGGAACCTATAATCTTTGGGAAGTAACAATAAATGATAATGGCCTTGATGTTCCAGTAGGTTCACGGTTGTATGTCCGTTTCAAAAGTAGCAACAATACGTGGAGTGCACCTCGATGTATTGTACCAAAAGAATATTTTACTAATTCTGGTGCATCACTTGTCTACGGAGAATATTTTATCAATACTGATCCCGGTAGAGGAAATGGAACGCTAGTCAGCATTGAGCCAGACAGAACAATCAATCTTTACAACATGCCGTTGAAACGTGGAGATAAGGTTTATTTTCGTGTGAAGGACTCATACAACCGGTGGAGCCCAGCAAGAGCAGCAACATTTCGATTTAAGGATATAACCAAAGCAGATTACTATATCAAGCGGGTAGGAGGAAGCGTAGAGCCGACAGTTTCGATGCTCATGAGTGCAGTAAACAATTCAAGTTCAATTTTTATTGCTCATAAGGATTCCGTCCCTGCGAGAAGTAACGATACTGTTTTTGTTCGCTTACAGACGTTTGATCGATTTTACAGTAAATGGAGTTCTAAGATTGTCCCATCTGATCCATGGATTGGTGTTAAAGATATTACCAGCGAAATACCTGTGAACTACGGTCTTTCTCAAAACTACCCAAACCCCTTTAATCCATCAACCAATATAAAGTATGCTTTGTCACAGGCATCGCATGTAAGCTTGAGTGTCTTTAACACACTCGGTCAAAGAGTGGCTTTGATTATGGATGGAAAGCAGGAAGCTGGGTATCACGAGGTGAACTTCGATGCATCAAGGTTAACGAGCGGTGTGTACTTCTACCGCTTACAAGCAGGGGAGTATAATGAAACTAAGAAATTAATTTTGATGAAGTAGCACTCATAAACCTCCGAGTTGTGTAGATGCAAAAATAAAAACAAGTCGGAGGTTTAGCTAATGGCAATGTTCTCTATTATCTCTTGATTGAATTACTTAATTGAAATATTCTATTATCAGATCCGACGCATGAAACAGTTTATTTATGTAATTATCATTATAATTTTTCTGTTTCCTCAATGCGTGCGTTCACAATATACACCTGATATCTCGATATATCCTGTCTCTCCGAGTGAAAATGATACTTTAATATTAACATGTTTTGGTGAGACATCAACAAATGTAATCGGTTTCGAAAAACACCTCTCAATTTCTGGTTTTGTAATCAACATGGATGTAAAAGTATACACTGGCCCATTAACCATAATGGATTTTTGGAGGACTAATGATACGATCGGACTCATACCGACCGAATCATACAATGTTAACCTTAACTTGATTATTTGCTATCCTGATTTTAGTCACGGAGGGTTTTTTATATGCGGTATGACAGAAACATATCACTATTTTTTTAATGTAATAACGGAGGTGATCCTCCAATCTGTACCTTTATCTAATCACTTTACTTTACAGCAAAACTACCCCAACCCTTTCAATCCATCAACCAATATAAAGTACGCTTTGCCGCAGGCATCGCATGTAAGCTTAAGTGTCTTCAACACACTCGGTCAGAGGGTGGCATTACTTGTGGATGGAAAGCAGGAAGCTGGGTATCACGAGGTGAACTTTAACGCATCAGGTTTAACCAGCGGAGTGTATTTTTATCGTATCCAAGCCGGAGAGTTTACGGAAACCAAGAAATTAATTTTGATGAAGTAGGAAACCTCTTTAACCTCCCGAAGGTTTGCTTAGACAAATAATGAGTAACCTTCGGGAGGTTTAGTACGATCTTCAATCTAAGTTTTTCTATCCTCGAATATTAAGCCCTGGCAACACGCCGGGGCTTCGTTTTTATCGAACCATCTCAATCGGCGAATAAGGTACTAATTAAATTAAAAGGGGACCAAACTTTGCTTTTCCTTCTACTTTTTTATATTTACAAAATACCTTTTTAAAAAAACTTTCTTTTTACCTTATTTTATTATAACTAACATCCTCATTAGGGGCAAGATTAATGTAAAATTAAGTGCAAACCACAAATCTGCTGCCTTAGTTTGTACTCCGATTTTTTTTAAGTATTTTAATAATCTACCAAACAGCGTCAAATTTGGAAAGTATGATGATTTTTTCTATCTTGGACACAATATTTAATTCTTCCCGATATAAATGAGTTGATAATGTCAGAAAAGCGATTTGATTTATCAAAATTAAAAATCCGGCACGAACAAACCTCAGGTGCCGCGCCTCCTTCACGTCCCCATTTTGCATATTTAATGTATATAGGTGGTGCAATCTTTCTTGGGTTAGGAGTTTATTTTTTTATCATGAATATGATAAGCTCGGATGAGATTATTGAAGTAACGAGCGTATCTCTCATCTCTCCTGCCCAAGCCAGTGCATCATTAACTGCAAGCGGCTATGTAGTTGCCCAGCGTAAGGCGTCTGTTGCGTCTAAAGCTACAGGTCGGTTAGTATATCTCGGATACAGAGAGGGTGATCGTGTAAAGAAAGGTGAAATCATTGCCCGCATAGAAAGCGCCGATGTAGAAGCAGCGCTCGCGCAAGCAAAAGCTGATTATGACATGGCGAAAGCGGAAAGTAACGATGCCGAACAATCACTTAGCCGTGCAAACAAACTTCTCGAGCGTCAGTTAATATCTCAGGCTGAGATGGATGCGGTAAAAGCCCGCTACGATCGAGTGTTTGCATCCATTGCATCACGTGCAGCCGCAGTTAAAGGGGCTGAAGTACAATTAGAGAACACTCTGATTCGCGCGCCCTTCGATGGAACTATCTTGACAAAGAATGCCGACATTGGTGAAGTCGTTGCCCCGTTTGCGGCAGGGGCAAGCTCTCGTGTTGCGGTTGTTACAATCGCCGATATGTTATCACTTGAAGTTGAAGCAGATGTTTCTGAATCGAACATCGAGCGAATTGTTATCGACCAACCTTGCGAGATCATCTTAGATGCATATCCCGATAAACATTATCGCGGAATTGTTGATAAAATTGTTCCAACAGCTGATAGAGCAAAAGCAACAGTAATGACAAAAATCCGTTTTCTTCAAAAGGATAGTCGCGTGCTTCCAGAGATGAGCGCTAAAGTTCATTTCATCTCCAAAATATCTTTGGATAGTCTTGACATCCAACCGATCCTTGTTGTGGACTCATCAGCTATTACAAAACGAAAGAACGATTTGGTTGTCTTCCTGTTGAAGGACAGAATTGTCGAAGAAATCCCCATAACTCTTGGGAGAAACCTTGGTCGAATGGTAGAAATTAAATCCGGACTTTCTTCAGGTGATCGGGTTGTGTTGAAGCCATCAAAAAATGTACAATCGGGCGCGAGCGTGAAACTAAAACAGTAGAAAGTACGTTAGAAGAGAATAAGTGAAAATAAAAATTCAAAAATCTGAAATCTTCACTCCGTTGGATATACCCGTTGGCAATGGGGTTCACCCTGTTAGATTAAGCTTTTATTTTTTTCACTATATTAACCAACCGGTATCTAACAGGGAAAAAAATAGAAGATAAATATCCAACGGGGTAAACCGGAAATCTGAAAATGTCTATAGTATCGGTTCAAAATATCTCAAAATCGTATTGGCGGGATTCACTTGAAATTCCCGTTCTTAGAAATATTTCATTCGATGTTCCCGAAGGAGAATTTCTTGGATTGATGGGACCATCCGGATCGGGTAAAACCACGCTATTAAATTTGATTGCAGGTATTGATCAACCGACGAAAGGATCCATCAGTGTCTCAAACACCGAGGTTACTAGATTGAATGAATCTCAGCTTGCAAAATGGAGAGCGCAAAATATCGGATTTGTATTTCAATTCTACAATCTACTCCCAGTTCTTACTGCATTTGAAAATGTTGAGCTACCGCTTCTACTATCAAAGTTATCGAAGAAGGACCGAAAAGATCATGTTGAGTTCGCACTGAAAGTCGTTAGACTGGAAGATCGGATGTATCATTATCCCAAGCAACTATCAGGTGGTCAGGAACAGCGAGTTGCTATCGCACGGGCAATAGTGACCGATCCAACCTTACTCATCGCAGATGAACCAACCGGTGATCTTGATAAAACTTCTGCGCTTGAGATATTAAATCTACTTGAGCAATTGAATGAAGAATTCAAGAAAACAATCATAATGGTTACTCACGATCCGCGCGCGGCGGATAAGGCGCATACAATCAAGCATTTAGATAAAGGCGAGCTGACTTAAGCAGAATTGATATGCGAATACTTAAGCTCATCATAAAAAATATGCTTCGGCATAAACTCCGAACGATGCTCACCATCCTCGGAATTACGATAGCAGTTACGGCATTCGGCTTACTCCGCACAGTTGTAACAGCATGGTATGTTGGTGTAGAGGCATCCTCGGCAAACCGCCTCATCACGCGTCAATCGGTTTCATTTATTTTCCCCCTCCCGCTTGCTTATCGTGAGCGTATTGCGAAATTGAATGGTGTAGAGCGCGTTACATTTGCTAATTGGTTCGGCGGGGTATACATCGATAAAAAACAATTCTTCGCCCGAATGGCAGTAGATGGTGAAACATTTTTCGAAGTCTATCCCGAAATGCTTTTACCAAAAGATCAACTTGATGCATTCAAACAAGACCGCAGCGGATGCATTATCGGCGAGCAGCTTGTAGAACGCTATGACCTCAAGATCGGGGACGTTATTCCGATTGAAGGTGATATTTATCCGGGTCGATGGGAATTTACTGTAAGAGGAATTTACAAACCGCGTGATAAAACTACCGATCCATCAAACCTGTTTTTCCAATGGAAATACCTTGAGGAAAAGATGCGGCAGGATTGGCCCCAACGCGCCGGTGTGGTTGGTTGGTATATTATCCAGATAAAAGATCCCGATAAAGCCGCAACTATCTCTACACAGATCGACGAATTTTTTAAAAACTCTCCAGCTGAAACAAAAACTGAAACAGAACGAGCATTCACGCTTGGTTTTCTCTCAATGTTCAGCTCGATAATAACATCGATGAATATTATATCGTTTGTTATAATTGGAATCATACTTCTCGTCCTTGGGAATACAATGATCATGGCTGCAAGAGAACGCATCCGTGAGTATGCTGTACTGAAGACACTTGGATTTTCAACTTTTCATATCGTTGGACTAATCGGTGGTGAATCTCTTGCTATTGCGATGATGGGTGGAGCTATAGGAATTTCGTTAACTTTTCCTATGACAGATAGTTTTGCTGCTGCTGTACCGAAGGGCTGGTTCCCCGTCTTCAATGTTGAGCCAGTAACATTAGTACTCGCATGCAGCGCGGCTGTATTGGTTGGAATTCTTGCAGCAATATTCCCGATTCAACGCACACTTAGCACAAAAATTGTAGATGGTCTTCGCCAGATTGGTTGAAAAAGTTCTATATGAAAATTCCAATTAAATATACTATTCGAAACATGTGGACCCGGCGGCTTACGACCGCACTGACGATCACCGGTATTGCGCTCGTTGTATTTGTCTTCGCAGCAGTACTGATGATGGCGTACGGCATTCAAAAAACTCTCATCGACACCGGATCAGATGACAACGTCGTCATTCTCCGTAAGGCGGCAACTTCCGAAATTACGAGTATAATTCAACTGGATCAAGCCAATGTTGTTAAAACTTTACCACTCGTGGCAAAAATGGCTGATGGAAAACCTTTACTTTCCAAAGAGATAATCGTTATCATCAATTTACCATATAGCACTAAAGTTGGTGGATTCGGAAATATTTCAGTTCGGGGAATAACTTCAGAAGGTATGCAGCTTCGCCCCCAATTAAAAATAGTTCAGGGTAGAATGTTTCAATGGGGAACGCAAGAAATTATTGTCGGTGCTAATATCCATCAACGTTTCCAGGGAACCGGTGTTGGAGAGAAAATCAAATTCGGCGGTGATCAATGGACGATAGTTGGATGGTTCGATGCCGGTGGCAACGGCTTCGATTCCGAAGTATGGGGCGATGAAATCCAGCTGGGGCAGGCATTCGGATACACTGGGGCTTTTTCTTCAATCCTTCTGCGACTGGAACGACAAAATTCATTCAACGACTTCAAATCGGAGTTTGACAAAGACCTTCGTTTACAAACTCTCGATGTTAAGCGGGAAAAAGTTTTTTACGCTGAGCAGTCGGAGGATATGGCAACGTTCATCCGAATTCTTGGTATTGCAGTCACGGTAATTTTCAGTCTCGGCGCTATGATTGGAGCTATGATTACGATGTATGCGGCTGTTTCCAACCGAACAGTAGAAATAGGAACATTGCGCGCGCTTGGATTCCGACGACGTAACATTCTTGGTGCATTCCTCGTCGAGTCGCTTATGCTCTCATTCATTGGCGGCTTCACGGGACTTTTACTCGCATCGTTCCTGCAGTTCTTTAAAATCTCGATGATCAACTTCGGTTCGTTTGCCGAGCTTGCATTTAATTTTTCGTTATCACCATCAATAATAATTAATTCACTTATTTTTTCAATACTCATGGGAATTATTGGTGGATTTTTACCATCAGTCCGCGCCTCACGCTTGAACATTGTTAACGCACTTCGCTCATCATGATAAATCAACAATAACAGGAAATAAAATGAAACAATCACGAATATTCTTTCTAACGATCTTTACATTGCTAATAGTCTATACAAACTCATACAGCCAGCGACAAGGATTCGGTATCGGTATAATAATCGGTGAGCCGACAGGTATCAGCATGAAGGGCTGGTTGACATCTAAATCCGCCATTGATGCAGGTCTTGCATGGTCATTTATTGATGAAACCTCCTTCCATATTCATGCAGATTACATTTGGCACTCTTTTGACCTTATTAAAACAAAGGAAGAATTGCCGGTCTATTACGGCATAGGTGGTAGGATTAAAATTGACGACCACGATACACGTATCGGTTTAAGAATGGTGGGCGGGATTGAATATATATTTAAAGATGCGCCATTGGATATATTCTTTGAAGTGGCACCAATCCTTGATCTGGCACCGGCGACAAAATTAAGTGCGAATGCCGGCTTGGGTGCAAGATTCTTTTTTCATTGAAGAATTGTATCATTGAGTTATTGAATAATTTAACTCATCAATGAGTCAATGATACAATCTGACAATGATGAAATCGATTAATTGCTTACAATTCAACTTTTTATTATATTTATAACACTGAATTCGAAAATTCTTTTCATTTTGAGGTTATTATGTCAAAAGTTTGTAAAATTTGTGGTAAAAGACCGGTGAGTGGTAATAATATCAGCCACGCACACAATAGGACACGGCGGCGTTGGCTTCCGAATTTACAGTCGGTTCGTGCACAAGTAAACGGACGCACACAGCGAATGCGCGTGTGTACATCCTGCCTACGCCAAGGTAAAGTTTTAAAAGCTGCATAACTTAACATAAAATATTTAAAACTAAACCCATCTTGAGTATTATTAAGATGGGTTTTTTATTATTGCGGGAATATTTGTAAATCTCTTAAAAATTTGTAAATTACGAAAAACTTTGAGAGACAATGTCCATACCCAATTCATTGACAATCTTTCGTATCATACTGACACCGGTGTTTGTCATTCTCTTATTTGCCGAGTCTTCGTTTTTAAAACAGATTTCGCTTGTTGTCTACGTCGTTGCAGCGCTAACAGATTGGTATGATGGGTGGGTTGCACGCCGGTATGGATATGTATCGCGCTGGGGGCAATTTCTTGATCCGTTAGCAGATAAAATCCTCGCACTTGCAGCGCTATTTTCATTCGTCTACCTCAACCTGATCGACGGATGGATGGTTTGGATTATTGTTATCCGCGATCTGTTCATTACTACTTTGAGAAGTTATGCCGAATGGAACAACAAGGCAATAGTGACTTCCAAAACAGCTCAGGCAAAAACATTTGGTGAATTTATTGTCATATACTACATCCTGATACTTTATGTTGGCAGCAACGTACCGATCGTTCGGGAAGATTTCAAAACCCTTATCGAAACTCTCATGCATCCACAAGTACTTTTCGGAATGATGTTACTTGTGACCATATCCACGATAGGAACAGGTGTCATGTATTTGTTCGATAATAGAAAATTAATACACGAGCTTTATGTCAGATACTTTGGAACCGCAGAATCCGACTGAGAAAAAAACGGTTTCATTTTTCACAAAACTCATCGCAACCGGTTTTTACTCTGGATATTCCCCCATCGCTCCCGGAACTGCAGGCAGTCTGGTGGGTGTTGCCATATATTTAATCCCTGGTTTTGAGAATCCATCGTCAATACTCATCATAACTATCGCTGCCTTTTTCATTGGGGTGCTCGTATCTAAACAGATGGAAAAACAATTGGGTGGCGACCCTGCCCCTGTCGTGATAGATGAAATAGTTGGAATGTGGATTTCACTTATGCTTCTTCCAAAAACATTATCGGTCATTCTAATAACTTTTTTCTTCTTTAGAGCATACGATATTTTTAAACCACAACCAGCACGGTATGTTGAAATATATAAAAATGGCTGGGGCATAATGCTCGATGATGTTGTAGCTGGGATTTATACAAACATTAGTGTTCAAACCTTGATATTAATATTCTCAACAATTCTCTAAAATCGATCATGAATGCTACGATTATTTCCATCGGCGATGAAATCCTGATCGGACAAGTTCTAAACACAAATGCTGCATACATCGCCGAGAAACTGAATAGTGTTGGCATCGAAGCAGCTCGAATTCTAACCGTTGGTGATGATGAAGTTGAGATTCTAAATGCATTCAAAGAAAATTATTCTCGATACGATATTATTATCGTAACTGGCGGACTTGGACCAACGCAAGATGATGTAACAAGATCGGCTGTTTGTAAATTCTTCGATTTAAAACTCTTAAGCAGCAACGAAGTCCGCATAAATGTTGAAGAATTCCTCAAGAAACGCAATCGCAAATGGTCCGATGCTGCTGAAAATCAGACCCTATTTCCTGCAGGGGCGAAAGTCATACGAAATAAGTATGGAACGGCGGCAGGTGAATTTTTCGAAAGCGATAACAAATACTTCATCGTTTTGCCCGGTGTTCCTTACGAAATGGAAAGTATGATGGAAGATTTTGTTATACCATTCTTCCTTGAAATAAAAATGAATCGATACATCCTTCATCGCACTTTGATGACTACGGGGATAGCGGAATCGGAACTTGCAGGTCGATTAGGGAATCTCGATAATATTCTTCAAGGTGCAAAACTTGCCTTCCTTCCCTCCCCTACTGGTGTGCGACTAAGAATTACAATTTCCGGCACCGGAAAAAACCAGTGTGAAAATAAAATCCAAACGATCGAATCACACATCCGTGAGAAGGCGAATAAGTTTATCTATGGTGTTGATGAAGAATCCCTTGAAGAAGCCCTCGGCAGGATTTTAGTTGAGCGCAAACTTACAATTGCCATCGCTGAATCATGCACGGGCGGTATGATCGCTCATAAAATAACAAATGTCCCGGGTAGTTCTCGCTACTTCGAGAGAGCAATAGTCGCATATAGCAATCAATCTAAAATCAATCAGCTTCATGTGCCGAAAGAGCTCATCGAGAAACACGGTGCGGTCAGCAAAGAAGTTGCCGAAGCGATGGCATTCGGCATCAGGCAGGATGCCGGAACCGACATCGGAATATCCACAACCGGAATTGCCGGACCCACAGGCGGCACGGGGGAAAAACCGGTTGGACTTGTATGGACCGGGTATTCAGATGCAAACGAAACCATTGCACAAAAATTCAATTTTGGCGATGGGCGCCTCCGAATAAAAGAGCGTGCATCCCAGGCAGCTATGGATTTTGTTCGTAGAAAAATTTTAAAGATAGAATAATTTATGCCCTCGATCCGAACATTTATCGCTTTCGATACACCATCTCCGATCAAAAACGAGATGAGACAATTACAAGAAGAATTAAAAAATTCCCACGCGGATGTGAAGTGGGAGTCGATTGATAAATTTCATGCAACAATAAAATTCCTCGGTAATGTTGAAGAATCCATGTTACAACAAGTCATTTCAATAACAGAATCTATCCTTCGAAATATTTCGAAATTTGATGTCTCTTTTCAATCCCTTGGCTGTTTTCCAAATAAAAAACATCCGCGCGTCATATGGATTGGCAGTGAAAATAATGATGGAAAACTTCAGGGGATAAAAGATGCGTTAGATAAAGCACTTGTGTCGTACGGTTTTGAAATTGAGGATCGAGCATTTCATCCACATATAACTTTAGGACGTGTAAAAGGTCTAAGAAGTCTCAATAACTTGACTCCGATGTTAGAAAATCTTACCTTTGAGCCACACAAAGCTTCCATTAATGAAATCCTCATTATGAAAAGCACTTTGAAACCGGAAGGATCAATTTACTCGGTCCTAAAAAGCTTTAAATTAAAACACTAAATTATATGGCAAAAGACAACACAACGAAAAAAAGCAAAAAAACCATTCTCTTCATCGATGATGAACCCGCTTGGCTGGAAGCAGTCCGATTGCTATTTAAAGAAACACCTTTCCGAATCGTCACAGCAGATGGTGGTAAAGCTGCATTGAAAGAGATTCATAAAAAGAGACCCGATCTAATTATGAGCGATGTTCGCATGCCACACATAAACGGTTTTGATCTCTACGAACAGGTCAAACACAATCCAAAGTATAAAAGCATACCTTATGTATTTATGTCTTCGATTGATGACTTTGATGCAAAGCGCACCGCTAAAGAACTTGGTGCCGATGGTTATATTGAGAAATCATCCGATTCGGATCAAATAAAAACTATTATTATCGATTTACTCTCACGAGTAAAAGGTGGGTAACAAGGGAAGATTAAAAGATTACATCATTATATAATTGAGTTCAAAAGGAGATTAATATGTCAGAAGAAACAAACAAAGAATCACGGATGCAAGCATTGCGGATTGCAGTTGAACAAATTGAAAAACAGCACGGCAAGGGTGCGATCATGAAACTTGATGAAGGTCCTATCGCAAAAGTTGATTTCATCTCAACCGGATCGATATCTCTTGATGCGGCAATTGGTATCGGGGGAATTCCAAGGGGACGAGTCATCGAAATCTTTGGACCTGAAGCTTCCGGAAAGACAACAATTTGTTTACATGTCATCGCCGAAGCCCAGCGTAAACATGGTATCGCAGCATTCATCGATACTGAACACGCTTTAGATATCGGATATGCAAAAAAGGTTGGTGTGGATGTTAACAACCTGATTCTTTCACAGCCGGATTACGGCGAGCAGGCGCTGGAGATTGTTGAAACTCTCGTTCGCAGCGGTGCACTGGATGTGATTGTCATTGATTCGGTGGCTGCACTTACACCCCGTGCCGAGATTGAGGGCGAGATGGGTGATCCAACAATGGGTGTGCAAGCACGATTAATGTCGCAAGCGTTACGGAAACTTACAGCCGCCATAAGCAAATCAAAAACATCCGTAATGTTTACTAATCAGCTTCGGCAAAAAATTGGGGTTATGTTCGGTAACCCGGAAACAACTACCGGCGGGAACGCACTGAAATTCTATGCTTCCCTACGACTGGACATTAGGCGAATTGAAGCAATTAAAGATGGACAGAACATAATTGGCAATCGTGTAAAAGTGAAAGTTGTAAAAAACAAAGTCGCGCCGCCATTTAAGGAAACACAGTTCGAAATACTGTATAATGAAGGAATCTCCCGGCTTGGAGATCTTATCGATACTGCAGTTGAACACAATATTATTTCAAAGAGCGGATCGTGGTTCGCATATGGAAGCGACCGGATTGGACAGGGACGGGATGCCGTTAAAAAATATCTGATAGAAAACGATAAGTTGGCTAAGCAGATCGACATAGAAGTCCGCAAGAAACTCGGCTTGATCGAGGAAGAGCCGGTAAAAGCTGCAAAACCCGAACAGGTGAAAAAACCACCCGTAAAAACTTAGAACATCATAATTGATTCGATGATCATTACAAAAATCGAACAGCAGAAGCGCCATCCTGATAGAGTGAATGTTTATCTGGATGGCGAGTTTGCTTTTGGACTTCACAAAGATGTTGCAGTTAAATACGCTCTACGAAAAGGAGATAACATAGACCAGAGCATCATTACCAGACTAACATCTTCAGACGAATTCGCTTCTGCAAAATCTAAAGCGCTCAGATTTATCAGCCGACGCATGCATGCCGAAAAAGAGCTGCGTGCAAAACTAATTGAGAGAGAATATCACCCGAAGATCGTTAATGAAGTTATTGAATATCTTCGTTCAATCGATTTTGTTAATGATGAAAAATTTGCCAAAGCATTTGTTAACGATTTCCAGCTAAGGAAACCGGCAGGGAATCGACTTCTTCAACAGCAGCTTCATTTAAAAGGAATATCATCTGCTATTATACAGAATGTTCTTGGTGAAACGAATGAAAGTCGTGAATACGATAACGCATTACAAGCCGCTATGAAAAAATTAGATCATTACAAAGTGTCCAGAAAAAAACTTGAACCGCAAAAGCAACAGCAGCGGATAGCTCAATTTCTTCAACGGCGAGGATTTAGCTGGTCTGTTATATCATCTGTCTCAAAAAAGATTTTCAAAAATCATCAAACACAATCGGAGGTTTAAAATGTCATCAGTTATATTCGATATAGAAACGTTAGCATTACCATTTGAATCATTCGATCCTGTTCAGCAGGAGTATTTAATGAAATTCGCCGACACAGACGAAAAACGTGAAGCCGAAATGCAGAAACTCAATCTAACTCCGCTAACCGCACAGATTATTGCAATTGCAATGGTGAATCCCGAAACAATGGGCGGAAAGGTTTTTTTCCAGTCGAACGCGAAAGAACAATATTCTTCAGACGATAATAAAGTAGAATTTATCTCCGGTGATGAGAAAGATATTCTCACCAACTTTTGGAATACCATCCTGCATTATAAACGTTATATAACTTTCAACGGACGAACTTTCGATAACCCATTTATCATGCTTCGGTCGGCATTAAACGGTGTCAAACCGACAAGAAATATTATGCCGTATCGGTACGACGCATCCGAGCATTGCGATCTCTTAGATCAATTAACTTTTTATGGAGCAATGAGAAAATTCAATCTGGATTTTTATTGCAAATCGTTCGGAATTAAAAGTCCGAAGAGTGAAGGAATCACCGGCTTAGACCTCGGTCCACTTTATCGTGAAGGAAAATTCAGACAAATTGCCGAATATTGTTTAGGTGATGTGATAGCTACCGCCCATTTGTTTAATCGCTGGAATGAATTTTTAAACGTTTAAAGTAAAACCGACCTGAACATGAAAACCCGCACCTCAAAACAAATCTTATCTCAACACATAGATGAATCCGATTATTTAGTCATCGATGTCGAGACAACGGGACTCTCTCCTGACTCCGGTGACAGAGTATGTGAAATTGGAGCGGTTAAACTCAGAGGTGGTGCAGTAGTTGAAACATTCAGCAGCTTAATCGATCCACAGCGACCGATATCCGCCGGCGCTTATGCTGTCAATAGAATTTCTCCACAAATGCTTATGAATGCACCGATATTCTCTACTGTTGCAGAGAAGCTTTGGGAGATGATGAAGGATTCGATTATCGTAGCTTACAATGCACCATTCGATGTTTCATTCATAACAAATGAATTCCGTTTGATCGGTTATCCGACAATAAAAAATATTATAGTAGATGCATTAGTGATTGCCCGGCAGGTTCTGCCGGGATTGGGAAAATACCCGCAGGAAAACGTCGCTCGTTTTGTCGGTATACCCTTCCCTATCAAACACCGGGCGATGGAAGATACAATGGTTACAGCTCAGCTTTTCTGTATCTTCACTTCAATTCTCAAGGCGCATGATTGCACTACCGTTGCCGACTTGCACCGACGAGACCTTACTCACGTTCTACACGATAAACGTAAAACTATTGTCGATACTGCTTTGGCAGAGAGACAAAATCTATGGATAAAATATCTTTCACCAACGAACGCTGAAATCACCGACCGTATTATTACACCGAAGGAATGTTTTACCGATCAGATAGGGAAAGACCGGACTACCTACCTCGTAGCACATTGCCACACTGCGAATGCAGAAAGAAATTTTCGATTGGATAGGATTTTGGATTTGAGAGTGGTATGATGAATTTCCTGAAGTGCGACTCACATTCAAGGAAGAATCAACGTTTGAGGTGAGTCACACATGTAGTAACGGGGGGCATCTGAAGAAGGTAACTCCTTTTTTATTTTGTATGTGTGAAAATATAGTCCAATATCTCTGTCTCTTGTCGAAGATCCCACTCGCTAACACTTTGATCTTTTTTAAAGTGTTATGTGCCGTGCCACGTGATTGATGTTCTCACTGAGATAATAATTTCAGAACTTGATTCAGACGTGGTTCGATCTCGCTCTTGAGTTCAGCCACCGTTTCCTCAATGAATTTGGAATTTGTGTTAATTGTTTTAGCCTTCGTGGACAGTTCGGAAAGGCGAGCTACAAGAGTGATGATAGATTCTAGTTCATTCCGTATCTGCTCAATGTTCAATTCCTTCTTCTCTTCTTTTCTGGCTGCGGTGACAATCAAAGCTCTAAGGACTTTGTATGCAGCATCGAAATAGAGAAGTGAGTTACGGTTGTTCAGACATTCCTCGTCCACTGTGACAAAGAAGTCCGAGCCCACACGCAAAAAGTCGCCGACTTCGGGCGGCTCATATCCTTTTGCGAATGCAAGAATACCAACAACAGCTTGTCGGTTTTCCTTCGCTTGATTAAGTTCGGCAATGGCATCCCTTAGCTTATAACCTTGCATCTTTTTGGCCTCGACCACAATCTTCTTGCCGGGGGCGGCGCTGAGTTCGCTAAGAGTGATAACATAATCCCCCGTCTTGCACCGTTCGATAGAACCGGCGACGCTCCTCACATTGTCTGTAGAGTCACCAAGTGAGCGACCAACCTGCGCAACATAGTCATAAAGAGTTGTTTCAAACTCCCGACCTTTTTCCGTGCCTTTCTCGGCTTCGGTGGCTTTGCCTGCTTTGATTCCGAGAGCCTCTTTCAATTCAGCAAAGAATTTGTTGTTGGACTCTTCAATCTTGCTAACCTTTTCTGTCACCAAAGAATTCAATCGTGATAGTGCCGATCCTTCAATATCGAGGGAGAACTGCTCGACAATTTTCTTCGCTTCCGTTTCGATATGATTCTTAACGGTATCTTGAAGACGAGAGATTACGCTTTCCTTGTTGTTTGGATCAAGAGATTTTGCAAAAGGACTTGATGGGCCTACTTGATCTTGCAACAACTTCATAACCTTCCCAGTATCAGAACCAAAATATTGGTTCATTAATTGCGTTAAAGTCCCATTGTTGCCAAATAACGTATCGAGAGAGCGTGGTACTGAACCGCTACCCGTTTTGAAATACTCTTCCAATTTCGCTTTGATATCTGTTTCGAAATCAGTTATGCAGGTATCAATACTACTTTCAACCTCACGAAACTTCTCCTCCACAACTTTTGTATCAAGCGTTGGGCTAGCAGATTGAATAGCAATGACGCCAACTCTGAGGGCTTCGATAGCTTTGTCTTGGCGGATTGGTTCATCGAAAGCAACAAGATATTTTATAACTGTTGGGTCTGCAACAGTCAATTCTAATTGCAAGACATTTTGATCACCAGAGGCTTGCTTAATTTCAAGTATATCTTTCTTGACTGCCTGTTCCATTTTATTCATCTCCTTTCAGGAGTGGCATGGCACATAACTCCTGTATCAACGAATGGTTTTTTAACATCAAACTCTGTTTCGACAGAAAATTAACTACATCTTATCATTCCAAACTTTCCGCTACTTTCTCAACTCTCTCCAACAATGTGCGACTCATCTTCAACTCAAGTGCGACTCACATCCAACCTTGAATCTAACCTGAACGTGAGTCGCACATACATTATCGTCGCTTGTTCAACTGATTCGCTATCGCCGCAGCAGCAATCAGTTTCACTCCATCCCACCATGAGAAGATCAGGAAACCACTTGCAATGGATTCAGACCAATTATGGAAGTAAACCAGATTCAGATGAAGCGTACCCAAACTAAAAATGATAAACAATCCGATGAACATCGAAACAAATGACCATACGATATTACTCCGCTGAGGAAGCAGATAACCGACAACGAACGCCGCAATCGGGAAGCTCAGTAAATAACCACCCGTCGGTCCGATAACTTTCGCAATCCCGAAACTCCAACCGGAAAACACCGGTAATCCGGCAACACCGGCGAGCAGGTAAAGTGCCATGCTTATTGTTCCATTTCGTTTTCCCAGAACTGCCCCTGCGAGCAATACAAAAAATGTTTGTAAAGTATATGGCACGGGTTGATGTGGAATTTCTATCTGCGCGCCAACCGCAGTTAAGACTGCAAATGCAGCTATCCAGAATGCCTGTACGACGATGCTTTGTTTTTCTATCGCAAACGATTTTAAACTGATTGTGCTTGTGCGTTCCATGTGTTCTCCTATTTGATTTTTGTTTTTATCCAATTGAGTGTCAAATCGATCACCCTATTTATTGTCCGATAATTATCTTCATCTCGTGTAGCAGCATTGTAAAGATGCCCGACGTGGTCGAGTAAAATTAAATCTGCCAATGACTTATTTGCAGCCGCAAACAAATTCTCTGATTCATGTGGTGGAACTGTTACATCCGTTTTCCCGTGAAGCAGTAACCAAGGGATTTGAATTCGACTCGCTGCTGTTTTCAAATCGAGCTTGACTCGATTGCTTTCTAAATCGTTTAATAAATCTATCCCCAATCTTAACGGGCTTACCGATGAATCTTTCGCGAGCGGCAAATAACCTAAGTTCTTCCATTTTTCTTTTTGATGCTGAGTCCAGCGATCAAATGTATCGATTGTTGACCAAGTTATCAATCCTTTCACACGTGCATCAACTGAAGTGTGAAGAAGTGCAATCGCGCCGCCGCGAGAATGACCGAGCATTATGATCTTAGATCTGGCAACAATTCCACCACCAACTTGTCCACTCCACACTGCATCAACCACCACTCGCAAGTCGTCGAGTTCTTTCGAAAAAGTATTCCGCTCGAATTTTTCGAATTCCGTAATCCGATCTCCATCTCCCCTCACTCCATCGTGTGAAAAATTAAAGCTCAATGCAATATAACCGGCATTCGCCAAACTCTCGGCTACGAAAGGAAAAAATCCCCAATCCTTGAAAGCCATAAAACTGTGGCAGACAATAATAATTGGTTTTTCTTCCAAAGTGCGCCGAAACCTTAAATCGCCACGAATTGATTCACCCATTTCATTGTAAAGCGTCAAGTATTCGTGGATAATGCCGTTTTCAGTCATCCTGCTAAAAATACGAAATGATTCCACTCTAATCAAGATTTACAATTTAAAGGTTGAGACTTTCAAATATTTTCATTAACTTCAAAATCATTAATTTAATATTTCTCTGCCAAAGTAAATCGGCATAACTAAATACACGAATGGAGAATAATTGTATGGATAATCCACAAACAAACGACAATAACACAGGAGTTCGTCTCCATGAATAATCAATTCTGGCAACGAAAGCCTGTCGAGCACTTTGAGACAGAGATGAAAGAGAGTAAACTCAAACGTGTTCTCGGCAAGTGGGGTTTAACTTCTCTTGGCGTCGGAGCTATTATCGGCGCCGGAATATTTGTCATGACCGGCGTAGGCGCGAAGGAATATGCCGGACCAGCGTTGGCACTTTCATTTGTTGTCGCTGGCATCGGCTGTACTTTTGCTGCATTGTGTTACGCAGAATTTGCATCGTTCCTTCCTGTTGAGGGTTCAGCATATGCATACTCTTACGCAACGATGGGAGAATTATTTGCATGGATAATTGGATGGGATTTGATTCTCGAATATGGCATGGGTGCCTCTGCCGTAGCAGTTGGTTGGTCCGGATATCTTGCAAAGTTTCTTCATCTGTTTAGTGTGAAGTTTCCTATCTGGTTGATGAACGATGTCTTTACCGCGAAAGAAATAATTGCTGATGCCACACATCGCGGAACACTCGCAAACCTTGCGACACGTTATTCCGATCTAAGTTTTCCATCAATTATGGGTGTAGATATTGCGGTTAATCTTCCCGCATTATTCATTATCTGGATAATCACTGCAATACTTGTGCGAGGAATTAAACAAGCATCGGGCACGAATAATATAATGGTCGCGATTAAAGTTACTGTTGTGTTGTTTATTATTGTATTGGGTGCGCAGTACATCAATACTGCTAACTGGAGTCCTTTCATTCCTGAGCGCGGCTCTTATGTTGATGCTCTCGGCGGCTCTCATCGTGCGTATGGCTTGTTAGGAATTGTAGCCGGAGCTGCCTACATCTTCTTTGCCTACATCGGATTCGATACTGTGTCCACACACGCGGGTGAAGCGAAGAATCCTCAGAAGGATGTGCCATTTGGTATCATTACTTCACTTATAGTTTGTACCATCCTATACATCTTGGTTGCGCTGGTGTTAACAGGCATGGTCAGTTACAAAGATATTGATATCACAGCACCAATTGCAGCAGCTTTTGGTTCTCAAGGTTTGGGATATGCAGTCTTCATTATTTCCGTCGCTGCTATTGCCGGTCTTACGTCTGTTCTGATAGTTATGTTACTCGGTCAATCACGCGTCTTCTATGCCATCTCGAAAGATGGTTTACTTCCAAAGAAGACCTTCGGGGAGCTTCATCCAAAATTCCGCACACCCTACAGAGCGAATATACTGATCGGCTTCGTCGTGTCGCTCGTCTCTGCATTTACTCCGATTGATTCAATTTCCAAGATGGTTAACATCGGAACTCTGCTCGCGTTCGTTATGGTTTGTATCGCTGTCTGGGTGATGCGCAAGAAAGAGCCGACACGTCATAGACCATTTAGAGCCCCAGCGATTTGGTTCGTCGCGCCAATGGGCGTCATTTTTAATTTAGGAATGATGTTAACGTTAGAATGGCAAAATTGGGCTCGACTTCTTGGATGGTTAGCTATCGGATTGCTCATTTACTTTTTATACGGAAGGCACCACAGTGTGATGGCAAAACTTCTAACAAAAGAAAAAGTGCAGTAATCTAAAGTGTAATGGATATGGGCATGCAGGAACAAGCAACATTCAAACGCGAGCTTGGATTATTCGACTCGACGATGATCGTCATCGGTTCGATGATCGGTTCTGGTATCTTTATCGTAAGTGCAGATATAGCAAGAACAGTCGGCTCACCGGGATATTTACTACTCGTCTGGATCATTACCGGCATTGTAACAATTGTCGCGGCTTTAAGTTATGGTGAGCTTGCAGGCATGATGCCTCATGCAGGCGGCCAATATGTTTATCTTCGGGAAGCATACAACCCGCTCGTCGGTTTCCTTTACGGCTGGACACTTTTTCTAGTCATTCAAACTGGAACTATAGCCGCCGTTGGTGTGGCTTTTGCCAAATTTACCGGTGTTTTGATTCCGTGGTTCAGTGAAACCCATATCTTATTCACTCTTTTCGGTTTGAAGATCTCAGCGGCACAAATCCTGGCAATAATAAGTATACTTATTCTCACTGCCATAAACGTTGGTGGACTGCGCCAGGGAAAGTTCGTGCAAAATATTTTTACTTTTGCAAAGACTATCGCTCTTTTCGGGTTGATTCTTCTAGGAATATTTATCGGAAAAAATTCACAGGCAATTGCAGCAAACTTCTCTAACTTCTGGAATGCAAGCTGGACACATATTGCAGACGGGAAGGTTATATCAATTGAATCTCTTTCCGGCATCGCAATCTTTGCCGCTGTCGGAGCGGCAATGGTCGGTTCGCTATTCTCAAGCGATGCATGGAACAACATCACATTTACAGCAGGTGAGGTTATCAATCCGAAGAAAACAATTCCCTTAAGTCTTGCTCTAGGAACCGGGATAGTAACGCTGCTTTATATCGCCGCTAACTTCTCGTATATCCTTGTCATTCCTTTAACAGGAAATCCAGACGGAGCAACAGCAGCGGAACGAGGTATTCAGTTTGCTGCAAGCGATCGTGTTGGCATCGCAGCAGCAACAAGTATCTTTGGTAATACAGCGGCTGTCATTATGGCTATTCTTATTATGGTTTCGACTTTCGGTTGTAATAATGGACTAATTCTCTCTGGTGCGCGAGTTTACTATGCAATGGCTAAGGATAATCTCTTCTTTAAAAAAATCGGAACACTCAACAAAAATTCAGTTCCCGGTGTTGCTCTAGTAGTTCAGGGAATCTGGGCAAGCGCCCTTTGTCTTTCAGGCACGTACAATGAATTGCTCGATTATGTAATGTTTGCAGTCATCATCTTTTACATACTAACAATTATCGGAATTTTCATCCTCCGCAAGAAACGCCCTGATGCCGAACGTCCATATAAAGCATTCGGTTATCCTGTACTTCCGGCACTCTACATCATCTTAGCTACAGCAATCGCAGTTGACCTATTGATTTATAAATCGTATACGTGGTACGGTTTTCTTATCGTACTTACTGGCGTTCCAATATATTTCCTATGGAAAAAATATTCTGTCCCCGAAAAACTTACTAATCGATAACTGACTATGATGAGATTCCTAAAGCCGACGCTCACTCAATGGATTTTTATCGGTATGGGTATCGGTTTATTTGTTGGGTGGATGTTCCCCGATTTCGGTACACAACTCCGCCCTCTCAGTATCATCTTTCTTCGTTTGATTAAATCGATCATCGCACCGCTAATCTTTGCAACACTGGTTGTTGGTATTGCCGGTCATGGAAACCTTAAACAGGTTGGCAGGATGGGACTTAAATCAATTCTATATTTTGAGATTGTTACAACTCTCGCCCTGCTCATCGGTTTGGTCGCCGTCAATCTTACACAACCCGGTGTGGGCGTTCAGTTGCACATGGATCCACAAGCTGCGGATATCGTTGCAAAAAAACAAAGCATCACCGATGTTATCACTCACATTGTACCGCAGAGTTTCTTTCAGGCAGCAGCAGAGGGTGAAGTTCTTCAGATCGTAGTCTTCGCTATCATATTCAGTTTTGCACTCGCGTTAGTGCCGAAAGAGAAACGCACAACAATCCTCTCGTTTTGCGAGGCGCTTGCAGAGACCATGTTCAAATTCACCGGTATTGTGATGCAATATGCGCCTATCGGTGTCGGTGCGGCAATTGCTGTTACTGTTGGACATAAAGGAATCGGTGTTCTCCAAAATCTTGGATTATTAATCCTTACAATGTACGGTGCACTGACGGTGTTTATAGTCGTCGTACTTGGATCGGTCGCGCTAATCGCAAGGATTCCTCTAAAAAAATTCTTCCTTGCCGTAAAAGAACCCGCACTTATTGCATTCTCAACAACAAGCTCTGAAGCAGCTCTTCCAAAAGCTATGGAACAAATGGAAAAATTCGGCGTTCCCCGGCGCATTGTTTCCTTCGTTATTCCAACCGGCTACAGTTTCAACCTCGATGGCTCAACGTTATACCTTTCTTTAGCGGCAATCTTTGTTGCTCAGGCGGCGGGTGTTGATCTCACAATTAGTCAACAAATTTTAATGATGCTAACAATCATGCTTACGAGCAAAGGGGTGGCAGGTGTGCCGAGGGCATCGCTTGTAATTCTTGCTGGAACGTTAAGCACATTTGGATTGCCATTGGAAGGTGTTGCTGTTATCTTAGGTGTGGATGAAATTATGGATATGGGAAGAACAGCTGTGAATGTGATTGGAAATTGCCTCGCAAGCGCCGTCATCGCACGGTGGGAAGGTGAATTCAAACCTAACGTGACTACTACTTGACACAGAAATCATGAATATTTTCTATGCGATCATCTTAGGAATTATTCAGGGCATCACTGAATTTCTTCCTGTCAGCAGTACCGCACATTTGACACTTGCAGGAAAAGTTCTTGGTCTGGTCGAGGTGACCGACCCGGAAGATTGGACTGCATTCATTGCCATAATGCAATTGGGAACAGTTGCTGCTGTCATCTCATATTTCATCAAAGACTACATTGCTTTCGGTAATAGCTTTCTGCACGATTTCCATATCAAGAATTTAACAGGTAAGAGAGAATGGAGCAATGGATCACGCCTGGCAGGAAGAATAATCCTCGGTACTTTGCCTGTCGCAGTTGTTGGATGGTTATTCAAAGACTTAATCGAGGGAACATTCACAAAAGAAATCAGCACTATTGCTACAAGTCTGATTGCTCTTGCACTCCTTCTTTACTGGGCTGAAAAGGTTGGCAAGCACAAACGGACGGAAGAACAAACCACATGGCTCGATGCGTTAATCGTGGGCTTCGCACAAGCTATTGCACTTATTCCCGGTTCATCCCGCTCAGGTACAACAATCACCGCCGGACTTTTTCTTGGCTTGGACCGCGAAACCGCAGCACGTTTCTCATTTCATTTGAGCATTCCCGCTGTTATTGCAAGCGGGTTTTTCGAAATGTACCATGCCCGTCATCATATTGGGGATTTGGGAATTGTATCACTTATTGTTGCCGCAGTAACGTCTGGAATAGTTGGTTATCTCTCAATTTCATTTCTGATTAAGTATCTGCACAAACATACAACTCAATTATTTATTGTTTACCGAATAATTCTTGGTGTGTTGTTGTGGGGATTCTTATTATTTAAAATCATATAAAGCTAATCATAGATTGTGGGAGGTGACCTGCCCCCAATTTATGTACCAATTGGAATAATAGTTAAAACCTTGTTCAGATACAATTGGTTTATCTGAACAGGTAGTATTGTTTCAGGTGCCG